>Ga0100398_1000519_pt1 | contig 35124 bp, 36 predicted proteins | sample CryGeymeta201522_FD_81568 | JGI IMG/M metagenome (GOLD analysis project Ga0100398, IMG submission 81568) | Groundwater microbial communities from Crystal Geyser aquifers in Utah, USA - Crystal Geyser metaG 2015-22 | ecosystem: Environmental > Aquatic > Deep subsurface > Groundwater | place: USA...
GTCGGGTCACCTTCGGAATAACCCAAGACCCGCCGATGGTGAAGGCCAGACGTGATCGCACCGTTGCGACCCCCATGCCGCCGCCCCCTTCATCTTTCTGAAAATACGCGGGGGGCGTCCACAGGGGACGTCCACAGGGGACGTCCACAGGGCGGGCGGCATAGCCCCCTCCCGAGGCGCAGCGTCGGTCGCTTGTGCCAACGCAAAAGCATGCCCTGCACCGAAAGGCGCGACGCATGGCCATGTCAGCGGGTCAGGTAAACCGATTGTCCCTCGGGAAGCCGCGCGGAGCCATTCGGCCGGCGGAAGCGCGCTTGGCGGTCCATTCGTCCAACCCGGTTTCCGTCCGCGTGCGACCCGCGGGGTCGCGCCAGCTGAGGCCGTCCTCCAAGCGGAATGTGCGTGCATCCGACAGCCCGCCATCCTTGAACTTCTGCAAACGCACGCCTTTGCCGCGCCCCATCTCGGGCAATTCTTCCAGCGTGAAGACCAGCATCTTGCGGTTCTCCCCGACCACCGCGACATGAGTATCCCCCTGCGCCACGGCGCGGCAAACCAGAGCCGTCACGCCATCGCGGACGTTCAGGACCTGCTTGCCCGACCGCGTCTGGGCGAGGATTTCCTCCTCCGCCACAAGGAATCCATCGCCCGCACTGCTCGCCATCAGCCGATTCGCGCCGGGGCGGTGCAAGAAAAGGTCGACGATCTGCACCTCGTTGGGCAGGTCCACCATCAGGCGCAGCGGTTCGCCCAACCCGCGCCCGCCGGGCAACCCGTTCGCGGACAGCGTGTAGACACGGCCCTGGCTTCCGAGGATCAGCACCTTGTCCGTCGTCTCTGCATGAAAGGCGAACCGTGGCCCGTCGCCATCGCGAAACTTCATTTCGGCGGACAGGTCCACATGGCCCTTCATCGCCCGGATCCATCCCATCTGGGAGCAAACCACCGTGATCGGTTCGCGTTCGATCATCGCGTCAAGCGGTACGTCTTCAAATTCTCCGGCCTCGGCGAATTGCGTGCGACGGGCACCAAACAAAGTCTTGGCGCCGAACTTCGTGCGGACCTCGCGCAACTCCTCCGCGATCCGGGCCCATTGCAGGCCGTCCTCGGACAGCAGGTCATCAAGGCCCGCGCGTTCCTCCATCAAGCGGTCGCGCTCGGCCTGCAACTCCATCTCCTCCAGCCGCCGCAGGCTGCGCAGGCGCATGTTGAGGATCGCTTCGACCTGCACCTCGGACAGTTCGCCCATACCCGGCCCCGGCGAGCGGTAATCCTTCTCGGATGTGGCGCGCACGAAATCCTGCCCCCAATCCTCGCGCATCAGCGCGTCCTTGGGGTGGTCGTCGTAGCGGATGATGTCGATCACCCGATCGAGGTTCAGGAACGCGATCAGGAAGCCCTCCAGCACCTCCAGACGGTGGTCGATCTGCGCCATGCGGTGGCGTGAGCGGCGCAGCAGCACATCCTGGCGGTGGTCGAGGAAGGCGCGCAGAACCTCCTTCAGCGAACAGACCTTGGGCGTGCGCCCGTCGATCAGCACGTTCATGTTGAGGCTGAAGCGGTTTTCCAGATCGGACTGGCGGAACAGCGTGCCCATCAGCACCTCCGGATCCACGGTCTTGGCGCGGGGTTCCAGAACGATGCGGATGTCATCGGCGCTCTCGTCGCGCACATCGGCCAGGATCGGCACCTTCTTGGCCTGGATCAGTTCGGCCAGTTTCTCGATCAGCTTGGATTTCTGCACCTGGTACGGGATTTCCGTCACGATGATCTGCCATTGGCCGCGCCCGAGATCCTCGACCTCCCATGTCGCGCGCACGCGAAAGGCGCCACGCCCGGTGGCATACGTCTCGATCATGCTTTCGCGTGGTTCCACGATCACACCGCCGGTTGGGAAATCGGGGCCTTTGACGTAGTTCAGCAACGTCTCGTCGCGCGCGTCGGGCGTCTTGATGAGGTGGAGGCAGGCCGCGATCAATTCGTCGAGGTTATGGGGCGGGATATTCGTGGCCATGCCCACGGCGATGCCGCTTGATCCATTGGCCAGCAAGTTCGGCACGGCGGCGGGCAGAACCTCGGGCTCCTGCAAGGTGCCGTCGTAATTGTCGCGGAAATTCACCGCGTCCTCGGACAGACCTTCCAGCAGCGCCTCGGCCATCACGGTCATGCGGGCCTCGGTGTAGCGGGAGGCAGCCGGATTGTCCCCGTCGATATTGCCGAAGTTGCCCTGCCCGTCGACGAGCGGATAGCGGATCACGAAATCCTGCGCGAGACGGGCCATCGCATCGTAGATCGCCATGTCGCCATGTGGATGGTAATTCCCCATCACGTCGCCGCTGATCTTTGCGGATTTGCGGAAGCCGCCATTGGAGGCCAACCGCAACTCCCGCATGGCATAGAGGATCCGGCGATGCACCGGCTTCAATCCGTCGCGGGCATCGGGCAGGGCACGGTGCATGATGGTAGAGAGCGCATACTGAAGGTAGCGCGACCCTATGGCCCGGCTCAGGGGTTCGGATTCCAACCGGCCATCTTGTGTTTCATTATCACTGCTCATCCAGATCATGTGCTTAGCGACGGCAGGCCTTGCCAGCAAGGGCCGAAAGCCCGCCGATCCATCTATTACCTGTGGAAAACTCTAGGTTCGAATCGGCGCAGCGCGTATGCCACGCCCTTGGGCACCAACCTTGGGGGCGATATGATCCGCCTGACCGTCACGTTGATCGTGGCCATCTACATCGTGCTGATCGTGATCCCGGGGGCGGACCACGGGACAGAAGATGGTCGCATGGTCGATGTCGGCCGCGGTTCAGGCCAGAACTGGCTTGACGCCGTTGTCACCGATGCAGAACTGAATGCACAAAGCCCGCGCCGGGCGCCGCCTTCGGCACGGGCAGTGCAGGGCAACCCGTTGGATCGCCTGATCGAATCCGCGGATGGCTATGTCCTGGAAACGGCGGACGGAGAGCGGCTCGAGATCTCCGTCGTGATCGATCCCGTGGAGCTTCTGGCCCAAGCGCAGGCCGGGGGCGACGCGATCGCCGGTGTCACTGTCGCTGTCGATGTCACGCCGGACAGAGTGGCCATGGCCCAACCGGTGACGGCGGAGGCTTCGGCAGCGCTCCCTGCGCTGTGGCGCGTGTCCGGTGATAGCGTGAATTTCCGTGCCGGGCCCTCCACGGACACCGCCATCCTGACCTCTCTCGTTCGCGGGGACGCGGTCGTTTACCTTGCCGATGCCGCCGATGATTGGGCCTATCTGCGCGTCGTGTCATCGGGTCTGGAAGGCTACATGGCGGCCCGTTTCCTTGAGCCGGTGAACTGATCCGCTTGCGGACGACCCCGACGCTGGCCTAGGCAGGGTCAGGCGTTGCGCGCGGGGGTCACGTTGGCACGAACCATCCTGATTACTGGTTGTTCCTCGGGCATCGGCCATGCGGCGGCCCATGGACTGAAAGAACGGGGCTGGCGCGTCTTCGCCTGCGTTCGCAGGCCGGAAGACCGCGACTTGCTGGAAGCGGAAGGGCTGGAAAGCGGACTGCTTGACGTGGCCAGCACCGCCAGCATCGAGGCGGGACTGGCGGATGTGCTGGCGCGTGCCGACGGCCGGCTTGACGCGCTGTTCAACAATGCAGGCTTCGGGCTTCCCGGTCTAGTCGAGGATCTGCCCACCGACGCCCTGCGCGCAACCTTCGAGACCAATGTCTTCGGACTTCACCACCTGACGCGCGCCGTGATCCCGGTGATGCGGGCCCAGGGCGGCGGTCGCATCGTGCAGCATTCCTCGGGCTTCGGGCGGCACGTGATGAAATGGCGCGGCGCTTACAACGCTTCAAAACACGCGTTGGAGGGACTGACCGACACGATGCGGTTGGAATTGCGCGGCACGGGCATCTTCGTGTCGACACTGAATACCGGCCCGGTCACCTCGCGGTTTCGCATCAACTCGATCCCGCATTTCGAACGCTGGATCGATTGGGAGGCCTCTGCCAACGCGGATCGCTATCGCTCCCAGCTTCTGCCGTTCCTCTATGAAAGCGGACCCCCGGCCCTGTTCCAGCGTGAGCCGGACGCCGTGGTCCGCCGCCTGATCCACGCGGTCGAGGCGGCCAATCCGCGCCCGCGCTATCACATTACGCCGGCCACCCATATCGCCGAGGCGCTACGCCGCGCGCTGCCCCAACGGATGATCGACGCCATCGCGGCCCGGCTATAGCCTTTGCGCCGCACCGGGCTAGCTGCGCCCGACACACGAACCGGAGACGACATGACAGACGATCCCCTTCTCATCATCGCATTGGTGGCCTGCGCCATCGTGCTGATCATCTTGCTTATGGGCATCAACGCGTTCCGAAAGGGCGGCGTCGAAGGCTCGAAGCAATCCAACAGGTTGATGCAATGGCGCATCGGGGCGCAGTTCGTTGCGGTGCTTCTGATTCTCGCCTTCGTCTATTTCCGCAGGCAGGCAGGAGGCTGAAGCCATGGTCGTTCTCAACAAGATCTATACCCGCACCGGTGATGGCGGGGAAACCGCGCTTGGCGATGGAAGCCGGGTTGCCAAGCATTCGCGCCGCGTCGCAGCCTACGGCACGGTGGACGAATTGAACGCCACCATCGGCGTTGCGCGGCTTCATGCGACGGACGAGATGGCCGATCGCATCGCCCGGATTCAGAACGACCTGTTCGACCTTGGCGCGGATCTCTGCACCCCCAACATGGAGGCCGACGACAAGCGCGAGTATCCGCCACTGCGGGTGGTCAATGCGCAGGTGGATCGGCTGGAGTCCGAGATAGACGAGATGAACGCGAAGCTTACCCCCCTGCGGTCCTTCATACTGCCCGGTGGCAGCGCTCTGGCCGCGCATCTGCATATCTGCCGCACCGTCTGCCGCCGGGCCGAACGGTTGTCCGTTGAACTGGGCGGCGTGGAATCGATCAACCCGGCAGGAGTCAAATACCTCAATCGCCTGTCGGACTGGTTCTTCGTCGCGGGCCGCATTGCCAACAATGACGGAAAAGACGACGTGTTGTGGGTTCCCGGAGCGAACCGCTGAAAGCGGCGAAGGCACGGCGTTTGGCGGAGGGAAGCGCGAACCGGTAACGCAGTCGCCTCCGTCACGTCCGGCGGCGGTTTCAACATTCCGGCAGCCGACGCCCAGGCTCGAAAGGGCGCGCGCGATCCCCTGAAGGTGCCCGACGAACCCGCCGCACCCGGGCGGATCAGGCTAACGGACTGCGGATCGACGTTGCTACGGTGTGATCCGACGGCCGGAGTGTTTCCGAACTGGTTGATGTTCATTTAACCCGGATGCGCTACAGTCCATCCATGTCTCACGTCAAACCCAACCGCGCCTACAGTCGGGCCGAGTATCTCTCGGACGCGGTGGTGCATGGCTTCGGCATCGGCGGCGCGCTGATTGCAGGGCCGGTGATCGTAGCGCTGGCCGCCATCTGGATCGGTGATCCGGGACTGGTGACGGCACTGTCGGTTTATGCGTTTTGCATGCTGGCGATGTGGGTGGCTTCGGCGTTCTACAACCTCGTGTTGCGGGCCGAATGGACCGACCGGCTGCGGCGGATCGACCAGTCGGTAATCTATTTCAAGATCGCGGGCACCTACACGCCCTTCATCGCACTCGCTTCCGGATCGTTCGGGTTCCTCGCGGGGATCTGGACCGTGGCGGTGGCAGGGGCCTCGATGATACTGCTGTCACGCACACAGCCCGTTGTCATGGCCATCGTGCTCTACCTCGCGCTCGGATGGGCGGGAGCGGTCATGGGGGGGCCGCTGGTCAGCACGCTGTCACCGCTGGCCTTCTGGTTGCTGGTCGCGGGCGGGTTGACCTATTCGGCGGGCGTCGTGTTCAACGTCTGGGGCAGCCTGCCGTTTCACAATACGATCTGGCATGTCTTCGTGCTGACCGGGACGATCTGCTGCTATGCCGCCATCGTCGCAGAGGTGGCACAGGCCGCCCCGGCCGCCTGATGCGACCTGTAACGCGGCGTCCCTGACCCGTCCCGCGTCGATTTTGACCTGTTTTCCCCGTCCGGTTGCGTCTATCTCTCTGCGCAAGATAATTGCTTGGGGCCGCCCCAACAGATGACAGAGGAGAACGCAATGAAGGTCCTGGTGCCTGTGAAACGCGTGATCGACTACAACGTGAAAGTCCGCGTGAAGGCGGATGGTTCCGGGGTCGATCTTGCCAATGTGAAGATGTCGATGAACCCTTTCGACGAGATCGCGGTCGAGGCCGCCATCCGCCTGAAGGAAGCCGGAAAGGCCGAGGAAGTCATCGCTGTGTCCATCGGCGTGAAGCAGTCGCAGGAAACCCTGCGCACCGCCTTGGCCATGGGCGCCGACCGCGCGATCCTCGTGATCGCCGCCGATGATGTCCACACCGATATCGAACCGCTGGCCGTCGCCAAGATCCTCAAGGCGGTGATCGACGAGGAACAGCCGGGCCTCGTGCTGGCTGGCAAACAGGCGATCGACAACGACATGAACGCGACGGGCCAGATGCTTTCGGCCCTGCTGGGATGGTCGCAGGCGACCTTCGCGTCCGAACTGGAAATCGACGGCGATCATGCGGTCGTCACCCGCGAGGTGGATGGCGGCCTGCAGACCATCAAGGTCAAGATGCCCGCCATCGTCACGGTCGACCTGCGCTTGAACGAGCCGCGCTACGCCTCGCTGCCCAACATCATGAAGGCGAAGAAGAAGCCGCTCGATGAAAAGACAGCTGCCGATTACGGTGTCGACGTCACGCCGCGCCTGAGCGTGGTGAAGACATCCGAGCCCGAGACGCGCAAGGCCGGTGTCAAGGTAGGCTCGGTGGATGAGCTGATTGCGAAACTCAAAGACGAAGCGGGGGTGATCTGATGGCTGTTCTGTGTCTTGCAGAAGTGACCGATGGGGCGCTGGCGATGGATGCCACCGCCAAGGCCGTGACCGCCGCCGGAATGCTGGGTGATGTGACGCTGCTGTGCTGCGGCGCGTCGGCCAAGGCTGCCGCCGACGAGGCTGCGACGATTGCAGGTGTCACAAAGGTTCTGTGCGCGGAGGATCCGTCGCTTGGCCACCGCCTTGCGGAGCCGACCGCCGCGCTGATCGTGTCGCTGTCAGGCGATTACAGCCATATCGTCGCCCCCGCCACGACCGACGCCAAGAACGTGATGCCCCGCGTGGCGGCGTTGCTGGACGTGATGGTCATCTCGGATGTCTCGGGCGTCGTCGATGCCGAGACGTTCGAGCGTCCGATCTACGCGGGCAATGCCATCCAGACTGTGAAATCTGCGGATGAGAAGAAGGTCGTGACTTTCCGCACCTCCACTTTCGACGCCGCCGGCACGGGCAATTCGGCGCCGGTCGAGATGATCGACGCCGCCGCCAACCCCGGCCTGAGCGAATGGGTCGAAGACAAGGTTGCGGCGTCCGACCGGCCCGAACTGACCTCGGCCGGCATCGTCGTGTCCGGCGGGCGCGGCGTTGGCAGTCAGGAGCAATTCGCCCTGATCGAAGGCCTTGCCGACAAGCTGGGCGCTGCCGTCGGCGCATCCCGCGCGGCGGTCGATTCGGGCTATGCCCCGAACGATTGGCAAGTCGGCCAGACCGGCAAGGTGGTGGCGCCTGCGCTCTATGTGGCCGTCGGTATCTCGGGCGCGATCCAGCACCTTGCGGGCATGAAGGACAGCAAGGTCATCGTCGCCATCAACAAGGACGAGGAAGCGCCGATCTTCCAGGTCGCCGATTACGGCCTTGTGGCGGACCTCTTCGATGCGGTGCCGGAGCTGACCTCCAAGCTCTGACGCAAGGTGCCGATCGTTTGAACAGCCCCGCGTGGACATATCCATTGCGGGGCTTTTTCTTGGCGCTGCCGCCCCTAGCGAAGGTGCTGCAACAGTTCGGTCGCCGCCCGTTCATGCAATTGCGGACCCGGCAAGAGCCGCGCGGCTGCTTCTTCCCGCGGGCCAAAGAATTTGCCCTGAACCGAATTCTCCATCTCCGCGCGGTCCGGGCAGGTGATGGTCAGGCTGGCCGCGTCGGCTTCCACCTGTTCCAGCATGCGCGCGGTAACGAATAGCGGGTCCTGCAGCAATTGCGGATCCTCCGGCGCGTCCGGTGCCCGGTTCGACAGCCACAGCAAATGGACCGGTGCCGTTATGTCCGAGATGAAGCGTCGCATCCGGGCGACCCAGGCGGCTTCCAACTCGGTCCGCACGATCTCGAACCGGTCCTCGGACACGGCGCGCAAATGCGTCAGCAGATGGCGGGTAAAGTGAAATTCGGTGAAATCGACTTGCGGATAGATCGTCCGAAGCATCGCGCTCGCGGTCACGAAACGATCGTTCCGACGCGGGTGCACGGTATAGAACCGGTTGGTCATGTTGTGCGCGCTGGTGATCTGCAAGACCACAGCCCCCGCCGCCCCGACAGAGCCCACGATGGCGGGGTCGTTGATCATTACGTCGAGGCCCGCATTCACCACCCCGAGGTTGAGGACAGCACCCGGCAAGGCCGCGTCCAGTTGCGCGGGATAGGGCGCATGAATGAAGCGCCCGAATGTCTCCGATCCGCCGATGCAAACAACGTCAGGTTCAATCGTGTCTGCCTGAGGTCCGCGGAACCGCAACGCGGAGCCCGGCAATGCCACAGCGTTATAGTCCAGGGGCATGCGCCCCCGTTTTTCAAAACTCATAATCCTCGCTCCGTTCTTGTTGGAGACTCACCCGCGACCAAAGTAGCCACCAGAAGATTTCCAAAAGTCTAACTATCTGTTTTAGAATAAATTTTCGGACAATCTGCCGATCAATCGCGCCAAACGGCCGCGAACGGCATGGCTTGTGCCGCGCCCACTGCCGCGCATAGGGTGGCGGCGGAAATCTTGGCGCGAAAGGACATCCATTGGAGATTGAAAGCATCGGTATCGTCGGCGCGGGCCAGATGGGCAATGGCATCGCGCATGTCTGTGCGCTTGCGGGCTATGATGTGATCATGTCGGATGTCAGCCAAGACGCGCTCGATCGCGCCCGCGCGTTGATCGACAAGAATCTCCAACGACAAGTCAGCCGCGAGAAGATCGGCCAGGCGGAAAAGGACGCCGCAATGGGGCGTATCCGCACCACGATGACCCTTGCGGAAATCGGCCCGTCCGATCTCATCATCGAAGCCGCGACCGAACGCGAAACCGTCAAGCAGGCAATTTTCGAAGACCTTCTGCCGCACCTGAAACCCAGCACGATCCTGACCTCGAACACCTCTTCCATTTCGATCACGCGGCTCGCCTCGCGCACGGACCGCCCGGAGAAATTCATGGGCTTCCACTTCATGAACCCGGTGCCGGTGATGCAACTGGTAGAGCTGATCCGCGGCATCGCCACCGACGAAGCCACCTTCGCCGCCTGCCAATCCGTCGTGGATCGTCTCGGAAAGACCGCCGCCACCGCCGAGGATTTCCCTGCCTTCATCGTCAACCGCATCTTGATGCCGATGATCAATGAGGCCGTCTACACCCTCTACGAGGGCGTCGGAAACGTCACCTCCATCGACATGGCGATGAAGTTGGGCACCAACCACCCGATGGGTCCGCTGGAATTGGCGGATTTTATCGGGCTCGATACCTGTCTGGCGATCATGAACGTCCTCCATGACGGGCTTGCGGACACCAAGTATCGCCCTTGTCCCCTGCTCACGAAATATGTGGAAGCCGGCTGGCTCGGGCGCAAGACGGACCGAGGCTTCTACGACTACCGTGGAGAAGGCGATCCCGTTCCCACACGCTAGTCCGGAGTTCCATCACGGCGGAAATTTCCGATGGATGACGGGCCGCACGCATTGCGCAGAGCCCAAACGGCGCACCACGCCTGCGTGTTGCTGCCTGGTGAGCGAAGTATAATCGCCCGGACTCAGGCCTGATCGGGATCGTCGCGAAGCGACAGCGTCCGCTCCCGCAGCCAGGTCATGAACTCACGAGGCCTGCCGATGCGGTCCTGCCATTGCTCGGGTGTGATCGGATTGCCGATGATCGGCCCTTGCGGTTTGTCGAAGCTCTTCACGACTTCGTGGATCAGCAGTCCCTGACGCAGGACCGGATGAATGCGGTTGGCGATCTGGTAGGCACGACTGTTCTGGCCGGTGAAGAAGCACGGCACGATCGTGGCGCCGGAGTTCCGGATCATCTTTGCGGTGAACACGTTCCATTCGCCTTCGATCGGCTGGCCCCACATCCGGTCGCTGGCGGCAACCGCACCCGACGGGAACAGGGCGATCAAACCGCGGGCCGCCAAGTGCTCCATCGCTTGCGCCCGCATATCCAGCATCTTCTGCTGAGAATCGGCCTCATGGGGAAACGGCACCGATATCATGTAACCGGACGCCGCCTCGTCGATGCCAGTCAGCAGCGCGCGGGTCAGGATGCGGTAATCATTACGCCGACGACCGATCAGATCTGCAAGGATCATGCCATCTACAAGCCCGTGGGGGTGATTGGCGACAAACACCACCGGACCCTCCGCCGGGATGCGGTCCAAATGCTCCTGCGGGGTCGTCAACTCGATCCCCATCACCTTCATCGTCGCAGGCCAGAACGCCTGTCCCTTGAACTCGCCCAAACCTTCGAACTGGCGGACACGGCGGATGATGGTCAACTTGCCAGTCATCCACTCTATTGCCTTAATGGTGAAGCGCACGAAGGGGCTTGGAAACGAATTTGCATAGGTCAAAGAGCGGCGATCATAGCTGCCACCGGGCCCCGGTCGCCGTGATGGGGCCGGCGCAGAAATGTTTCTGGTGATCAGGTCCGTCACGTGCCGCCGCCTTTCCGTGGGCCGCATTGTGCTGCGGTCCCCTCAGGTCTCCTCGCCAAACCGGTTCGCGACCAGAGCTTCCAGCGCATCGGCCAGGCGCTCCGCCTCGGGTCCACTGGTTTCAACTTCAATAAAGGTTCCCATGGATGCTGCCAACATCAAAAGGCCCATGATACTGTCACCGGCAGCACTCAGCCCATCACGTCGAACGGTTGCCGTTGCGTCATGTTCTTCTACAACCTCGACAAAACGGGCCGAAGCACGGGCATGCAGCCCCTTGATGTTCACGATCTTGAATTGCCGTGTCGTGGTCGTGTCGGACATGGTGTCCTCCTATTCCGGCGCGCCGTCGAAGCTGTTGATATAGCGCCTCCCGGTTTCGGCGGCGCGAGCGACTGCTTCCTCCACGCCGAGATGGCGGGATTTTGCCAGCTTCACCAGCATCGGCAGATTGACCCCGGTCAGTATCTTGCGATTGGCCGGACGGCAGGCCCGCAATGAAAGGTTGGAGGGGGAGCCGCCATACATATCCGTCACGACCACAACGCCGTCCCCGCTATCGACCGAATCCGCCGCGTCGCAGATGTCGCGGGTGCGCGTGGCACGGTCATCGTCCGGCCCGACCGAAATGGCCACCATGGCGGCCTGCACGCCCACCACATGCTCGGTCGCGCGCTGCAATTCTGTGGCGAGGCCGCCATGGGCGACGATCACGATACCGATCAAGGTCTGTATGCCTCTCCATCCCCGGGCGAGGCGACAGCCCCCCCCGGCGGGCTGCGGTCTCGGTCTTTCAACACGTCTCTGTGTCTTTTTGACACTTGCCAGCCGGACTCCGCAAGGCGCGTCGCGGTGATTTCAGCCAACGCGACCGAGCGGTGCTTGCCGCCGGTGCAACCGAACGCGATCGCCAGGTGGCTCTTGCCCTCTTCCCGGAAGGCAGGCAGCAGCAGGTCCAGCATGGCATCAACCTGGTTCCGGAACGCATCGAAGCGCGCATCTTCCGCGATGTAGGACTGCACTTGCGCCGAGCGTCCATCCTCCGCCCGAAGCGGCAGGCTCCAATGCGGATTGCGCAGAAAGCGGCAGTCGAACACCAGATCGGCGTTGATCGGGAGTCCGCGCCGATAGGAAAACGACTGGATCTGGATCGCCAGCCCCGGCGCGCGGTCATGGGAAAAGAAGCGCCCGATCTCTGCGCGGGTGTCGTGGACCGTCAGGTTGGTGGTGTCGATCAACACCGTCGCATGGCCGCGCAGGGGATGCAGCATCTCACGTTCGCGCGCGATCCCGTCGGCCGGGTCGGCGTCGGGGGCCAGCGGGTGCCGACGCCGTGTCTCGGAATAACGGCGTTGCAAGGTGGCGGGTTCGCAATCGACATAGATCATGTCAGCGGCAAGCTCGGGGCTGGCTTCCAGCCCCGAGAAGACTGCGATCAACTCTTCGGCGCTGAAGGCACGTGTGCGCGGGTCGATCCCGAGGGCAATCGGGCGATCGGGTGGCGGCCCCTCCAGCAGGCGCGGCAACAGGGACAGGGGCAGGTTGTCGATCGCCTCGAACCCAAGATCCTCCAGCGCATGGATCACCGTGCTGCGTCCGGCACCCGACGGTCCGGTGACGAAGACGACATGGGCGGGAAGGTCCGGTCGATCGGCAGACGTCATGAGGTCCGGTTCCAGGGACGGTGGTGCGCGGTCCGTCATGGGATGGCCCTGCCGTGGCGCAACATCAGCAGGAGGGCCGGCCCCGGCTCGGGCAGGCCCGCGCCAAGGATCAACTCAATTTCCGCCGTTCCGAAGGTGACGATGCGTCGCGGCGGTAGCCGGGCGGATTCGCCGCGGTCGAGGTCGACAATCAGGTGCAGGGGAGCATCCGGGCAGATCGGCCCTCCGTTCAGAAGGCCGATGCCGCGTGCCTCGATCAGCGGGGGGGCGCTGTCGGGGCGGCGCACGACAGGGCCGGACGGGGTCGGTGCGACCCAGACGCCATCATCGGACACCAGCCGAGCGCCATGGGCCATGAGAAAAAGCGACAAGCCAGATTTTCCGCGTCCCGGCGCTCCGACAATCAGAACGCCGCGGCCGTCCACGACTATGGCAGTGCCACGCAAGAACAGACGTGCGCCATCCCTTTCCGCTGCATAATGCGCCAAGGCATCTGGCGCGGCGTCCGTCATGGCTCAGATCGGCAGGCCGACGACGAAGCGCGCACCCAGCGGCTCGGAGGTGATGTCGGCCTCCGTCGGGCGGATGTTTTCGGCCCAGATGACGCCACCATGGGCTTCCACAATCTGCTTGGAGATCGCGAGGCCAAGGCCGGAATGGTTGCCGAACTGCTGCACCGGGCGTTCGGAATAGAAGCGGTGGAACACCTTGGTCAGTGCCTCCTCCGGGATGCCGGGGCCGGTATCCTCCACCACGATCAGCACGCGGTTCTCGCGCCGACGGGTCCAGAGCCGCACTGCGTCGCCTTCCTCGCAGAACGATATCGCGTTGCCGATCAGGTTGACGAAGACCTGCGCCAGACGCCCTTCAAGGCCCGAGATCAGGATCTTGCCATCGGGCAGGTCGGTGATGAACTCGACGCCCTTCTTGGCGGCTTCCTCGGCGTGGTAATGGCTGATGTTGTCGAGGGTGCGGACGAGGTTGAATTCCTCCTCTTCCTCCTTGACCAACTCGCTGTCCAGCCGCGACGCATTGGAAATATCGCTTACCAGCCGGTCCAGCCGCTGCACGTCATGTTCGATGACGTCGATCAGGCGTTTGCGCTGTTCGTCCGTCTTGGCGAATTCCAATGTGCCGACGGCGGACCGAAGCGAGGCGAGCGGGTTCTTGATCTCGTGGCTTACATCGGCTGCGAATTGTTCGTTCGAGTCTATCCGGTCGTAGAGCGCGGCGACCATGCCCCGAAGCGCGCCGGACAGCCGCCCGATCTCGTCCGGGCGGCCGGTCAGATCGGGAATGCGCACGCGTGTGGGCGACATTTTTCGGGCGTTCTTGTCGCGGCCCAGTTCTGCCGCGGCGCTCAGATCGCTCAGTGGATTGGCGATCGTCGAGGCCAGCACCAGCGACAAGCCGATCGAGACGACCAGCGCCACCACGAACATCTGCAGCAGCTGCTCCTGCTCCACCCGGACCAGTTGGTCGATCTCGCCGGCGGCAGTGGTGACGACGACCGCACCGACGATGCCGCCCGATCCTTCGATCGGCGAAGCGGCGGAAAAAACCGCGCCGGTCGTATTCGATCCTCGTTGCAGGATGGTGCCACCGCGCAGGGATTGCGCGACCAGACTTGCATGAGCCTCCGGCCCGGGCGGCGTCAGGGCGGGCTCATCGCCAATTCCCATGACACCTCGGATGCCGTTCCAGATCGACAGGAGGAAATCGGTGATGAGAAGCGTTTCCACCGGCCGGTTATCCAGCCCGAGCACCGGACGCGCAGCCGAGCGCGCGATGGTCTGGGTAGAGGCGACCGGCGTTCCATCCGCCGCGTAGACAAAGATATCGACCCCGTCGGACACGCCGATCCGGGTCAGCACGTTTTCCACGTCGATACCGTCGCCGGTAATCAGGTTGGCGGGGGCTGCGGCAGGCAGATTGGCTTCGAACACGTCGGCCAGCAGTTGCGCTTCGACCGCAAGGCCCTGTTCGCGCTGCACCACAAGGCTGTCACGTACGGGATCGAGGGCCAGAAACACGATCCCCAGCACCATGATGGCGATCAGGTTGAACAGGATGATCTTGCGCGCGAGAGGCGAGGAGTTGAGCGTGAACAACGACCGTCGCGCGCGCGCGGCGCGCAGTTCCTGCTCAAGGTTCGCCTGCGGGCGATCCCAGTCTTCACCCAGAACAATATCCGCACGCTGGGAAGCGCGACGGTTTGTCATCGACAGATCGGCCGGCACGAGGCGCCCCTATTCTTCGTTGTAGCGGTAGCCGATGCCGTACAGCGTCTCGATCGCCGAGAATTCATCGTCAACGGAGCGCATCTTCTTGCGCAGCCGCTTGATGTGGCTGTCGATGGTGCGGTCGTCGACATAGACCTGCTCGTCATAGGCAACGTCCATCAGCTGGTCGCGCGACTTCACGAAGCCGGGGCGCTGTGCCAACGCCTGCAGCAGCAGGAATTCGGTGACCGTCAGGGTCACATCCCGGCCCTTCCAGGACACTGCGTGACGCAGGGGATCCATACGCAGCTGACCGCGATCGAGAACCGTGCTTTCCTCTGGCGCGCCCGCGGCGTCCGACGCGATGGCTTCCTGACGGCGCAGGATGGAACGGATGCGCTCCACCAGCAGGCGTTGCGAGAAGGGCTTGCGCACATAATCGTCGGCCCCCATGCGAAGGCCCATCAATTCGTCGATCTCGTCATCCTTGGAGGTCAGGAAGATGACTGGCATCTGCGATTTCTGCCGAAGCCGCTGCAGCAGGTCCATGCCGTCCATGCGCGGCATCTTGATGTCGAACACACCAAGGTCCGGCAGCTTGCGGTTGAAGGCGTCCAGCGCCGACTGACCGTCATTGTAGGTTTCGACGTCGAAGCCCTCGGCCTCCAACGTCATCGAAACGGACGTCAGGATATTCCTGTCGTCATCGACGAGTGCGATGCGCGCCATCTTCATATGTCCTCGATTACTGCTCGGTACTTTATTGTTTTGCAGCAGCTTCCAGCGTTCGAGCCAGAGAATCAATAAAAATCACGCTCTTGCTCCTCTTGGTCCGGGGAACTGTGGCCATTTTGCGTTAAGGGCGGGTAAAACACCGTGGCGAAAAATGAGCAGGCGCCTCCGATCCGGACAGTTTCGGCGAAAACCTGCCTCACGAAACATTATTTCGTGGTGGTTGCGCTAATGGTTGCGCTAACGTGTGCAACGCATGCTGTTCAGTCTCAAAATCGTCATGTTATAGCCATTCCACGGTGCATTTGCATGCACCCGTATCCCGTGACGGCCCGACAGGAGCATCAACCATGACCCAAGGACGCGTGAACCCCGAACACACGCTGGACACCCAAGGCATCACGGGGCTCGGTTCCGTCTACTACAATACGTTGGAGCCCGCCCTGATCGAGCAGGCGATATCCCGTGGGGAGGGCAAACTGGGCATCGGCGGCACGTTCCTCGTGTCCACAGGCAAATTCACCGGCCGCTCGCCAAAGGACAAATTCGTCGTCCGCACCCCGGAGGTCGAAGACACCATCTGGTGGGACAACAACGCCCCCATGGCACCCGACGCTTTCGACGTGCTCTACGCCGACATGCTGTCCCACATGCAAGGCGGCGACTATTTCGTGCAGGACCTCTACGCCGGGGCCGATCCGGACCATCGCCTGGACGTGCGGATGGTGACAGAGCTGGCGTGGCACGGCCTCTTCAATCGCTACCTTCTGCGTCGCCCCAAGGCCGAGGAACTGGCAACCTTCGTCCCAGAATTCACCATCATCAACTGCCCGACCTTCAAGGCGGATCCGGCGCGTCACGGCTGCCGCACCGATACGGTGATCGCGCTGAACTTCACCAAGAAGGTCATCCTGATCGCCAACACGGAATACGCGGGCGAGAACAAGAAATCAGTCTTCACGTTGCTGAACTACATCCTGCCCGGCAAGGGTGTCATGGCGATGCATTGCTCGGCCAATCACGCTATCGGCAACCCGGATGACGCGGCGGTGTTCTTTGGCCTTTCCGGCACCGGAAAGACGACTCTGTCCGCCGATCCCGGTCGTACGCTGATCGGTGACGACGAACATGGCTGGTCCGACAGCGGCATCTTCAATTTCGAGGGCGGCTGCTACGCCAAGACCATCAACCTGCGCGAAGAAGCCGAGCCCGAAATCTACGCCACCACGCGCACCTTCGGCACCGTGATCGAAAACATGGTCTACGATCCCGACACGCTGGAACTGGATTTCGACGATGACAGCCTGACCGCCAATACCCGCTGTGCCTATCCGCTCCACATGATTTCCAACGCAAGCGCCACGGGCCTTGGCGGACATCCCCGCAACATCGTCATGCTGACCTGCGACGCCTTCGGTGTGCTGCCTCCGATCGCACGGCTGACCCCCGCGCAGGCGATGTATCACTTCCTCAGCGGATTCACCGCCAAGGTCGCCGGGACCGAGCGTGGTGTCACCGAACCCATGCCCACCTTCTCCACCTGCTTCGGCGCGCCCTTCATGCCCCGCCGCCCGGAAGTCTACGGTGCGCTCTTGCGCGACAAGATCGCGAAGCATGGCGCAACCTGCTGGCTGGTGAATACCGGCTGGACCGGCGGCGCATACGGCACCGGCTCGCGCATGCCGATCCGGGCCACCCGCACGCTATTGACCGCCGCGTTGAACGGGACGCTGAACACGGGCGAGTTCCGCCGCGATGCGAATTTCGGCTTCGACGTTCCGCTGCAATGCGAAGACGTGGCCGACTTGCTGCTCGATCCGCGTCGCACCTGGGACCGGCCCGAAGACTATGACCGGCAGGCGCAGCGGCTGGTGCAGATGTTCGCGGACAACTTCGCGCAATATGTGGACCATATCGACGCCGACGTGAAAGCTGCCGCGATCTAGGTGTCGGACCGTCGGCACAACGGCCCCGGCAGCGGGGCCGATCACCGCGCCGTGAGGTCATGGCTGGTTGCGCGGCGGAATCCCTCCGATGGGCAGATGTCACACGATTTGCTAGGATCGTGACATTCAACAACGGATGGTTCCCATGCATCGCGCCATACTCGCCCTTCTCGGCTTTGCCGCGCCCCTTCACGCGCAACATGCCGACCCGGTCCATTCCCCTGAACTGGTGTCTTTCGAATACGGCATCCTGTGTTTCTACAGCAATGAAAGCCCCGACACCCCCCTGACAGAAGCGGAGGCCGATGTGATCTGGGCCGATGACAGCATCGATTTCGAGTTGATCCGCGCAACGAACACGCTGGACGTTCCCGGAATCGAGGGTCTGACATTCGGCGTGCTGTCAAGCTTCCCGGACGGGGTGTCCAACGACGCTGTCAACACCCTGACACGCACCGCGCCCGACGGCACCGTGATCGTGGAAGAGTTCGGCATCACGATCGACAGCCGCATCTCCATCGACGCATGGTATCTGGACACCGACGATGGTCCCCTGCCCGGGTCCTACCGGTTCCAAACCCGACGGGACGCGGACCTGTTTTATGACGTAACCTTCCAGGTCATTGCACCGGATCTCTATACCGGCGAACTGCCCGATTGCGTCCCGGCGGAATGAACACGGTGCGCGGATTGGTCTTGGGCCTGCTATTTGCTGTCGCGCTGCCGGTCAGCGCGCAACAGGACCCAAATCCGCGCCTCGGCCCCGACCTCGATCAACTGGTCTACGGTGCCTATTGCGCGCAGGAACCCGATCGCGAAGCTCCCGCCCCCGATACCGCGTCAGGCACCATCAACATCGTCCCCACCATCCCCGACTTCAGGTTCCGCCAGAAGATCATCCCTGCGCAGATCGGCATCGGCTTCGGTGTGCTGGCCTGGGCACCCCCGGGCGTGGTGATGGAGCCAGTGACCGCCATCGTCACCCACCCGCCCTATCCCGACAGCGGGATCACCACCGAAAGCTGGATGACCGATCTTGACGACGGCCCCAACCTGATGGGGTTCAGCTTCGACCGCGCTTCGGAACTTGTGCTGGGGGAATGGACCTTCTCCGCCCTCAGCCCCGAGGGGGAGGAGCTGTTCTTCATCTCGTTCGAGGTCGTGGCCCCCGAACTGATGCCGAATATCATCGAGGCCTGTTTCGGATCATTCCTTTCGTAACCGGTCGCCGTTATGGTCCGGCGCCATGGAGACCAAGGTGACGACAGCATGAAACGCATGATCCTGCATGCGGGACTTGGCAAGACCGGGACCACGACAATTCAGGCGACGCTGGCCCATCATCGCCGCGCGCTGGAGGGGATCGGCGTGGCCTATCCCGGTGCGGCGGACGCTCATCACGACCTGATCGGCGCGATCCACCAACTGGGGCCCGACCACTACTGGTTCACCACACGGCAGGTCGGCGCAGCGGATGCCATCGCTGCGGGCCAACGCCAGATGCAGGCCATCGTGGCGGCAGCGGCACGGGGCACACCCCTGATCTTCTTGTCGAGTGAACTGTTCCAGACCCTCAACGCAGTGCATCTGTCCGCCTTCGATACCCATGTGGCGGGCCTCGGCTACCAGCTTGAAACCGTGGTCTTCATCCGCGATCCCTACCCTTGGTATGCCAGCCGCATCCAGCAATCCGTGAAGCAGGGCAGTGCGCGTATCGACGAGATGCTGGCGCGCGGCTATCGGCACCTGTCCATCGTGCAATTGCGTGCGGCGCTGAAGGCGCTGGGACGGGACCGCGTGCATGTCCTGCGCATGGAGGAGGCGGCGGCGCAGGGCCTGACCCGCACCTTGCTGGCCACCGGCGGGATATCACCTCCGCCCGGCCAGATCGACGATCTGCCACGCAATATCGGGGTCAGCCGACAGGCGGTCTACCTGTTCGACGCGCTCCGGGCGGTCGACGACGACGCACAGACCCTTCGGCACCGGCATGTGTCACGCCTTCTGTCCCTGCCGGGCGACCGCTTCACCCTGCCGCCCGACATCGCCGCCGACATCGCGTCCCGCGTGGCGGAGGAACAGGAATGGCTGCACCGGCGTGTGGGCTTCGGCTATCCGACAGCCCCGCCAACCGATGGCCCCACCCATTCCGAGCTGACCGCATGGGCACGGGACGAATTGCCCAGGTTCCTCAACCAAAAACGCCGCGGCGTACCAGGTTGGCTCCGGCGATCACCAGCACGATCAGGGTGACCTTGCGGAACAACTCGGCGTCCAGCCTGTCGCCCAGCCAGAACCCGAAACGCATGCCGATGAAGGCCGGGATCAGCAGGAATGCGGAGAACGGCATCGTTGCCGCCGTCATCACGCCCGATGTCACATGCCCGGTCAGCAAACTGACCGACCCAAGGGAATAGACCACGCCCTGCACCAGCATCTGCCGCCGCTTCGGCGTCTCCAGCGCAATCAGGTAAAGCACGGTGGGCGGCCCCCATGTGCCGGTGAACCCACCCAGCGCCCCCGCAAGCCCGCCGATACTCCACTCCGCCAGCCGCCTGCGCCGAGGTCCAATGTGAAACCGGATCCCCACAAGCTGGATGACCGACAGCACCACCACGGGCACGCCGAGGATCAGGTAGAAGGTCCGCTCCGGCACGCGCGTCACGAATTGCGCCACGATCAGGATCATCACACAGACGATCATCACATAACGCCAATGTTCGCTCAGCGCATTCCGCATGTCGTTCCACGAATGGCGCAAGACCTGCAACAGGTTCGAAAAGAGCGCCGGCAAGATCACCCCGGCGATCGCCACCAGCGGGTCAAGGAACAACGACATTCCCGACACGAGGATCAGCGGCATCGCGAAGCCGATGGCGCCTTTCACGATGCCCGCCGCCAAGGCGACGGCGAAGGCGGCCACAAGAGCCCAGGGCGGGACAAGGGAAAGCGTCTCGGCAAACATGCGCCCGTCTTAGACTCTGTGAAACACAGTCGCATCCGCAATCGAGCGCGACATATTTGTGCGCCGCTTGATGCAGTGCAGCATTTTTGTTGCGCCGCATGTGCAAACGCCCTACCTCTGCCCAGACCCTGAGAGCCCGCCGGAAGGAGATTGCCAGAATGCCCCGTGACGCCCACCTGACCGACGAGACGCCCGTGTTGCTTCCCGACCTCCTGAACCTGACCGCCGCCGCCGTGCCGCCCGCCGAAGCCTTGCTGGCTCGCGCCACCGAACATCTGCGCGATGCCCTGTCCGAGGATGGCCGCATCTGTGCCGCGCGGATCGAGCAGGAGCAGACCGCCGCCCACGGCCTCGCCTGGCTTGCGACCTACGTGGAGGCCCTGCGCCAGATGCAGGGCTGGGCCGAGCGGCTGGAAGCCGAGGGCAAGTTCGGCGTCATCGAACAGCTCATCCTGCAAATCGCCTTCGGCGAATACCTTTGGCAGATGTATGGCGGCATCCCGATGAACCAGGGCGAGATCCTGCGCCCGCAGGATCTTGGCCTGACACAAGAAGACCGGCGCGCGCTGATGTCGGATGCGGTGCAGACCCTGACGGCGGAGGGCAATACCCAAGCCACCCGCTCCGCCCTCGTCACCCTGATGCGCGAACGCAGCGCCGAGATCACCGTCGGCGCATGTGGTCTCGACGACGAACTGGACATGATCCGCGAGCAATTCCGCCGCTACTCCGTCGAGAAGATTATTCCCCATGCCCATGACTGGCACCTGAAGGACGAATTGATCCCGATGCAGGTCATCAACGAGCTTGCCGAAATGGGCGTCTTCGGCCTGACGATCCCGGAAGAACATGGGGGCTTCGGCCTCAGCAAGGCGTCCATGTGCGTGGTCTCCGAAGAACTGTCGCGCGGCTATATCGGCGTCGGCAGCCTCGGCACCCGCTCCGAGATCGCGGCCGAGTTGATCCTTGCCGGCGGCACCGATGCACAGAAGGAAAAGTGGCTTCCCGGCCTTGCCTCCGGAGAAATCCTGCCCACCGCCGTCTTCACCGAGCCCAATACCGGATCGGACCTTGGCAGCCTGCGCACGAAGGCGACGAAAGACAGGGACGATTGGGTTCTGAACGGCAACAAGACATGGATCACCCATGCCGCCCGCACCCATGTCATGACCGTTCTGGCACGCTCCATCCCCGGCACCGACGATTACAAGGGCCTGTCGATGTTTCTTGCCGAAAAGACCCCCGGCACAGATGACGCGCCCTGGCAGGATTCCGGGATTTCGGGCGGCGAGATCGAGGTTCTGGGTTATCGCGGCATGAAGGAATACACCGTCAATTTCGACGATTTCCGCGTTGCAGGCGACAACCTGCTGGGCGGCGTGGAAGGCCAGGGCTTCAAGCAGTTGATGCAGACGTTCGAATCCGCCCGCATCCAGACCGCCGCGCGCGCCATCGGCGTGGCGCAATCGGCGCTCGATGCCGGCATGGCCTATGCGCAGGACCGCAAGCAGTTCGGCAAGGCACTGATCGAATTCCCCCGCGTCTCCGGCAAGCTTGCGATGATGGCTGTGGAAATCATGGTCGCCCGCCAAATCACCTATTTCTCCGCCCGCGAGAAGGACAATGACCGCCGCTGCGACCTGGAGGCCGGGATGGCCAAGCTGCTCGCCGCCCGTGTCGCCTGGGCGGCGGCCGACAACGCCTTGCAGATCCACGGCGGCAACGGCTTCGCACTGGAATACGGGATCAGCCGCATCCTGTGCGACGCGCGCATCCTGAACATCTTCGAGGGCGCGGCCGAGATTCAGGCGCAGGTCATCGCGCGGCGGCTGCTGGGCTGAATCCGGCCCCGGCCGGGGCGTGATCGAATTCCACACCTGCCGAAAGCGCCCCGACGGGATTTCCTGGGGATCATCGGGCGGAAATGGCGCGGAAATCCAGCGAACTGGCTCTGATCGAGCACGCCGCAGCCCGGCGCCGCGCGGCGCTCCATGCCGAATGGCCGGTGCCCGACGGGACGCTCGGCCAGATCGTTCGGCAAATGCACCACCGCGCAGAATGGCCTCGTGACCGGGGAAGACGGGTTTCTGGCGGAGGACGGCAGCCTTCGGTTCACGGCGACACGGGTGCCCGTGGGGTCAGGTGCAGACCGCTTGGCCCACTACGCCGACGACACACGGATCCTCGACTATGGCACATGCGGAACGGTCCTGCGTCTTGAACGTATGGCGGCGCGTGGCACAGGCTCTGGACTTGCCCGATGGCGCGGATGGCGACCGCGTCCCGCGGACCGTTCTTGCCGACGATCTGCCGGATCATGTGGCAGCCGCGGAGGACATTGCCGCCACGCGCGCGCGGCAGATCGACATCATCGCGCAGCGCGCCGCGCGAGATCGCCGGCAGTACGGCAAAGGCTGACGCGATCACTCTCGCCTGCACCGCGGCCTGTCAGGCGCGGCTCGACGCGGCGGAATGGCGCAACAGTCGCGACAGCGCGGCCGCCCGTGCCGCCCGTGCCGCCGACAAGGTCGAATCCAGCGCGTCAAGGCCAGCCGTCGGTTCGCAAGGGGTGTCTTTCGAGCTTTCGAGGTTGAAGCCGGGGGCACGACGACGGGACTAGACCTCATGACAATTTTCGTTGATTTCGTCACACTGCGCCCGATATGCATTTCATCACCATGAAAGAGCCTGACATGACCAAGACCGTTCTTCTCACCGGCGTCACCGGTTTCATCGCCAAGCGCATCGCGCTGGATTTGCTGAACGCAGGCCACACGGTGCGCGGGTCGCTCCGCAGCACCGCCCGCGCGGATGAAGTGCGCGACGCGATCCGCCCGCACCTGACCGACCCTGCGGCGCTCGACCGGCTGAATTTCGTGGAACTGGACCTGACGCGCGATGACGGCTGGCCAGAGGCCGCGCAGGGCTGCGACGTGCTGATGCACACGGCTTCCCCCTTCCCGATGGCCTCGCCCAAGGACGAGAACGATATCATCCGCCCCGCCGTCGATGGCACCCTGCGCGCGCTCCGCGCCGCCCATGCGGCAGGCATCACCCGCGTGGTCCTGACCTCCTCCGCCGTGGCGATCGAGGCCAATGACAAGCCCAACCCCCAGACGCCCGCGAACTGGACCGATGTGAACAATCCCCGCGCCAGCACCTACTACAAATCGAAAACCCTCGCCGAGCGTGCTGCGTGGGATTTCGTGGCGGCCCACCCCGAGATGCAGTTGACGACCGTGAATCCGGCGCTGGTCCTCGGCACGCCACTGGATCGCCACTACGGGACATCGCTGAACCTCATCGAGCGGCTCCTCTCCGGCAAGGACCCCGCCATGCCCAATCTCGGCTTCGCGATCGTCGATATCGTGGACGTGTCGGCCATGCATATCGCCGCGATGGACCGCCCTGCCACGGCGGGCCACCGCTACATCGCCGCCGCCGAGTCCTTCACCATGCCCGAGATCGCGACGCATCTGGCCCGTGCCTATCCGAACCGGAAGATATCCACACGGCAAGCCCCCGGATGGCTCTTGCGGGTGCTGGCGCTCTTCGATCCGGCAATCCGGACGATCCTGCCGCAACTGGGCCACAAGCCGGTGTTCGACACGTCCACCACCATCCGCGATCTGGGTGTCGCCTTCACCCCGGCGACCACGGCCATCGACCGCGCGGCGGCGGCGGCGGTCGCCAGGGACTGATGCGCGCTTTTCTGGCCTTGCCCCTGCTTGATCCTGCGCGCGACGCCCTGATCCGTCTGCAAACCACGCTCCCGACCGGACGCGCAGTGCCCAAGGACAACCTCCACCTGACCCTCGCCTTCCTCGCAGAAGTGCCGGATACCGTGCTGGAGACGCTCCACGACCTGCTCTCCTCCACCCGCCTGCCCGCACCAGCGATCACCTTCACCGGCCTCGATACCTTTGCAGAGATGGAGCGTGGCCTCGTTTACGCTGCCGTGCGCCCGGACCCGACCCTCACCGCCCTGCACGCCAAGACCGCGCAGACCGCGCGCATGGCCGGCATTGCCCTGCCTCGTCGCCGCTTCGTGCCCCATGTCACGCTGACACGCGCGGGCGCGCAACCCAAGGGGTCCGCCCGCGACCGTCTCGCCGCGGCCATGGGCACCGTGGCCGCAATTCCCGGCTTCACCGCCCGGACACTCTGTCTCTACCATTCCACACTCGGACCATCCGGCGCGCGCCACGAGGTTCTCGCCAGCTATCCACTTGGCTGACTCCGCCTGAATTCATCTTGGCTGAAGAACGTATCTTTCGTTCCTTCTTCCCATCACCCGAGCCGGGCCAGGGTATCCACCAGCCGCTGCCGCGCGGCAGGCAACGGACGATCCCCCAGCGCCGGCGCCAGATGGGTCGACAGGAAATGGCCCGTCACGCCCAACCCCACGACCACGTCCGCCACGCTGCCCTCCGCCCCCAGCAGGACCGGCGGCAGGGGCAACAGCCGGTCCTGCCATTCCCCCGCAGCGCCGCGCGAAACGGCGCGGCCGGTTCGGGGGGAGACATGGGCAAGGTCCAGCGTGCTGCCCGTGACCGCGCAGGTCGCAAGGTCGAGGCCAAAACCCATCTCCGTCAACAATGCCATCTCCCACCCCAAGTAGGCCCGCGCCCAGTTCTCGGCCCCAAGCCCCTCCAGCACCGCGAGGCTCCGGGCGTAGAGCGCCGGATACGCCGCGCGTTCCGGCAGCGTGAAACTCAGCAATGCACAGACCGAGGACAAACCCGCCAGTGCGACCCGGTCCCCCATGGCCTCCGCCGCGCGGCCCTTGATCAACTCGACCGTGTAGGTGCCGATGTGGTCCGACAACCGCGCCCGCCATCCGACATCGAGTTGCGCGCCGACCTGCAACAGCGGCGCCATCCGCCGCGAGGCCCCGCCCGGCACCACGCCAAGGTGGCGGCCCTGCCCGGCGGTGAACACCTCCAGGATCGCCGCCGCCTCGCCATGGCGACGGACCGCCAGAAGAATGCCATCCGCGCGCCAGTCCATGGCTGTGACTATCGCGTCCCAGCGCCCACAGCGCACGGGAAAAGCGACCGGGGCCGGTAGAAATGGCCCAAAGCCCGTGGCAATGATCTCAACATGTTTCCGGCACTGCCTTTTCAGGCCCGATGGACGGCCGCCTTGATCGCCCTTGTTTCGGCGGGGTCCGTGGTGGCGTTGTTCGTCTACAACCTAGAGACGGATCGCTATGGCACCAAGGTCGAAACCGCATGGGCCATGGCCCGGTTCTTCACCATCCTGACCCATGTCGGCGTGGTGCTGACCTTCACGGCAGCCGCCTTGCGTCGGTCGGGCATCGGCGCACCCTGGATCGCGGCCCTGACCCTGTCCGTGGTGCTGGTGGGCGTGGTGTTCCATGCGCTCCTGTCAGACATCACGGCATTCGAAGGGCTTGGCCAATGGGCCAACCAGGGGCTGCACACTGTCGTGCCGGCGGCCTGTCTTGTCTGGTGGGTGGCCTTCGCCCCGAAGCGCATGCTGGACTATGGAAACCTGCCCATGTTCGTCGTCTGGCCATGTGTCTACGTGGCCTATGCCCTCGCACGGGGGGCGCAGGACGGGGTCTATCCCTATCCGTTCATGGACCTCGCCACGCGCAGCTCCGCCGAAGTCGTCCTGAACCTTGCAGGCCTGCTTATCGTGCTCCTCATCGGGGGCGTGGTCTTCGTGATGATCGGGAAATTCACGGACCGCTAGCGCCCGAACCGCATCGTCGCAGGGGTCTGCGCCAAATCTTCGACGCACGTTTGCCCCGCGCCCGGATCGACCGGCAGCGCATCCCGGCCCATGTCGGACCGGATGTTCCGGGTTGGTCCCAAGATGAGTTTTTCTTCCAAGATGAATGGGGCGTCGGGCGTCATTCAGCCGGGAGGTTCGGGCGCGTCCGTGCGGGGAGCACCCGCAGGATGAGGGCGATGACCCAACCGAGCGCACAGATCGCCGCGGTGCCGAGCACGAATGCCGCGAAGGCCATCGGAGCCGAAGCACCAAAGCCTGCGAGAGGCCCCCACATGCCGCCCCCGATCACCTGCGCCCCCAGAGTGGCCGCGAAGACACCCGCCGTGGCGATTGTCAGGGCCCCGACGCCGAGGGCGATGGATGGACGCGCGGTGAAGCTGCCAAGAGCCCGGCGGAAGCCGCGCACCTGTTGGCCGAAATCCTGCCCGATGGCCAGCAGCGCCGGGACCATCAGCAGCACGATCACCATCCCGAAGCCAAGACCGTAGACCAAAGTGATCACCGTGGGCTTGAGGAACTGCGCATCCTGCGAACCTTCATAAAGCAGCGGCGCGAGGCCCAGAACAGTCGTCAGCGTGGTCAGAAGGACCGGGCGCAGGCGGTCGCAAGCTCCGTCGACGATGGCAGGGATCAGCCCGCGGTTTTCGGCATATTCGTCGATCGTCGTCACCAGCACGATGGAATCGTTGATGATGATGCCGGTCATGCCGATCAGGCCCACCACCGTGAACAGGCTCAGCGGCACGTCCCACGCCACATGGCCGAAAATGGTGCCGACAAGGCCGAAGGGAATGATCGCCATGACCACCATGGGCCGCAGCCAGCTGGCGAAGATCCAGGCCAGGACGATGTAGATCCCGACAAGACACAGGATGAAACCGGTCAGCGCGTCGGAAAGGAATTCGGCCTCATCCTCGGCCAGACCCGACAGCCGGGTCGAGATGCCGAATTGTTCCTCGATCCGGGGCACGATGACTTCGCGCAACTCGGTCATCACCGCCTCGGCGCGGGCGGGGTCGTCTTCGCCGAGATCGCCGGTGACAGAGATCAGCCGCACGCCGTTCTCGCGCTGGATGGTGGAAAAGCCCTGCCGCGCGGTGACCGTGACGATGTCGGCCAGCGGCACGTATTGACCGGAGGCGGCGCGCAGCAACGTGCGGTCAAGGAAATCCGCGGTCAGTTCGCCCGACGGCAATTCCACCCGGATCGACGCGGTGCGGGGACCATCGGGAAAGCTTGCCGCCTCGATCCCTCCCAGACGGTTGCGCAGCGTGCGGCCAAGCTCTGCGATCTCGAAGCCCAGCGCCTCGCCCTGTGGCGTCAGTTCCAGCGACAATTCCTCGCGGTCATAGGCCATGCTGTCTTCCAGCCCGGTGACCTCGGGGTAGACGCCCAGCGCGGTCTGCAGCGCCTCGGAGGCGGCCTTGAGCGTGGCGGTATCGGCACCGAAGATCTGAACGTCGATGCTGTCGCCGCCCGGCCCGCCGCGCCAGCCGCGAAAGCTGAGATCCTCGGTCAGTGGCAGTTGGCGGACTTCGTCCTGCAACGCGGCGGCGAAGGCGAAACTGGAATAGCCAGGGCGCAGGTCGGCCTCGATCAGCTCGATCGAGAGCGCGCCCAGAAGGTCCGCATCCTTGTTCTCGGCGCCGCCAAGGCCGCGCCCGCTATTGCCGCCGATCTCGGCCAGAACGTAAGCCAGCGGGTTGACGCCGAACTCCGCCTCCGCAGCAAGGCCGACCGCTTCCGCGGCGCGCTGCAATTCGCGCAACTGTTCCATCGTGTCGGCCCGCGTGGCGCCATCGACCATGGCGAAATTGCCCGTGACCGACCCGGTCTCGGGCGCGTTGAAGAAGCGGAACACCACGTCACCGCGAATGAACTGCGCCGTCTGCGTGGACAGGATCAGGATCATGGCGGCCACCACCGGGTAGCGCGCCCAGACGACGAAACGCATCAGCGGGCGGAACAGCGTGCGGTTGACCCAGTCGAACCCCCGGTTCACCAAGCGGCTCGGCATGTCGTACCAGTGGGTCTTGGCGGAGTGGGCCAGCGCATGGGCCATGTGGTTGGGCAGGATCAGGAAACATTCCACCAGCGAGGCCATCAGAACCACGATGACGGTAAAGGGAATATCCGCGATCAGGTTGCCGAAGGTGCCGCCCACAACGACGAGACCCGCAAAGGCAAGCACCGTGGTGACGGTGGCCGAGAAGACCGGCGCGGCCATGCGGCGCGCGGCGGTTTCGGCGGCGACAACGGGTGCCTCGCCCAGATGGCGCGCACGGTAATCGGCATGTTCGCCCACCACGATCGCGTCGTCGACCACGATCCCGAGCGTTATGATCAACGCGAAAAGCGAGATCATGTTGATGGTGATGCCGGCCAGATACATCAGGGCGATGGCGGCCGTCAGGGCCACCGGGATGCCCATCGCCACCCAGAACGCGGTGCGCGCGTTCAGAAACAGAAACAGCCGCGCCACCACCAGGACCAGCCCCAGGGCGGCGTTCTCCATCAGGATGTTCAGTCTCCCCGAGATCGCCTCGGATCGCGTGTTTATCAGGTCGATCCGGGTGCCTGCGGGCAACGTCGCCTGCAAGCTGGCGGCGACCTCTTCGACCTGCGCCTGGATCGCGAGCGCGTCGCCGGATTCGGTCCGGTCCACGCGGATTGTTATCGCCGGGTCATCGCCCACGAAATAGGCCCGTTCGCGGTCGATCCCGTTGACCTCGATGCGCGCCACGTCCCCGATCGACAGGACCGATCCGTCCGGGTTGATGCGCAGGATCAGCGCGGCGATGGCCTCGGCGCTGCGGGCCGCGGACCCGGTGCGGATGCGCGCATTGGCGGCATCCACGTCGCCCGCCGGGGCGGTGTCGGCAGCGGCGGCAATGACGGCCGCGATCTCGGCCATGGACACGTCATAACGGATCAGGTTGGCCGAGGGGACGATCACCACGGTCTCGGGCGCGGCGATCCCCCGGATCGTCGTGTCGGTCACGCCCGCATCGAACAGGCGCGCCACCATCTCGTCGGCGAAACGGCCGATCTGTTCTGTTGCCACCGGGCCGGTGATGACGATATCGGTCACCCGGTCGAACCAGTTGCCGCGCCGGATGGAGGACTCGTCGGCATCCTCGGGCAGATCGCTGACGGCATCGAGGGCCTGCTGCACCTCGTCCGAAGCGCGTGACATGTCCCAGCCGGGCGCGAATGTCAGGTCGATGGAGGCACGCCCCTCGCGGCTGGAAGCTTCGGACCCGGTGACGCCGGGCACCAGCAAAAGCGCCGGTTCCAGCACGGCGACGATGGCGGTGTCCACATCCTCGGCCCCCGCTCCGTCCCATGTCATCACCACCTCGATGTCGTCCGAGACCACGTCGGGGAAGAACTGCGCGCGCATCTGCGGCAGCGCGGCCAGGCCCGCGACGACCATGATCACCAGCACAAGGTTCGCGGCGGTGCGGTGGCGGGTGAAGTAGCTGATCAGGCCGCCCGCAGAGGGGGGAAGGTCGCGCATCGCCATGGCTCAGCTGCCCATCCGCGCTTCCAGACGCGTGACCATGGCGGTCGGCACCTCTTCCTCGGCCAATTGGCGCAACATGCGTTCGCGCACGTCGGCCGGTATGAAGGTGTTGCTTTCGACGAAGGCGATCAGGCGCGCGCGGCGCTCCGGTTCCAACGCGATGGTTTGCGGCTCCTCCGGCGCGTCGCCGGTCCGCGGGCGCACCGGGTTCACGCGGATGCCGTCGCCCAGCACCGGTGTGCGGGCAAGGACCACTTCACGGTCCTGCAAACCTGGCCCCCGGATCAGCACGTCGTCGCTCTGCCGCCGCATCAATTCGACCTCCACGGCCTCCAGCACATTGTCGTCGCCCAGCACGAGGATGCGCCCGTCCGAGCCGTAGGCGCTGGCCGGCAGGCGGGCGACAAGGGGCAGCGACGGCTCATCCACCTCCACGCGGACGAAGTCGCCCACGCGAAGCCCGCGCGGGGCGTCGATGCGCGCGAACAGAAGGCGGCCCGATTGACCCTCCTCCACGGCGCCGGACTCGCGCGTCAGCGTGGCATCGGCGGCCACGTCCATCCCGAACACGTCCAGCACGACGCGGACCGGCTGTTGCGGCAGGCGGCCATCGGCATCGAGCAGGCGGATATATTGCGCGGTGGAGATGCGGAACGCGACTTCCAGCGCCTCGGCGTCGATCAGCGCGGCAAGGCGCTCGTTGCGGTTCACCAGACGGCCTGCGGCCACGTCCACTTCGGTCAGCACGCCATCGAATTCGGCGCGCAATTCGGTGCGCGCCAGCATCCGCTCGGCCTCGGCAAGGGCGATGCGCCGTCGCTCCAGCGCGGTGCCTGCCGAATCGAGCCGCGCCTCCGCCTGCGCCAGCGCGCGTCGCTGCGACAGGATCTGCTGGGTCGCGGTCGCCTCGGCCAGTTCGGCGGTTTCCACCGCGGCAGTCGACCCGACACCCCGCTCGGCCAGATCCTGCGCCCGTTGCAGGGCGCGGGCGCGCAATTCGGCCTGCATGCGGGCGGCCTCCACCTCTTCAAGCGCCAGTTCCAGCGCGCGGGTGGCCTCGGCCAACTCGTTCTCGGCGTCCTGAAGGTCGGCGCTGGCGGTGTCACGGGCCGATTGCGCCTCGGCCGGGTCGATGCGCAGCAGAAGCTGGCCGGCGGTGACGGCGCCGCCATCCTCGAACCCTTCGGCCAGTTCGATCACCGTGCCTTCCGCCGGGGCGCGCAATTCCAGCGTGCGGCGCGACCGGATTTGCCCGAACGCCGTCAGGATCGGGGTTTCCGGCCCGAACACCATCGGCAAGACCTCGGCGGCAAAGACCCGCTCGCGCACCTGCGGCGAGCGCCCGTCATCGGCCCACCGGGTCTGCAATGCGCCATAGGTCGTGTATCCGGCCAGCGCCAGCAAACCGACGCAAACGGCGGTCAGGAACAATCCGATCAGGGCTCGACCGAGAAACCGCATGGGGCCTCCTTCGACGCATCGCAACAGGGGCTGTCATGTAGCAGGCAATTGCCCGACGTCCACGACCACCCATCCATACACGCACGGGTCTGTCACGTCCGTCACTTCCGTCGCTTGTGTTCGTCCAGACGCGGCATGATCTCGATGAAGTTGCAAGGAAGATGCCTGTAATCAAGCTGTTTGCACAGAATTTCATCCCAGGCATCCGTGCAGGCCCCCCGGCTTCCGGGCAGCGCGAACAGGTAGGTGCCGTTCGCAACCCCTCCGGTGGCGCGCGACTGCACGGCCGATGTGCCGATCTTCGCCATGGAAACATGGGTGAAAACTATGCCGAAGGCCTCGATCTCCTTCTCGTAGACGTCGCGATGCGCCTCCACCGTCACATCGCGCCCGGTCAGGCCGGTGCCACCGGTGGTCAGGATCACATCTATGTCAGGATCGGCGCACCATCGGCGCAACTGCCCGGCAATGGCGTCGCGGTCGTCGCGCAGGATGTGACGCGCGGCAAGGCTGTGGCCCGCCTCGGTGAGGCGGCTGACCAACAGGTCGCCCGAACTGTCCTCGGCCAGCGTCCGCGTGTCGCTGACCGCCAGCACGGCGATGCGGCAGGGGATGAACGGGCGGGTCTCGTCGATACGGGTCATGGGCGGGCGGCCTCCCAGCCGATGCGCAGGGCAAGGGTGCCGAAAATACCGGCCGACAGGGTGCGCAGGCCCCGCTCGGCGCGCGAATTGCGCCGGATGCGTTTGCCGATCCGGCCCGCGAAGATGCCGACCAGCCCGTTGATGACGAAACCGCCGACCGAAAGGACGCCGCCGAAGACCAGGAATTGCGGCAGGACGGGCGCGTCCGGCGTGATGAATTGCGGCACGAAGGCGAGGATGAACAGGATCACCTTGGGGTTCGACAGGTTCACCAGCATCCCGTCGCGGAACGCGCGCGACGGGCGTGCGGGCGGCAGGTCGCCGGTGGTCAGCGGCGTGGTCAGGGTCTTCCAGGCCAGCCACAGCAGGTAGGCCGCGCCGATCCACCGGATCGCCCCGAACAGCCACGGAACCGCCTCCATCAGTGCGCCAAGGCCAAGGCCCGCCAGCGTCACATGCACCATCGCGCCGACCGAGATCCCGGCCGAAGCCGCGATGGCAGGGCGCGCACTGCCGCGCAGGCCTTGCGCAAGGCAGAACAACATGTCCGCCCCCGGCGTCAGGTTCAGCGCCAGGGCGGCAGGGACAAAGGCCAGCAGAAGGATCGGATCGATCATTTCAGATCCGCCCCTTCCAGCCGCGCCCGGATCGCCAGCAGATCGGACCAGGCCTCGCGCTTGGCCAGCGGCGCCTGCAACACCTTGGCGGGAGGGACCATCGGCATCGCCGCGATCCCCTGCACGGCCTCCCATTGCCCGCGCATCCGGGCGATCCCGTGCCGCCCCAAAAGCCCCGCACAAGCGTGGTTGCCCATCAGCACCAGCACATCGGGCGCGGCCAGTTCGATATGGCGATGCACGAATGGCCGCATCATGGCCAGTTCCCCCGGCTTCGGGTCGCGGTCCTGTGGCGGGCGCCATGGCAGCATGGTGGTGATGTAGAGCCCGTTTGCCCCCGCGACGCTACGGTCCAGACCGATGGCCGCGAACATCTTGTCCAGAAGCTGCCCCGCCGCGCCGACGAAGGGCGTGCCGCGTGCATCCTCCTCGCGGCCCGGGGCTTCCCCGATCACCATCACGCGGGCGCCGGGATGGCCGTCCGAGAACACGAAGCGCCGCGCCGCGCGTTTCAGCTCGCAATGCTCGAACCCCTCCATCGCGGCGCGCAACGTCTCCAGCGATCCGACAGACTGCGCCAGTTGGCGGGCAATGGCGACGCTGTCGATATCCGGCTCCGCCGGTCTGACCGGCGCGGCCGAGGTGATCGGGGCAGCCGCAACCGGGGCCGCCAGCCGCGCCGATACAGGGGAAACGGCGGGGGCGGGGCCAGCAACCGGCGCGGGGAGATCGAATCGATCCACCGGATGATCCAGGATCGCCTCGTCCGCGCCCAGCTCCACCTGCCAGGCAAGGGCGGCCAACGCATCGTGATATGACAGGTCCTTGGCCATGGGTGCCAAGCTAGGCGGGATCGGCACCGGCGAAAAGGGCCTGCATGCCGCTGCCACGGGGCGCAAGGCCGCCATCGCCGCCACTGGCCCGCGTGCCTTCACGATTTCCTGCGCCACGCGGTAACACTTGCCCCCGCGCGCAGCCAATGCCATGCCGCTCTCCATGCCGTTCGCCCGCGTCCTCACTGTCTCCGCCACCTATCCCCGCGATGCCGATACAGTCTTCGCGGAAGCGATCGATTTCGACGCCATGGTGGCCGCGACCAAGGGGCTTGCAACCTACAAGGGCCTGCCCTCGGGTCCGTTCGAGGAAGGCCACTCCTACGAGACCTACGTCACCGTCTGGGGCTGGATGCACAATCCGCATTACCAGATCCATGTGGAGCGTCTGGACCCCGCCCTGCGTATCGTCCAGTCCCGCGAACAGGGCCGCGCGATCCGGCAATGGGACCACACCCTGACGGTCGAGCCCGCCGAACTGGACGACGGTCCGGGCAGCATCTGGACCGACCGCATCGTCATCGACAGCGGCTGGTTGACCCCCTACATGGTCCGCGTCGGGCGCTACCTCTACCAGTATCGCCACCGCACCCGCGGCGCGCTGGAAATCACCGCCTGGATCACCCGTCCATAGGGGGACGCCGGCGCTGGCCTGGGGGGACGCCGGCGCTGGACGCCCGCCCCCGAACACCCCTATAACCGGCGAAATCGAAAGGGCGTGTCCATGACATTCGACAAGCAGCATCTTCTTGGGATCGAGGAACTGACGCCCGCCGACATCACCAACCTGCTCGACCGCGCCGACATCCATGCCGAGGCCGAGCGCGGCAGCCGCGATCACGGTTCGCCGTTGAAGGGTCTCACCCAGATCAACATGTTCTTCGAGGCCTCGACGCGGACGCAAGCCAGTTTCGAAATCGCGGGAAAGCGCCTTGGTGCCGATGTCATGAACATGGCGATGCAGACCTCCAGCGTGAAGAAGGGCGAAACGCTGATCGACACCGCCCTGACGCTCAACGCGATGCACCCCGACCTGCTGGTGGTGCGCCACCCCCATTCCGGCGCGGTCAAGCTGCTGGCCGACAAGGTGAACTGCGCCGTGCTGAACGCGGGCGACGGACGCCACGAACACCCCACGCAGGCCCTGCTGGACGCGCTGACGATCCGCCGCGCCAAGGGGCGGCTGCACCGGCTCAACATCGCGATCTGCGGCGATATCGCCCATAGCCGCGTGGCGCGGTCGAACATCCTGCTTCTGGGCAAGATGGAAAGCCGCATCCGCCTGATCGGCCCGCCCACCCTGATGCCCGCCGGTGTGCGGGACTGGGGGGTGGAGGTCTACGACGACATGGCCGAGGGCCTGGCAGGCTGCGACGTGGTGATGATGCTGCGGCTGCAGCGCGAACGCATGGACGGCGCCTTCATCCCGTCCGAGCGGGAATATTACCACCGCTACGGGCTGGACGCGGAAAAGCTGAAGGCAGCGAAGGACGACGCCATCATCATGCATCCCGGCCCGATGAACCGTGGCGTGGAAATCGACGGCGTGCTGGCCGACGACATCAACAGAAGCGTGATACAGGAGCAGGTGGAAATGGGCGTTGCGGTCAGGATGGCAGCGATGGAGCTGCTGGCGGAAAATCTGTGCAATCGGAGGATGGCAGCATGAACGACGACTGGTCCCCCCGCCTTGTCCCCGACGAACGCGTGCTGTGGGAAGGGCGGCCGGATGACGGCCTCTTCGTCTTCCGCGTCTATGACGGGTTCCTGATCCCCTTCTCGATCCTCTTCGCCGGCATCAGCGTTGGCGTCCTGATCCTCGGCGCGCTGACCGATCCGGTGTTCCTCGGCGTCGGCCTGATCTTCTGCGTGGTGACGCTCTACCTGGGCCTCGGGCGCTTCGTCGTCAGCCAGGCGCGTCGCAAACGCGCGCGCTACGCGCTGACCA
>Ga0100398_1000524_pt1 | contig 34966 bp, 32 predicted proteins | sample CryGeymeta201522_FD_81568 | JGI IMG/M metagenome (GOLD analysis project Ga0100398, IMG submission 81568) | Groundwater microbial communities from Crystal Geyser aquifers in Utah, USA - Crystal Geyser metaG 2015-22 | ecosystem: Environmental > Aquatic > Deep subsurface > Groundwater | place: USA...
AGGAAAAGCAAAGCCCACAGACGAGCCTGCTATATGGGGGCCGCTCGCCTGTGGGCTTTGCTAGCCCCAAGGTGGGTCAGTTTTAAATGATCACGATGGGTCAGTTTTGAATGCAGATTGACAATCCAACAGCAAGAACGGCAACCCGCCCATGTGATCGCCATGAAAATGGGTCAGGACAATATGGCCGATTGCCTGCGGATCCAGCCCCAAGGTGCGATGCGCGACCTTGCAGAACGCTTTTCCGATCAGTCGGGAGCGACCCTGTTCGGGGCGCGGGTCTCGGGGTGCATCTGGCCGATCTTCCTCGTTGCTGTTGGTCATGGTGCCATCAATTCTAGAGCGCAAGAATGGCGACCATGACCTTGCGAGACATCTCTGTCGTCAGCAACCTGTCAGCTGGTCATCCGAGCGCGCGCCCATGCGTCCAGCGCGGCAGCCTGTTCATCAAGCAGCAGAGCCACACCCGGCAGGTCGCGCACAGCCGCGCGGTAGGGTGCAAACCAGACTGGCCAAGGCAACGGCAGGGGCAGGTACAATTCCATAACGGCCAGAACATTGCATACGGGCACAAGCGCACAATCCGCCAGCGACGGCAGTGAACCCGTCAGGAATGGCCCGGGCGTGACGATTTTCTCAAGTGCGGCGACATTGCGTATCAGCGCCTCATTCAAGGCTGGATCGTCCTTGCCAATCCCGATTTTCGGATACAGTGCCCGCGCCGCCAGTTCCAGCCTGTTGTCGGCATAACGCGAGATTTCACGGTTGCGCGCCCGTACCATGGGGTCAGATGGCATCAGGGGTTGGCCGGCGCCGATGTCGTCGAGATATTCGACGATAGCATCGGATTCTGTCAACACATTGCCACCATGCACCAGCGCCGGGATCGTACCCATCGGCACAATGCGCCGATATGCGGCACTGCCATAGCCTTCGGGCGGGAACCGCTCGACCAGAGTCAGCCCCTTCAGATGCGCAGCCATCCGCACCTTGGTGCAATAGGCTGACATCGGGGCCGTATACAGGATCAGGTCGTCAATCTCTTCCACGCACGCCCTGCCCCATACGACGTTCCAACCAGCGAACCCCCCACGACACCAGAAGGATAAGCACAAGGGATTCAAGCACCAGGAAGGTATAGATTTCCAACGGGCGCTGTTCCTGAAGGGTCAGTTCATTGGCACGCCGGGTGAGTTCCTGAAGGCCGATCACGGAGACAAGCGATGACATCTTGCGGATATACACATACTGGTTTCCCAAGGCTGGCAAAACCGCCCTGACAACCTGCGGCAAGATCACCAGCCGCATCGTCTGAAATGGCGACAAGCCCAGGCTGCGGGCAGCCTGACCCTGACCCTCCTTCACGGATTGCAGGCCGGACCGGAAGATTTCTGCGGTAAACGCACTGTCCGACAAGGCCAGGCAGATCAGCCCAGTCACATACACCCCGAACTGCACGCCTGTCAGGATCGGAAGCCCGTAATAGACCCAAAGGATCATGACCAGCAGCGGGATCGAGCGAAAGAATTCGACGTACACCCGGCTGACGTAGAACAGCCAACGCTTCTTGGCGATCCCCAGCAGCGCCACCAACAGGCCAATGGTGAAAGAGATCAGCGCCGCCAGCGTAGAGATCGACACCGTAGCCCAGAATCCACGCGCGAGAAAGGCGCTGTTGGACGCCCCCCGCGGATCGGCGGGGGACAGTATGTTCCAATTGAAGACATAGTTGCTGTTGCCACAGCCCGACAGGACAACAAGCGCGCACACTGCCAGCCACGGAGCCCACGAGGCGGCGCGGCTGGCCTTGACAGATCGATCAGTCACGTGGCGCGGTCCGGATCAGGTGGCCAGCCACTTCGCATCCAGGTCGGCATAGAACCCCTCGATCTGTTTCATCGTGATCCATGTGTTCAGGAAGTTCAGCCAGACATGGTCATCCTGTGCCACGACATAACCGCGCGGCGCGCGGCTGCGCATGCCCTCGACCCCTACCGAGATGGCAAGCTCAGGGAACCTTTGCACCAGCGTTCCCGCCTCGATGTTCGAGGTGATCGTGACATCGGCGCGTCCGGCCAGAACCTCTTGCCAGCCTGTCGCGGGCGCCTGAACGGCCTGAATTGTCGCCTCGGGGAAATAACGACGGGCTTGTTCGTCGAATGTGGTGCCCATCAGGATTGCGACACGCGTACCGTCCGTATTGATCGCGTCCCACGAATTGAACCGCTCGGCATTGTTGGCCTGTGTCAGCGGAACGGTGCCAACCTCATTGCAGGGGATGGTAAAGGCCGCGACGCGGGCACGCGGCACGCTGAGTGAGGCACCAGAGAAGATGTCATAGCGGTCGGCAGCGATGCCGGCGGTGATGGTCGCCCATTCCGCAGCAGCCCATTCCACCTGAACGCCCATGTCGGCTTCCAGGGCTTCCATCGTTTCAATATCATATCCCTGAGGCGTATTGGACGTCACGTCCCGAAACGACATCGGATTGAAATCGCCTGTCGTGCCGACCCGCAGCCTGCCACTTTCCAGGATTTGCGCGAGACGCGACCCTGAAGTCTGCGCATTCGCCTATGTGGGGCGGCCGCCCATAAGGAGCGCGGCGCTGGTTCCGAATGCCGCGGCAGCGAAAAGATTGCGTCTTAACATTTTGTGTATCACCTGTTGCTGTGGTTGGGTCATTTGACATTGGCATGCCTGCCGTTCCCGTCAGTAATGCCGGTTGCACGAGGTTGCGGTGCAGCAGGGCGCATTGGACATTGTATCGAGATAAACCTGAAATTTCCCAGTGGCTGGCACCGTCGCCTCTGGTGCGAAATAGGTCAAGTGGTTTGCCCTTCAAGCGACGTCTCCGGTCGCCGAGATGCCCAAGGTTTGGGCGGATCAAGTCGCGATCATGTGTCAGCTTGGCCCGGCGGCCCCGGTGCGATGCGCGGGCCCGGGGGCGCGGCACCACGGTTCCCGAAGGTTCCGCGGGCTTTCGCATTTTCCACTTGCAGCCGCCCGCAACCTTGAGTATCTCGCCCCTACCCAAGGAAGTGGGCGTAGCTCAGGGGTAGAGCATAACCTTGCCAAGGTTAGGGTCGAGAGTTCGAATATCTTCGCCCGCTCCAATATCACCGGACCGCACGGTGACATGACCGGGCCGTACCGGCGGCCCATCGTCGTCTTGTTTTTGCGCGGTCAGGGCTTTGCCAGCGGGGCAGACGCGCTTCTGCCGCCACTGCTCCAGTGATTTCAAGCCGTGCCGTTGCCCAGGAATGACACATGGGCGGCAGTTATCCGCCAACCCTCTTGCATTCGCACCCAGGTTTGGGTTTGCCGGCCCAGGGCGGTTTCGCCGTCATGGACGAACTCGGTGTTTGCGGTGGCAAAGTCGCGCCCGAAGGTCAGGAAGGTGGTGTTGCGCAGAGTCCGCTGGGGCACTGTCGCGACGGTCCGCCGAAAGGCGGCGATGGCGTCGTGGCCATACAAACATCCACCCTCGCCATACCGCAACACGCGCGGGTCGCGCCAGAAGAACCCGTCCAGCGTGGCGGGGTCATAGGTCATCAGCGCAGCCTCGTAGCGGGTCAAGCAATCTCTGATTTCGGCCAGGATGACGGGGTCGTTGATCTGCATGGCAGTCCTCACATGGATTTGCGCAATCGCGGGTCCAGCCTGTCGCGCAGCCCGTCGCCCACGAGGTTCAGCCCCAGAACCGCGACAAAGATCGCCAGTCCCGGAAACCACGCCATCCAGGGGGCAAGTGTCAGGAATCCTATGGCGCTCTTCAGCATCGCACCCCAACTGGGATAAGGCGGCTGGGTGCCCAGACCCAGAAACGACAGATAGCTTTCGGTGATGATCGCATCCCCGAACAACAGCGACGCCTGCACGATCAGTGGCGCCATGATATTGGGCAGGATTGCGTGCACCATGATCGCCAGATCGGAAAACCCCATGGCGCGGTCGGATTCCGTGAACGTCTGTTCCCGCACCACCAGGGTCTGCGCCCGGGCAAGGCGGGCAAAGATCGGCAGATACACGACAGAAATTGCCAGCATCGCATTGGTCAACGACGGGCCCAGGGCGGCGGTGATCCCGAGGGCCAACAGCACCGGGGGAAAGGCGAACAGCACGTCCATGACCCGCATCAGCCCCATGCTGATCCAGCCACCATAGAACCCTGACAGAACGCCCACGGTGGTGCCCAGCAGAATCGCGCTGCCGACACTGACGCAGCCCACCAAAAGCGAAATCCGGGATCCAGCGATGATCCGCGCCAGGATGTCGCGGCCCAGATCGTCGGTGCCGAACGGATGCGCCCAACTGGGCGGGGCGAGGGTGTTGATGTAATCGGGCTTGATCGGGTCATAGGGGTAAATCGCCGGCCCCAGCAGTGCAGCCAGTGCAGTGACGACGAGCACGGCCAGACCCAGGGCCGACCGGGGATCGCGCAGCACGACACGCAGAATGCTGGCGCGCTGTTTGGCTGGGGGCGGGGCAGGGGGGGACGACACGCTCATGCCGATTCCACCGCGCGCGGGTCCAGCAGGGCATAGACCAGATCGGTGGCCAGGTTGATCAGCACGAAGGCCGTGGCGGTCATCAGGACCGCCCCCTGAACCACCGGATAATCCCGCGCGAAGATCGCGTCGACCGTCAGCTTGCCGATGCCGGGCCAGGAAAACACCGTCTCGGTGATGACGACACCGCCCAGCACCTGTCCCATCTGGATGCCCAGCAGCGTCACCACCGGCATCAGCGCCGTGCGAAATGCGTGCCGCGTGATGACGGCAGTCGGCGACAGCCCCTTGGCCCAGGCGGTGCGGATATACTCCTGGCTCAGCACCTCCAGCATGGCCGATCGCGTCATCCGCATGGTGGCGGCGGCCAGTGATGTGCCCAGGGTGATCGCGGGCAACACCAGCGTCATAAGGTGGCCCCAGGGGTCGGACATGAACGGCACATAGCCCGACGACGGGAACAGCGGAAATGTGATCGACAGCGCCAGGATCAGCATGATGCCCAACCAGAAGCTGGGCACCGACAGCCCGAACAGGGCCACCAGCGAGACGATGAAGTCGGTCGGCCCATTGCGCCGCACCGCCGACAGGATGCCCGCAGGAATCGCAATGATCAGCGAAATCACCAGCGCCGCGCCGGCCAGTTGCACCGTTGGCCCCACGGCATCGCCCAGCATCGTCGCCACCGGCCGCCCGGTCTGGATCGACCGGCCCAGATCGCCCTGCAGCACATTGCCCAGCCAGCGGACATATTGCACCGGCAAAGGCTGATCCAGGCCATAGCGGGCGCGCAAGGTCTCGATCGCTTCGTCCGTCGCCTCCAGCCCGATCATCGCGACAATGGGGTCGCCCGGCACCATCTGCACCACCAGAAAGGTCAGCACCGAGATGCCGAACAGGATCGGCACGATGGCCAGCAGCCGAATGGCGAGATACCGCATCCGCACCCCTCCTGATCTGCGCGAAACTGACGATTTCGCTTGATTGAAACGTATTATTCCACAACCATCGCGGCAATGGACACAATTGTCAAACCCAACTCTGCGCCCGATGCCCCACCCGCTGTTGCGGTCGAGGGGTTGTGCATAGACGTACCTGCCATGGGCGGGTCGTGGCGGGTTGTTGACGACGTCTCCTTCGCAATCCCGCGTGGCCGGGTTCTGGGGCTGGTGGGCGAATCAGGGTCCGGCAAGTCGCTGACCGGGCTGACGCTGAACGGTTTGCTGGCGATGACCGGGGCGCGGCTGGCGGCGGGGCGGGTCGAACTGGCCGGGCGCGACGTGACCGGGTTCGACGATGCGCAATGGCGGCCCCTGCGCGGGGCAGTTGCGTCGATGGTGTTTCAGGATCCGCTGATGTCGCTGAACCCGGTGCACCGTGTGGGCGCCCAGATCGTCGAGGCGCTGATTGTCCACAAGGGGTTGAGCCGTCGCGCCGCATGGGACGAGGCGGCGCAGATGCTGGACGCCGTGGGTGTGCCCGATGCGAAACGCCGGGCGCGGTCGTTTCCGCACCAGTTGTCAGGCGGGATGCGCCAGCGGGTGGGTATCGCCATGGCCCTGGCCTGCGGCCCCGACCTGTTGATCGCCGACGAACCCACGACGGCGCTGGACGTGACGATTCAGGCACAAATCCTGGCGCTGATCGACCGGATGCGCCGCGAGACGGGGGCGGCGGTGCTGTTCATCAGCCATGACCTGAGCGTGATCAGCCAGATCGCCGACGAGGTGGCGGTGATCTATGCCGGGCAGATCGTCGAGAAGGCGCCGGTGGACCGGCTGTTCGCCGCGCCCGAGCATCCCTATACCATCGGCTTGCTGGGCTCGATGCCCGATCTGTCCTTGCCCGAAGTGCCGCTTGTGGCGATTCCCGGCGCGGTGCCACCCCCCGGCGCCATGCCCGCCGGATGCCGGTTTGCACCGCGCTGTCCGTTTGCAACCGACGCCTGCCGCATCGCCCGCCCGCCGCTGCGCGTGGTCGGGCCGGACCATGTGGCGGCCTGCATCCTTGTGCCGGTGACGGCGCAATGACCGCGCCCCTGTTGCAGGCCGCAGGGCTGTCAAAGACATTCGGCGGCGGGTTCGGCGGCACGGCGGTGCGCGCGGTCGAGGATGAATCGCTGAGCCTGCACCGGGGCGAAACCCTGGCTCTTGTGGGTGAAAGCGGTTCGGGCAAATCGACTCTGGGGCGACTGCTGAACGGACTGATCGAGGCGGACAGCGGCGAAATCCTGCTGGATGGGCGCGACATCGGTGCCCTGCGGGGGGCCGAGCGGCGGGCGCTGCACCAGAGGGTGCAGATGGTGTTTCAGGATCCTATGGCCTCGCTCAACCCGCGCCACCGAATCCTGACCATTCTGGCGCGGCCCCTGGTTCTGCACGGTTTGGTGTCGGGGGCAGGTCAGGCGCGGGACAAGGCGGCGCGATTGTTGCAAGAGGTCGGTATCGGCCCGGAAGCCTTGGACAGGTTTCCGCACGAGTTTTCCGGCGGCCAGAGGCAGCGCATCGGCATCGCCCGCGCGCTTTCGGTACAGCCCGACCTGTTGATCTGCGATGAACCGGTCAGCGCGCTGGACGTGTCGGTGCAAGCCCAGATCGTGAACCTGTTGCAGGATCTGAAGGCACGGCGCAATCTGGCGCAACTGTTCATTGCCCACGATCTGGCGTTGGTGCGGCGCATCGCCGACCGGGTGGCGGTGATGTACCGGGGCCGCATCGCCGAGGTGGGGGAAACCCGGGCGCTGTTCGACAACCCGGCGCACCCCTACACCCGGGCGCTGCTGGCTGCTGTGCCGCGCATCGGCCAGCCCCCGGGCGAGGCGCTCACGGTCAACGCAATCCCCGGCCTGGGCAACGCCTGCACCTATGCCCCGCGTTGCCCCCTGGCCCAGCCGATCTGTGGCCGGCAAAAACCGCCACTCGAGGAAAAGCGCCCTGGGCTGTCCGCCGCCTGTCATTTCCCCGTCACCGGTGCCACGGCCCAGGCGGCACGCGCCAGTGGCGCGGAACGGGCACGCCGCATTGCGGCCTTTGCGGCGGCGGTTCAGGCACAGACAGCGGGTTGAACGTTTCAGATAAAGATTGAAACGTTTCACTTTTGATGTTTAGCTGATCCTCAAAGACGGTCCAATCCTGGAAAGGAAGATGTCATGCTGCATTTCAAGACAACCACGGCTGCCGTGGCCCTTATGGCGCTGGTCGGGTTCGCACCCATGGCCGATGCGCAAGTGGCGGGGGGCGACCTGTCGATCGGTGTCGTGTCTGATCCGGTGACGCTGGACCCGCATTTTATGGGCTCGTTCTTCGAGATTTATGCCCAGTACCTGATCCACGAACCGCTGTTGACCATCACGCCCGAGCTTGAGATCCAGCCCGGCATGGCCTCGGTCGAAATCATCGATGGCACCACATACGACTTCACCCTGCGCGACGGGCTGACGTTTCACGACGGCACCATCCTGGACGCCGAGGCAGCCAAGTGGAACTTCGAACGGATGATGAACCCCGACACCGGCTCGCCGCGCAAGGGCGATCTGGGGCCCATTGCGGGCGTCGAGGTGACGGGCCCGCTGACGTTCCGCGTCACGTTCAGCGAACCATTTGCGCCATTCCTAAGTGTGATGACCAACCGCGCCGGGTCGATGCTGTCACCCACCGCGGTCGAGGCGATGGGCGAGGATTTCGCCACGGCCGCCGTGGGGGCAGGGCCGTTCAAGGTGGTGTCCTGGACCAAGAACTCGGAATTGAAGCTTGAGAAATTCGACGGCTACTGGCGCGAGGGGCAGCCGCTGCTGGACACCGTCACCCTGCGGCCCATCGCCGACGAAACCGTGCGTCTGGCCAACCTGCAATCGGGCACGATCCAGCTGATGGACACGATACCGGCCCAGAACGTTGCCGCCCTGCGCGCCAACGACGCGATCACCGTGCACGAGGCGGGCGGTCTGGGCTTCAACGCGTTTTCGCTGAACACCACCGCCGCACCTTTTGACGACATCGCGGTACGCAAGGCGTTGCAGATGGCCGTCGACCCCGAGGTGACGCAGCGCGTGGTTTTCTTCGACACCGGCTCGGTGTCCAGCGGGCCGATCCCGCCGTCGCACGGCTGGGCCCACGACCCAGAGTTCGACCCCTATGCCTATGACCCCGAGGGCGCCCGCGCGATGCTGGCCGAGGCAGGCTATACCGATCCGGTGCCGTTCGAGATCACCGTCATCAACTCGCCCTCGCTGATCCGCATGGCCGAAATCATCCAGGCCCAGGCATCCGAAGCCGGGTTCGCCCCGACGATCAAGCAGATCGACGGCGCCAGCCTGATCGTGGTGCTGCGGGCCAAGGATTTCGACATGTCCTGGTCGCCCTGGTCGGGCCGCCCCGATCCCGATGGCAACATGTTCAACTATTTCACCATTGATGGACCCAACAACTTTCCGGGCAACGAGAATGCCGAGGTCGACCGGCTGCTGCGCGAGGCGCGGGTGACCACCGACCAGGCGGCACGCGCCGAGTTGTACCAGCAGGCCCAGGCGCTGATCGCCGAGGATGCGCCGATGCTGTTCATGCATTTCGACAGCACGTTGCAGGCGACAACGCCCAACTTCGTGTTCGAACAGCAGCCCGATGGTGCGTTCCGCCTGAATGGTGCCGGTTTCACCGAATAAACCGTCCGTGCGCCTCGGGTCACTTGGCCCGGGGCAACGTCCGGCCTTTTTTGTTTGAAGGTTCAAGATGTCTTCTTCCCCCGTCTTCCGTATGAAAACCGATGCGCTGGTCGATCTGTTCGGGCGGTCGAAAGCCCTGATCGGGGTGATCCATTCCTTGCCCTTGCCCGGCGCGCCCCATTACGACGGCCAGCCGGTCGAAGACATCTATGCCTATGCCGTGTCCGAGGCCCGGGCCTATGCCGCCGGCGGGTTCGACGGGCTGATCGTTGAAAACCACGGTGACATTCCTTTTGCCAAACCCGGCGAGATCGGCCCCGAAACCGCCGCCGCCATGGCAGTGATGACCGACCAGGTGCGCCAGGCCGTTGGCCTGACCGTGGGTGTCAACGTTCTGGCCAATGACGCCGAAACCGCCATCGCCGTGTGCAAGGCGTCGGGCGCGCGGTTCTTCCGCATCAACCAGTGGGCCAACGCCTATGTGGCCAACGAAGGTTTCATGGAAGGCAAGGCGGGCCGCGCGTCACGCTATCGCGCAATGCTGCGGGCCAACGATCTGCGGATCTTCACCGATGTGCATGTGAAACACGGCGCCCATGCCATCGTTGCCGACCGGACGATCCCGGAAATGGTGCGCGACGTCGAATTCTTCGACAGCGACGTTTGCATCGCCACCGGCCAGCGCACCGGCGATGCCGCCACGGGCGAGGAACTGCGCACGATCAAGGACGCGGCCAGCGTGCCGGTTGTGGTTGGCAGCGGCGTGACCCCGGCCAACATCGGCGAAATCCTGGCCGTGGCCGACGGCGTGATCGTGGCATCGTCGCTGAAACGCGACGGCGTCTGGTGGAACCCGGTCGACCCCGACCGCGTGGCCACCTTTGCCGCCGAGGCGAACCGCGCAAGATGACGGTTCACGTTGTCGGCAACGCCACGCTGGACCTGACCTATCGCATCGCGCGTTTCCCGGCGACGGGCGAAACCATCCTGTGCACCGGGCGCCACATCGGCCCCGGCGGCAAGGGGCTGAATCAGGCGGTGGCCGCGGCGCGCGCCGGGGCGCAGGTGGCGTTTCATGCCCCCTTGGGGCGTGACGATGCCGGTGACCGGTTGAAGTCTGCCCTGGCCACGGAACCGGGGCTGCGGCTGCATGCCTGGTACCGCGACGGTCTGGCCAGCGATGAATCCTCGATCTGGCTGGCCGAGGATGGCGAGAACCAGATCGTCAGCACGGCCGATTGTGCGCGCTCGGTCACCGCAGACGAGGTCGCGTTGGCCCTGGCCTTTGCCCGGTCCGGCGATATCCTGGCGATGCAGGGCAACCTGAGCGATCTGACGACGGCTGCTGCCCTGGCCGCGGGACGTACGGCAGGGCTGGTGAATGTCGTCAACCCGGCGCCGATCGGGCTGGGCCTGGCCACTCTGAACGGGTGTACCGATGTTCTGGTTGTGAATCGGGTCGAGGCGGCGGCCCTCGGCATCGCGCCGGCGGGGCAAGACCTGGGCGGCTTCGCAGCCGCGATGGGCGGCGCAGTCATCATGACCCTGGGTGCCGAAACGATCCTTTTTGCCCATCCCGACGGCACCCAGGGCGCCCATCCGGTGCATGCCGTAACGGCAGTCGATACCACCGGTGCCGGTGATGCCTTTGTCGGCACCCTGTGCGCCGCGCTGGACCGGCGCGCGCCCCTGGCCCAGGCGATTGCCGAAGCGGCAGAGGCGGGGCGGCAGGCGGTGTTGACCCTCGGCGCACTGGCCGGTCACGGGACCAACCCCAACGCTTGACCGGGCGGGGGCGGCTGGCTAACTTCACGGTCCCCAGTGCCCGGTCCCAGTGCCCGTTCCCAGTGAAAGTGCGCCGCCATGATTCAGCGTTCCCCAGTCTGCCCCTCCGGTGACCGGTCTTGACACGGCGTTCGACGATCCGCGATGTCGCCGAGGCGGCGGGGGTGTCTGTCGGAACCGTGTCCAACGTACTGACGGGCCAGCGCCCTGTGCGAGAGGCAACACGCGTTGCCGTGGAAGCCGCCATTGACGCCCTTGGCTATGTGCCTGACGTGACCGCGCAGGCGCTGATCGGGCGGCGCGGTCGTGCGGTGCCCGCAGTTGGAGTTCAGGCGCCGCGATTGTGGTGCGTGGGCTATGTCTGTTCCGACGACATCGCCCAGGTGCACCGCACCCCCCAGCGTGGCGAACGGATGATGGCCGACACCATCATTCGCAGGCTGGGCGGCCGTGCCGCAAATGTCGCGGTCACGGCGGCGGGGCTGGGTGTGCCGATGGAGTTGGCCGTCGAACTGCTGAGCGTTGTGGGACATGATGCGGAAAGCGACTGGGCGATCGCCACCCTCGCGTCGCGGCGGGTGGCCATGGCGCCCGAGTCCCGCTTCGATCGCGCCAGCCTGTCGCGGGCGATCATCGTGTTGCAGCGTGACGGCTTGCGCACCATCCTGAACGAACCCTTGCAGGTGGCGCCCGATGCGCTGGAGGCGGTGATCGTCCGTGCCATGGCCACCACCACCCGGTTTGCCATCTTCGTGCAGGGCGAACAGGTGTCAAGGCTGGCCGCCACCATCGCCGCCGCCCCCTGCCGCGCGCATTTTGTCACGCAGGTCAGCGGTGCCGATGCAGCCGCCGACCCCGAAGGCTGGCGCAGTCATCTGGGCCTGTTCGGTCTGGCGATCCTGAACGAAGAGGCCGCAGCAGTGCTTTACGGCATCCCGAGCGACGAAGCCGACCTGCTGGACCGGGTGGCCCGTCGCGCGGCGGCGCACTGTCCCATCGTGGCGCTGACCCTTGGTGCGGGTGGTGCGGCCTTGTTCCTGAACGGCACGTTGGCGGCCCGCCGCCCGGCACCGCAGGTGCGGGCGGTTGACGAAACCGGCGCGGGCGATGGCTTTGCCGGGGCGTTTCTGGCCAGTTGGCTGTACCGCCACCCACCGGATCGGGCGCTGGACCATGGCATTGCGGCCGGGGCGCGGGCGGTCCGTCATCTGGGCGCCCAGGAACACGGTACCCGCGCGGCCGACATTCTGGCTGCTGCGCCTGAACCCAACTTGGACGCCAACAATCACGCCTGGTTGGCGCCAACGATGCCGGGGAAGATCGCCTCGGCAAAGCCTTTGGAACTAGGTCTTGACCGACGTTGAAGGTGGCAGCCAGGGCAATAAAGCGATGGATATTGAAACGTTTCAAGAATTCGCTTTACATAGGGGCTGCCCTGTCCGACCCTGCGGCATGATCGTCGCGGCGTGGCACAGCGCGCACCCTACCGGAGCACAGACATGACCAAGGACATCCTGCTTGTCGGCGAAAGCTGGACATCGACAGCCACCCATTTCAAGGGCTTCGACCTGTTCAACAGCACGACCTATCACCTGGGGGCCGAGCCCTTCGTCAGGGAACTCGAGGCCGAGGGCGGTTTCAACGTGCACTATATGAAGGCGCACGAGGCCGCCGAAGAATTTCCCTTCGATCGGGCCGGTCTCGACAAATACGCTGCCGTGATCCTGTCGGACATCGGCGCCAACACCCTGCTGCTGCCCGCCGATGTGTGGTTGCGGGGCAAGCCCGCGCCGAACCGCCTGAAGCTGCTGCGCGACTGGACGCGGGACGGTGGCGGATTGATGATGGTCGGCGGATACCTGACGTTCCAGGGTATCGACGGGCGCGCCCGCTGGCACCGCACCCCGGTGGAACAGGCGCTGCCCGTCACTTGCCTGCCCACCGACGATCGGCTTGAGTTGCCTGAGGGATTCGCGGCCCGGATCACCCGCCCGGATCACCCGATCCTCAAGGGCATCACCGGCGACTGGCCCCTGTTGCTGGGCGCGAACGAGATCGTGGCCGATCCGGGCAGCGACGTGATTGCCACCCTGCCCGAGGACGAAGGCGGCCACCCCCTGCTGGTGACCGGCACCTTCGGCAAGGGGCGCACCCTGGCCTGGGCGTCGGACATCGGGCCGCACTGGGTGCCCGGCGAATTTACCGAATGGCAGGGCAGCGGCACGTTGTGGCGCAATTGCCTGCGCTGGCTGACCCACGACCTGGGCTGAGGCGGCGCGCGTCACCTTGTGATGCGATCCGGTTTCGACGTTCAGGCGCACCCAAGGGGGGCTGCGGTTCAATGCGACCAGAATCCACATCCCCGGCACGGCATTGCCCTGCCCCGCCACCGCTGGACGCCCCCTCGCCCCGTTCGTTCGCGATATGGTGGCGGGTCACCGACCTGATGGCGCAGGTTCAACAACAGTTCGGGGTGTCGGTCCTGTTCATCCGCCACAACATCGCAATGGCCGAACGGGTCAGCTATCGCATCGCGGTGATGCACGACGGCCGCATCGTCGAAACCGGCCCGGCGCAGCAGGTGCTGACCGGCCCCAGGCCCCCCTATACCCGCAGTTTTCTTGCCGCCGTGCCTCGGGGCTTTGACCCCAGACCTGCTGCCGAACCAAGGCTCGGGGCCTGGGCAAAGACAGTGGCTGCGACGCATCCTTGGAGATTGCCCAAGTCTGCTTGTGGTTCATTGATCGGCGCCCAGACGGTACAGGCGTATGGCGGTGTTGGCGAAGATCATGTCCTTCTCGGCCTTCGACAGATCGGCCAGGATCGTGCACAGGGTGGCAATCTGTTGGGGGATCGGGCAGTTCAGCGGCTCGATCGGGGCGTTGCTGCCATACATCAGGCGCGCCGGGCCAAGGTGTTTGCAGGCATGCCACAGGAACGGTGCCAGGATATCGGCGCGCCAGCCCTTGTCGACGGTCCACAGTCCTGAAACCTTCAGCGCGACATTTTCATGGGGCGCGATGGCCTCGATGCCAGTCTGCCACACCTCGGCTGTAGCAGGCTGGGCGGTGCCCAGATGGTCGACGATGATGCTCAGGTCCGGCAGGCGCCGTGCCAGGTCTGCGACCTCGCGCAGTTGGTCAGGCACCACGACGATATCCAGGCTTAGCCCAAGATCGGGCAGCATGGCCGCGTGGCGCAGGAACGTCGCCTCGCCCATGACGCCGGGGCGTTTGGCAAAGCTGAACCGCCCCGACGGATGCCAGGAGACCGGCGCGCGCACCCCGCGCACCAGGGCAAAGGCCGCATTGTCGGCGAGAATCCGGGGCGCACTGTCGGCGGTCAGGTCGACGTGGAACACGGCGGCGTCCGGTATCCCGGTGTCTTGCGCAAGGTCTGCCACCCACGCCGTTTCGGCCACCGGATCGGCCGCACCGCATTCGGCCTGCACATGGACCGAGGCCAGCACCGGCACCCCGCCCACCGCCGCGCGATAGTCGGGTGGCAGGTAATCCCGCTGGAGCGCGCGATGATCGCCGAACGGCCGTGGCGCGTCCGAGTGCAGCCATATGTAGGGAAACCGTGTGTATTCCCACAGATGATGGTGGGCATCGACGACGGCTTGGGGGCAATAGGACATGGCCTAATACGTCGCGCGCCCGCCTGACAGATCGAAGGCGGCGCCGGTGGTGAAGCTGTTTTCGGCACTGCACAGCCAGACGATCATCGCCGCCGCCTCGTCCAGTTCCAGGAACCGGCCGCGGGGGATCTTGCTCAGCATATAGTCGATGTGTTCCTGCGCCATCTGGTCGAAGATCCGGGTGCGGGCGGCGGCGGGGGTGACGCAGTTGACGGCGATGTTCCGGCCCGCCAGTTCCTTGCCCAGCGACTTGGTGAACCCGATCACCCCGGCCTTGGAGGCGGAATAGGCACTGGCGTTGGGGTTGCCCTCTTTCCCCGCGACCGAGGCGATGTTGACGATGCGGCCATAGTTCTGGGCCGTCATCTGCGCCACCACCACCTTGTTCACCAGGAAGGTGCCGTTCAGGTTGATGTCGACGATGCGGGCGAATTCGGCCACATCGTAATCGGCCACCGGGGCGTTCGACCCGGCGATCCCGGCGCTGTTCACCAGGATGTCGGTGCGCCCGAAGGCGGCCATCGTCGCCTCGAACGCGGCCTGCACGCTGCCCCAGTCGCTGACGTCGCAGCGGCAGGCGATGGCGCCCCGGTCCAGCGTCGTGGCATGGTCCTGGGCCAGCGCCTCGTCCATGTCCCAGATCGCGACCCTGACCCCCCGCGCCGCCAGCTGCGCCGCCACAGCGCCGCCAATCCCCTGCGCGCCGCCGGTGACGATGGCGGTCTGGGTGTCGAATGCAGGATGGGTCATGGATGTGCTCCTTCGATTTTCATGGTCTCGCCGCCCGCACGGGCCGAGGCGACAAGGGCGTGCAGCGTCTCGACGGCGCGCGCCCCGATGGCGCCGCCGCTTTCATTCCTGCCGTGCCCCAGCGCCAGATCGACCAGCGCGTTGGCCGGGCCTTCGCAGCTGTAGGTCCAGTCGCCCTTGGCGATGTCGGGTTCTTCCCGCGCGCCGCCGCGCAGCTTCAGGATCAGCCGTTCGTTCTCGATATCGATCAGCACCGCGCCATGCTCGCCATAGATGCGGATATCTACCTCGAACCCGTGGCCGTCCGGCACACCGCAGGTGCCCGACAGCACGCCGGTGGCCCCGCCCCGGAACCGCGCCACGGCGGCGTCGTGCAGATCGACGCCGTTGGCGGCGTTCAGGGTCTGCGCCTGAACGGACTCGACACGCAGGTCGGTCAGCCAGAACAGGATGCCCAGGGCATGGCTGAGCTGGCCATAGGCATATCCGCCCCCGGCATCGGCGTTCTGCCAGGTTTCGGCCTGTGGCTGGATCCTGACGTGTGACCAGCGGGACGATCCGGCGTTGCCCGTGAACACGGACCGGGTGAACGACCCCATGTGACAGACAACATGCTCGATCGCGCCGATCCGGTCGATCATGTCGCGCGCCCGGGACAGCCCGCGCTTGTAATGCCAGCCATAGGACACGACAAGTTCGCGCCCCACGGCGCGGGCCTTGTCCACCAGCGCCCAGGCCTGGCCGGGGTCCAGGCACATGGGCTTTTCCACCAGGACGTGACAGCCCTTGTCCAGAAATGCCATCGCCTGTTCGAAATGCAGGTGATGCGGCGTGGCGATCACGGCAATGTCGATGTCGCGCTTCAGCACATCCCGCCAGTCTTCGGCGCCGAAGGCAAAGCCGAATTCGTCGCGGATCAGGGCCAGAGGTTCGCTGCCCCGCCGGCAGACAGAATCAAGCACGACCTCGGGCCGCGCCGCCAGAACAGGGATATGGACCCGATAGGCGAAATGTCCCGCGCCGATCACGGCGGCGCGCAGTTTGGGTTGCCCGGTCGTCATGCACTTTTCCTTATCATCAGATCATATCCCACATCCTCCACCCGGCCGGCACGGTCCCGGGCTGACCCGTCGCGGCCTGTCAGCCGGTCAAGCACCATCCGTGCGCTGCGTTCGCCGATCTCGCGGGCGCGGATGCGCACCGTGGTCAGCGGCACGGGCAGCAACGCCGACAGCGACAGGTCGCCGAAACCTGCGATCGCCACGTCGTCCGGCATGGAAATCCCCCGCGACATGCAGGCCATCACGGCGCCATGGGCGGGGATCTCGGCCTGGAAGAACACGGCATCGGGTTTCACCGGGCCATCCATCAGGCGCAACATCGCTGCCGCGCCGCTGTCCATCGTGGTGGGGTTGGGCACCGACACGACGAACCCGTCCCGCACGCTGCGCCCTGCCTCGGCCATGGCAGACAGGAACCCGGCGTGGCGGTCCACCGCCTGGTCGTTGTTCTCGAACGCGCCGCCGACCATGGCAATCTCGCGGTATCCGCGTGAGATCAGGTATCGCGTCATCTCGGCTGCGGCACCGAAGTTGTCGTAGCCGACAGCAAGATCGACAGGTGTGCGGCGGGTGTTCCAGGTTTCCACCACGGGCCCGTCGAAGGTTTCCAGCAGCCGTCGGCACCCGTCCGAATGGGTGAACCCGGTGACGATGATCGCATCGGCCTGGCGGGCGACAATGGTGCGCACCGCCTCGGCCTCAAGATCGACACGGCGATCGCTGACACCCAGCAGCATCTGCACATGTCGCCCCGTCAGCACCGCCGCCACACCCTGGGCGAAATCGGCGAACAGCGAACTGGTCAGGATCGGCACGACCACGCCAATCATGTCGGTGCGGTTCGACACCAGGGCGCGCGCCGTCAGGTTGGGCACATAGCCGATATCCTCGATCGCTTTCATCACCTTGGCGCGCGTGGCCTTCTGCACGGTATCCGGCTGACGCAAGGCACGCGACACGGTGATCAGCGACACCCCCGAGGCGGCCGAGACATCCTTCAACGTGACGTTGCGCTTTCTGTCTGTCATCCGCCAGATCCTGCGAGAGGCCCTGCACCATCTCTGTTGACATACGAATATCATTGCGATAATCGACATGCAAGACGCATGACATACGAATGTCATCTCAACACCCGGCCCGCCGGGATGCCACTCTAGGGAGGAGAAAAGATGCAGAATACACTTGGCCGTCGCGGATTCCTGGCCGGAACAACCGCAGCCCTGGCCCTGGCCAGCACATCGTTTCAGGCGCGCGCTGCCTCGGGCGACCTGACCGTCTGGAAATTCGGCGGCACCCCCGCCGAAGTCGAGGCGTGGCCCGCCGCCAACGAAAAATTCCTGGCGGCAAATTCCGATGTTTCGCTTAACTATTCCTTCTTCAACGGACAGATCCGCCGTCAGAAGATTCTGGCGGGGTTCCAGACCCGCAGGCTGGCCGATGTGATCATCGCCTTCGGGCAGGACATTCCCGAATTCGCCGGATTCGACATGATCCAGCCGCTGGACGATATCGTCAGCCCCGAAGTGATGGCTGGCTGGAAAGACCGGATCGTTCCGGAGATCCTGAACTCGGGGATGCACGACGGCAAGCTGTATGGTCTGCCCACCTATGTCGACATGGCAACCTTCGTGGCCATCGACACCGACGCCCTGGCCGAGGCCGGGTTCGACCGTCCGCCCGCCACCTGGGCCGAGTTGCGCGAATACGCCCGCGCGATGACCACGCCCGACCGTCCCGGCATCGCCTTTCCGGCCACCACGGCGCCGGTGGACATCAACATCTTCGAAGGTATCGCCTATGCCAACGGCGGGCGGATCTTTGACGAGGAAACCGGCAAGGTCACGCTGAACGATGCCGGCGTTGTCGATGCGCTGCAACTTTATGCCGACCTGATCGCAGACGGATCGACCCCGACAGGCAATTCGATGACCGAAACCAATTTCCGCGACACCGCGCAACTGTTCGGCCAGAAACGCGCGGCGATGTGGATCGGGCTTTCATGGTTGAACACGCCGTGGGGCGTGCAGGACGGCATGAACTGGACCGGCGCGCCGTTCCCGAAACCCGACGCCCCCAGCGGCAGCTTCCCGCCCGTGGCCGCACTCATGGACGGCACCGCCGTGTTGATGGTGTCGCGCCGCAGCGAGAATACCGAGGCCGCCGCCGCCTATCTGGACTTCTGGTCGCAGAATGAACAGTTGAACATCTGGGGCGGCAATCCCGAAATCGCCCGCGTGCCCGCCGGCAAGACCGCTTGGGAACAGCCCGGACTGGCCGAGGTCTGGCCCGCATGGGTAGATTCCTACAATGCCGGAACCCTGTTCGAAGGGGCCGAGCCGATGCCACGGTTCATCGGCGTCTCGGCGGTGGAAAGTGCCCTTGGCACCGCGATCCAGCAGGTCGTGCTGGGCCAGAAAACCCCGCAAGAGGCCCTGGACGAAGCGACCACCGCCGCCCAGAACCAGATCGATCTGCTGCGCGGCTGATCCCGCCGAAAGGATTGAAAAATGAACCGTCGCAGCGACTTGTGGCTTGCTTATTTCATGATCCTGCCCGTCGTTGCGGCGGTTCTGGCTTTCGTCATCGGCCCGACAGGCGATGTCTTCACCCTGTCCCTGACCCGCATCGTGATGGGCCAGGAACGTGGGTTTGGCACTCTGTCGAACTTTCAGGCACTGTTCGCCGATCCGGTGTTCGCGACCGTGGTCAAGAACACCGCGATCTGGATCCTGGGGGGCACCGTGTTGTGCGTGACCACCGGGCTGATGGTGGGCATGTTCCTGGCCATCGATTCGAAGATGACGACCGGCCTGCGCGCGATGATCCTGCTGCCCTGGGTGCTGCCCGACGTTGTCACCGCCATGGCCTGGAAATGGATGCTGCACGGCCAGGTGGGCGTGATCGGCGACTATGTCTCGCGGCTGGGGCTGACGGACGGGGCGATCTCGTTCCTGGGCAACCCCGACCTTGTGATGTGGATGCTGGTGATCGTGCTGATCTGGCGCAAGATGCCGCTGGTGGCGCTGATCCTGTGCGCCGCGATCCGCTCGGTGCCTGCCGAACAGATCGAAGCGGCGCGCATGGACGGGGCCAATGGCTGGCATCGGTTCCGCTATGTCATCCTGCCCAACATCGCGTTTTCGCTGACGGCTGTCACTGTCATCTCGATGATCTGGATCACCGCCGAATTCACCCTGCCCTGGGTCATGACCGGGGGTGGACCCGCCAACTCCAGCCAGATCATGTCGACCTATATCTACCAGCAAAGTTTTCAGTTCTTCAACTGGGGGGTCGGGTCGGCCATGTCGGTGGTCAACCTGGTGTTCCTGATGACGGTGGTGGGGCTGTACCTGTATGTCAACCGCCGGTCCTGGGCCGCGGGAGGTGAGAAATGAACCCGCAGGCACGCCCCTTGTACTGGCTTGGACTGTCGGTGTTTGGCCTGGTTCTGGCCACCTATATCCTGTTCCCGATCTTCTGGCTGATCCTGGCCTCGTTCAAGACCACGGGCGAACTGGCATCGCTGCCGCTGACGTTCTGGCCCGTGGCACCAACGCTTGAGGCCTATACCGCACTGTTCGACACCAATTCGCAATCCAGCCAGTTGCTGAACTGGCCACGGCTGATTTCCAACAGCTTCATCGTGTCGGTCAGTTCGACCATCATCGTGTTGTTCTTCGCCACCCTGGCGGGCTATGCCTTCAGCCGCATCCGGTTTCCGGGGCGCGACCTGATCCTGGGCGGGCTGCTGATCAGCCGGATGTTCCAGGGCGCCGCGCTGCTGCTGCCCACCTACCGGCTGATGAACAATCTGGGCCTGCAGGACAGCCTGATCGGGCTGACGCTGCTCTATTCCGCCTTCGGGCTGCCCTTTGCGACCTGGATCATCGCATCGTCCCTGCGCGAAATCCCGTTCGAGCTTGAGGAATCCGCGATGATGGACGGGGCCAGCCGGCTGCAGTGCATGGTCAGGATCGTACTGCCCCTGGCCACACCGGCCCTTGTCACCGCCGCGATGTGGCATTTCGTCGGCGCCTGGAGCGAATTCGCCTTTGCCAGCATCCTGCTGGAATCCTCGGCCAACAAGACGGTCACCATCGGCCTGGCCAGCTTTGTCGAACTGTTCACCATCGAATTCAACCGTGTCGGTGCGGCGGCCAGCCTGGTGGCGATGCCGATCATGGTGGTGTTCTTTTTCGGCCAGCGCTATTTCACGCGCGGCCTTCTGGCCGGGGCGGTGAAGGGATGAAGATCGCCTCGATCCAGGCCCGCGCCGTCGACATGGGATTCCAGAGCCAGAAACTGCAGACGACACGCGTCGCCTCGCCCATGTCACGGTTTGCGCAATTCGGCGAAAAACGCTCAAGCTGGATGTGGCCGACGAAAAAGGTGTTCGTGAGGGTGGAAAGCACCGATGGCGCCGTGGGCTGGTCGGTCACCAACGGTGGCGAGATCGTCGAGATGATCGTGAATCAGCATCTGGCGCGGCTGATGCAGGGGGCCGCGATCAGCGACCTGTCGGATCTCTGGGACCAGATGTTCTTTTCGCTGCTGCCCTGCGACCGTTCCGGATTTCCGATGATGGCCATCGCCGGTATCGACATCGCCCTGTGGGACATGCGTTGCCGGATCGAGGGGCGCGCCCTTGCCGACATTCTGGGCGGCGGCGCGGGCGATCTGCCGGTCTATTGCACCACCCCGCAGCCCGAGGTGCATGGCGATGCCGGCTGGTGGGGTCTGAAGGCGGCGATGCCCTTCGGCACCGCCTCGGGCGACCATGGGCTGGCCGCCAATGTCGATTATATCCGCCAGTTCCGCGACGTGGCGGGGCCGGACGGGCGGGTGATGCTGGACAGTTTCATGGCCTGGGATGCCGATTACACCCTGCGTTTCGCCGAACGTGCCGCCGATATCGGCCTGACCTGGATCGAAGACCCCCTGCCCCCCTACGACCTTGAGGGGTTGCGCCTTGTCCGTGCGCGGGCCGGTGACAGCATCCGCCTGGCCCTGGGCAATTTCTGTTTCACCCGCTGGGACTGTGCCGAGCTGACGCGCGAAGGGCTGGTGGATGTGCTGCAACCCGATGTGGCCTGGGCGGGCGGCATCACCGAATGCATCCGCATCCTCGACATGGCGCGCGACGCAGGGGTGCCGGTGATCCTGCACAACACCTGCGAACAGCCCTGGGCGCTGGCCCTGGCCGCCGCACGACAGACCGATGCGGTGGTCGAATACGTCGACCGTGGCGCCACCTCGCCGCTTTACGAACTGTCGGGTCCGCCGCCCGTCATCACGCGGGGCCGGGTGCAGGTGCCGCTGGCCGCGAACCGTCCACCCGATCCGATCCGCCTGATGTTTCACGGCGAAACCGATGCGCACCGCCTGACGAGGAGTTAGACATGGGTTCCGTTACCCTTCGAAATATCCGCAAATCCTTTGGCGCGGTCGAGGTGCTGCACGGCATCGACCTGGATGTGGCTGATGGCGAATTCGTGGTGCTGGTCGGGCCCTCGGGCTGTGGCAAATCCACGCTCCTGCGTTCGCTGGCCGGGCTGGAGACGATCAGCGCCGGCGACATCTCGATCGACGGCAAGGTGATCAACAACCTCGAGCCGAAGAACCGCGATATCGCCATGGTGTTCCAGAACTATGCCCTGTATCCGCATATGAAGGTCAGGGAAAACATGGCGTTTTCCCTGAAGCTGGCGAAGCGCCCGAAGGCCGAGATCGACAGCAAGGTGGCCGAGGCGGCGGAAATCCTCAGCCTGACACCGATGCTGGACCGCTATCCCAGGCAGTTGTCGGGCGGACAGCGGCAGAGGGTCGCCATGGGGCGTGCGATCGTGCGCGACCCAGAGGTGTTCCTGTTCGACGAACCGCTGTCCAACCTCGACGCGAAACTGCGGGTCCAGATGCGATCGGAGATCAAGGAGTTGCACCAGAGGCTGGGCACCACCATCGTCTATGTCACCCACGACCAGATCGAGGCGATGACGATGGCCGACACCATCGTGGTGATGAAGGACGGCCATGTCGAACAGATCGGCGCGCCGCTGGACCTGTACGACACCCCGGCCAACCTGTTCGTCGCGGGCTTCATCGGGTCGCCCGCGATGAATTTCCTGCCCTGCACGGCGAGGGGCGGCCAGGCGACGCTGGCCAATGGCGAAATCCTGGGTGCCGCTCCCGGTGGGGTCGCCGAGGGGCAGGCGTTCACCGCCGGGGTGCGGCCCGAACATTTTGTCGTCGGCGACGGATCGGTTTCGGCGAAAGTCACCTTGGTGGAACCGACGGGCGCCGAGATCCAGTTCACCACTGACATCGCAGGCACGCCGACCCTGCTTACCACGCGCGATCGGGTGGGCGCGCGGCAAGGCGATACGTTGCACCTGTCGGTGGCACCCGGCGCATTGCACGCGTTTGACCCGGCGTCGGGCGCGCGGCTGGGCGGGGCGTGACATATTGAAGACCACCGGTATCCGCGTCTTCCAATTTCGCACCCACGCCGAGCCGTGGAACATCGGCCATGGCCGGTTGCGCTCGAACGCCGAGGTGCATCAGACGCTCGCTTGCATCGACACAGATGCCAGCCTGTCCGGATATTTCAGGGTTGGCGGCAAACATGGCGATCAGGGCGGGCTGAACGTGGTCGCGTCCGAACGGCTGACCACGCGGATCAAAGCCTTGCTGGTCGGGCGGGAGGCCGATGGCATGGTTGCTCTGCCCGGGGGGCCGAGGTCGGGAAATGACATCGTGCGGGATTACATCAGTATCAACCCGATCGCTCGATGACCCGCCGCGTCTGGATCATGACCCTGAAACCGGGGTGCGCCGCCGAATACAAGGCCCGCCACGATGCCATCTGGCCTGAACTGGTGGCGCTTATGCGGGCGGGCGGGGTGACGCGGTTCACCATTCACCGCTACGGCCTGACCCTGTTCGCGGTTCAGGATCGCGACGGGCCGCCCCCCAAGGGCGACCCTGACCCGATCCAGTGGCGCTGGTGGGCCGAGATGGCACCCTTGATGGAAACGCACCCCGATACCCGCCCGGTGCAGACCGATCTGGAACCGATGTTCGATCTTGATGCCCGCCCCTGAGGCGTGATGCCATTCTGCAGCCAACCCGCCGCCTGTGTCGCGGTGTGAAACCACCTTGTCGCCGGAAACGAGCCTGCGGCAGACACCCTGTTCGATGCCGAAATCATGGCGGTCAACCCTTCGGGCGCGCAACGGCACAGTCTGTCACATGCCCAAGCAGATGCCGGTGCGCAAAGGGGTCATCGCCCCCACCGGGACGGCCGGGACCGATCACCCGAGACCAGTTCGATGTTTCAATCCGGCACATCCCACACCTGCACCACCACGCCGCCCGCGCGCATCGCGTCCAGCGCGGCGGTGTCGGGCAGGTCGACGGGCGGGGTCGGCACCGTTTGCAGCCCCCGGCTGGCGCGGACCCAGGCGGCAAGGGTCCAGGTGCCGGGGGTCAGGGCGCCGGTCAGCTGTGGCACCCAGGTCTGGGGCCAGATCAGGTTGGTGTTGGGATCGGCGGCGATGACCCGAGGCCGACGCACGAGGGGCCTGTCGAACCCGGCAGCCGCGTCGACGATGCAACTCGTGTCGGTCTGCGTGACCATCCCTGCGCCGCCTTCGCCCAGCACCGGGTCCGGATGCCCCCCCGGCGTCGGGTCGAACCGGCGAATGGCGAACCCGCCCTCGATCGTGTCCACCCGCCGCCCCGTCACCACCCGGTGCACCCGCAGATGCCAGGGCGCGCGGGCCAGCAGCCAGGTCTCAACCTCGATCTCAGGCATGGGAGACCAGGCCGAATACATCCAATCGTCGCCGATCCGCGCCATTGTCTCGCGCGACCGCACCGCCGCCAGTTCGCCGTTCTCGGAGAACGCCAGCATGTTGTCGAACGGGCCGTTGGCAAAACTGCGCCCTTCGGTTTCGATGCTGAAGCCATGGCGCGTGGAATAGGCGAACTTGTTGTACTTTTCGGCGGTGCGCCCGAAGGTGGGCGCTTGCTGGCCACCCGCCAGAACGGTCACATCGCCCTGATCCTCGTATTTCACCATGCCGGGTGCGGGCATCGCCACCACGCCGTCACGCTGGGCCGAGGGCGCCTCGGGTGTGGCCCAGAACGGATGATCCTCGGCAAGGGCCAGAGGCGCGAACGCCTTGACCGCCCAGTAGGGCGAGCCGGGCGAGTTATAACGTTCGGCCATCGAAAGCTGTGAATAGCCATAGCCGATGGACAGCACGCCCGCGCCATCGGTGATCGGCTTGTCGGCCCACCAGCGCAGGTTGCGCGCCCACAGGCCGCGAATTTCGGCCCAGGGCAGCGCCTGTTCCCCGGCCAGGGCCAGCGCGCCCCAGAGTCCGGCATGGGCAAAGCGATAGGTCAGTGACCGACCGAACGGCAACGCGGCACCGTCCGCCGCGAACCAGTGGGCGATCTGGGGGGCAAAGGCACGGGCGCGGGCGCGGAACCTGTCGCGCCGGGCACGGTCGGCCTCGGGGCCATGTTGGGCATAGATCAGCCCGTAAAAGTGCATGGCGAAGGGAATGTAATGGTCGGCCTGGCGCTGCGATCCGTCGCGATACCACCCGTTGCCCATGTCCCAGTTTTCCAGCCGGTCCAGATCGGCGGCGATGATCGACAGGTCGTGATCCACCCCCACCCGGGTCAGACCCAGGGACACCAGCACGTGAAAGAAATGCCAGTTGTTGGGCGCCGGCGTCTGGGTCAGCGACCGGGACAGCCATAAGGCCAGGTTGTCGCGCCCCTGGGCGGTCAGCCCGTCCCAGAACGTTTCAGGTGCCAGTGCCAAGGCATAGCCCAAGGCGGCCGATTCGACCATGCGCTGGTCACGATGGGTGACGGGGCCCCAGTATTCGGGGTGATCGGGGTTGGCGCCATTCTCGACGCCCTGAACGAACATCTCGATCCCGTCGAACCGCCCGCCGCCGGCCAGCAGCGGCGCCAGGCCCCAAAAGGGGCGCGACAGCCCCTCCAGATGCGCGGCCGCCGGATGGAAATGCCCTTCGGTGCTGCCCAGGACGACCCGCGCGCGGCCGGGCGAAAAACTGCCCAGCAGCGGCGTGGTCAGGTCGCACACGGCGCGTTGTGCGTCGGCACGGCTGGCCAGGGGGTTGCCTTGCATCGGATTGGTCATGGGGTAACTCGCTCAGGTCAGGGTCAGGTGCCGCTTGCGTGGATTGGGGATGGGCACGGCGGCGATCAGGGCCTGGGTGTAGGCCTGGCGCGGGTGGTCGCAGATTTGCAGGGCGGTGCCGGTTTCCACCACCTGGCCCCGGTGCATCACCGCCACCCGGTCGCAAAAATACCGCACCACGCCGATGTCATGGGCGATGAACAGGATCGACAGGTCCAGTTCGGCCCGCAGGTCCAGCAAAAGGTCGAGAATTTGCGCACGGATCGACCCGTCCAGCGCCGATGTCGCCTCGTCCGCTATGATGATGCGCGGGTCCAGGGCGATGGCGCGGGCGATGCCGATGCGCTGGCGCTGGCCCCCGGAGAAGGCGTGGGGATACCGCTCCATTGCGCTGGCGGGCAGCCCCACACGCTCCAGCAGGGCGCCGACGCGGGTGCGCAGGGCGCCACCCTTCAGCAGGCCGTTCACCAGCAGCGGTTCACCCACGATCTGTTCGACCGTCATCCGCGGGTTCAGCGACCCATAGGGATCCTGAAAGATCATCCGCATCTCGCGGTACACGAGGCCATCGCGAAAGCTGGCCTTCTTGGTCATGTCGCGGGTGCCGCCGTCGCGGGTGTGATACGCAGCCTCGCCCGACTGGGGCTGGAACCGGCCCATAAGGACCCGCGCCAGCGTGGTCTTGCCCGAGCCGGATTCACCGACAATGCCCAGAATCTCGCCACGGCGCAGGTCGATCGACACCCCGTCCAGCGCCTGCACGCCGGTGCCCTTGCGAAAGATCCTGCCCTTGCTGGGAAACCGCAGCGACAGGTTGCGCGTCTCCAGCAGAACGGTGTCGTCGGTCGTATCCCGCTGCCGTGCCGGCGCCGCGTCCAGCCCCAGCGCAGCCTTCAACAGCTTTTGAGTATAATGGTGGGTGGGGGCGTGGAAAATCTGGTCGACGGGGCCGGTTTCCACCACCCGACCGTGCAGCATGACAACCACCTGATCGGCGATTTCGGCCACCACGCCCATGTCATGTGTGATGAACATCACCGCCATGTTGCGGCTGGCCTGCAAGTCCCGGATCAGGCGCAGGATCTCGGCCTGGGTGGTCACGTCCAGGGCGGTTGTCGGTTCATCCGCGATCAGGATGTCGGGTTCGCACCCCAGGGCCATGGCGATCATCGCGCGCTGCCGCATCCCACCGGAATATTCGAACGGATACTTGTCGATGGCCTGTTCGGGGTCGGCAATCTGCACGGCGCGCAGGGCCTCGATGGCGCGGGCGCGCGCCTCGGTCGCGTCGACGTTCTGGTGCAGCAGGATCGCCTCGGTGATCTGCTGGCCGATGGTGTGCACCGGCGACAGCGACGACATCGGTTCCTGAAAGATCATCGCGATGCGCGCACCGCGCACGGCGCGGATTTCTGCGCCGTCCGGGTCAAGCCCCGATAGCTCAACGCGTTGGCCCGCCTTCACATCGACAAGGTGGATCGCGCCGGATTTTATGACGGCGGGTTCCACGATGTTCAGTACCGCCCGCGCCGTCACGCTTTTGCCCGATCCGGATTCGCCGACGAAACAGGTGGTCTGGCCCAGACGCAGATCGAAATCCACGTCTGAAATCGCGGTTGTGTCGCCCCGGCGCCCCGGGAACGCCACGGACAGCCCCCGCACCTGCAACACGGTATCGTCGGTCATCGGCGCCCCCTCAACTGGCATAGGGATCGGCGGCATCGCGCAGCCCGTCGCCCACGAAATTCATTGCCAGCACGGCGATCACGATGGCCGCGCCCGGCGCCAGCAGCCAGGGCGCGGTGGCCAAGGTGCGGATGTTCTGCGCCTCTTGCAGCAGCACGCCCCAGGAAATCACCGGCGCCTGCAGGCCCAGCCCCAGGAACGAAAGAGCGGTTTCCGCCAGGATCATCCCGGGCACCGCCAGCGACGCGGCGGTGATGATGTGGCTGGTGAAGGCGGGCACCATGTGCCGCAGGATCACCCGCCCGTGGGAACACCCGTCATAGCGGGCGGCGGCCACATAGTCTTCGCCGTTCAGCGCCAGGAACCGGCCCCGCACCACGCGGGCCAGTTCGGTCCAGCCCAGCAGCGACAGGATCAGCGTGATGGCGAAATACACCTGCAACGGTGACCAGCCGCTGGGCATCGCGGCGGCCAGCCCCATCCACAATGGAATCGTGGGCAGCGAGCGCAGGAATTCGATCACCCGCTGGGTCACAGCATCGAACCAGCCGCCGAAATATCCCGCCGCGCCGCCGATGATGACGCCCAGGATCAGGCTCATCAGCACACCCACCAGACCCACCGACAACGAGATCTGCGTACCATAGGCCAGCCGCGAGAACATGTCGCGGCCCAACCGGTCGGCCCCCAGGATATAAAACGGATCGCGCGATCTTTCCGGCCCGATCAGGTGCAGGTCGGTCGGGATCAGGCCGAACAGCTTGTAATCCCAACTGCGCACGAAGAAATTCAGATAGATCTTCTTGTTCTCGGCGATGACGAAACTGCGGCTCAGTGAGGCGGGATTGACCTCGACATCATAGCCATAGACATAGGGCCGGATCGCCCAGCCCCCGTCGTCATTGCGGTCGATGAAATTGATCCCCTGGGGCGGCGCGAAGGTATAGCGCGCCTTCACATCCCCCGGATCGTTGGGCGAAATGAACCCGGCAAACAGTGCGACAAAGGCGAACATGCCCAGAACCCACAGGCTGACCACGGCCAGACGATGTTTTGAGAACCGGCGGCGGATCAGTTGCCACTGGCTTTCGGTGCCGGCGGTGCCGGTGATGCGCGGATCAATGTCGCCTGCGGGGGCTTCGGTGGTGCTGACCATCAGTTCGCCCCCACCATGCCAAGCCGGATTCGCGGGTCAATCCAGGCCAGTAACAGGTCAGAGATCAGTGTTCCGATCAGCGTCAGCAGCCCCATGAACAGGATCAGCGCGCCGGCCAGATACATGTCCTGGCTCAACAACGCGCGCAGCAGGATCGGCGACAGCGTCGGCAAGTTCAGCACGATGGCCGTGACGAAAGATGAAGAAATCACGGTCGGCAGCACCCAGCCGATGGTCGAGACCAGCGGGTTCATCGCCACGCGCACCGGATATCGCCAGATCACCGTGCGCCGGGGCAGCCCCTTGGCCCGCGCGGTCAGCACATAGGGTTTGTTCAATTCGTCCAGCAGGTTGGCCCGCAGAACCCGCACCAGTTGCGCGGCACCGGCGGACGAGATCACAAGGATCGGCGCCCAGACATGGGAGGCAAAGTCAAGAAACCGCCCGACCGACCAGCGGGCGTTCATGTATTCGGGCGAGAACAGCCCGGTGATGGTCACGCCGAACCAGTTATAGCAGACATACATCAGAATCAGCGCGAACAGGAAATTCGGGACGGCCAGGCCCAGAAACCCGAAGATCGTCGCCAGGTAATCGCCCACCGAATACTGGTTCACGGCAGAGTAGATTCCGATGGGGATCGACACCGCCCACATCACCACCACCGCCGTCAGTTCGACCGCCAAGGAAATGCCGATGCGATCGGCGAAGATGTTGCCCACAGGCATCTGCATCTCGAAGCTGTAGCCGAGGTTGCCGCGCAGCAGCTCGCCCAGCCAGGATGCGTATTGCACCAGCACCGGCGAGTCGAGCTTGTAGCGGTCGCGCAAGGCGTTAATCGCCTCTTGATCCACGCTTTCGCCCGAGGCCGCCAGGGTGGCGATATACGAGGTGACAAAATCACCGGGGGGCAACTGGATGACGACGAACACGACGACCGACAAGGCCAGCAACGTGAACACCATCGTCACCAGACGCCGCGCGATATAGGTCAGCATGTCGGCCCCTCCCTAGGCAAGATCGGGCGCGGGGACATGTCCCCGCGCCCGACGATCTGTCAGTTCATGAAGTAAAGTTGGGCCGTTTCCATCGGGCCGGGCTGCGGATAGACCCAGCTGTAGATCTGGCTGGCCGGCACGTTGCCCAGGTTCTTGCTGGCCACGACATAGCCATCGGCGGGCAGGACCGTGCCGATCACATAGAACTGGTCGGCGGCGATATCGAGGATCTCGGCAAACAGCTCTTGCTGGCGTGCCTTGTCACCGGTGCCCACCATTTCAAGATACAGGTCCATCTGCTTTTGCACGTCGGCCGGGGGCGCCTCGGCCAGGGTGCTGCCACTGTTCATGAAATGCTGCGCCCACTTTGGGGCGTAGGCCGATTCAAGGCCGAACGGGAAGTAAAAGCGCGGGTCCAGCAGCGCGTCGTTCAACCCGCCATCCCCCCACCAGATGTGCATGTCGTGGCTGTTGTTCTGCACCCGTTCATAGACCAGCGACCGTTCGGCGTTGCGGGCGTCCAGGTCGATACCAATGTCCTTCCACTGTTCCACCACCAGTTGCGCGATGTCGTTGAACTCGGACTGGTCCGAGGGCGACAAAAGCTGGATGCGGATCGGCTGGCCGTCATATCCCAGGCGGATGCCGCCGCTGTTGCGCTCGGTCAGGCCCAGCCCGTCCAGCAGTTCATTAGCGCGGTCGGGGTCGTATTCGGTGAACTGGCGGGCCAACTCTTCGCTGTAGAACGGCGATGTGGGGCGCGGTGCCGCCTGATAGGGTTCGCCCTGACCGGCAAAGATGACGTCGATGATTTCTTCGCGGTCCATGCCCAGCGACAGGGCGGCGCGGAAATCCTTTTCGTTGTACAGCTTGCGTTTGTTTTCGTCGTCATGGGTCAGGTTCAACTGGAAGATGGCGTGGTTCATCCGCGCGTCGACCGTGGATGTCAGGGTATAGCCGCCGCTTTCCTGGTTCTCGAAGATCACCGGCTTGTTCGCCACGGTGGCGAAGTGACGGTTGGAAAAGTCGATTTTCCCCGCCACCGCCTGCAGCACGATATCCTCGACGCTTTCGGTCTGGATCATCTGCACGTCGTCGATATAGGGCAGTTGCTGGCCCTCGGTGTCGACCTTGAAGAAATAGGGGTTCCTTTCCCACTGGATCAGCTGGTTCAGGCCGTCATAGGGCGTGACCTGGCGCCAGGCAAACAGCAGCGGACGGTCTTCGTCGACGAAGTTGAAGAAACAGCTCTGTTCCACCGCCTGGGTCCAGGATTCAAACCCGGCAGCCTTGGCATTGTCGATGGCGGCGGCGTCGGTGTCGGGGAAATACTTGCCGCAGTAATGCTTGGCGGCGTTAACAATGAACATGCCCTCGACAGAGGCCAGCCGCTGCAGAAGCAGCCCGTTCGGCTCGGTCAGGGTCAGCTTGAAGGTCTGGGCGTCGATCGCCTCGCCGCTCATCTTTTCCCACTTGAACCCGTTGGCCTTGCGCCCGCCATAGGCCGGGCTTTTCATCAGGTTCAGTGCGAACACCAGATCGTCGGCGGTAAAGGGTTCGCCGTCCGACCATTTGTGACCCTTGCGCAGGTGGAAGGTAAACTCGGTGGCGGTGTCGTTCACCTCGAACCTTTCGGCGACATTCGGCACCACCTCGGTCCAGTCGTAGTCATAGGCGACCAGCGGCTGATAGCCGACAGTGCGGCGCACCCAGCCGGTGTCGAACGTGCCCTTCAGTGCCGAACGCCAGGTGCCGCCATACTGTCCCACGGAATCGATCGGCGTAACGACCATGGGGTTTTCGGGCAGCCGCTGCTCGACAGGCGGCAGGGTGCCAGCGGCCACTGCCTGTTCCAGTTCGGGCGCCTGGGTATAGGTCTGCGCGGCCAGTGGACCAGTCAGGGCCAGAACGGCGGCCAGCGACAGACCCATTCGATTGCGGTATTTCATGTGACTCAACCTCCCTATTGATACATGTCTTCTCGTCGTCAGCCCGCCGCGCACAGGGTACGCAACTGGGCCATGTCGTCTTGAAACTGGTTCGGGTCGTCGTTGCGGACGAATTCCAGGAATGCGCGCCGCGGATGGGGCCAGCGCGGCGCGCTTTGCCAGGCGGCGATCAGGGCGCGCCAGTCGGCGGCACCTTCGGTCAGCGGGCGGCGTCGTTCACTGCCGCTGGACGTGATCCAGTGAAACACGTGCACATCTCCGAGATGCGGCGCCAATTGCGCCAGTTCGGATTGCCACTGTTGCAACCCCCGGCCCGGCACCGGCTGCCAATAGGTGAACAGGTTCCGGGCGGCGGCCGCGCCCAGCAGCGCCAGCGTGTCGTCAACCCGTTCGGTCAGGGAATTGCGGTGATATTCAACGCTGACGGTAATGTCCCGCGCCTGTGCCGCGTCAGCCATGTAGGCCAGGTCGGCGGCAGCGGTTGCCATGGCCCGGTCGCCCGCCGTCGCGCGGTTTGCCCTGCCTGCCCAGACGCGGATATTGCCGGCGCCGAGGGCCGTGGCGGTGGCCAGGGCGGTGTCGAATTCGCTCCGCGCCCCATCTTCCCCGGCGCGCACATAGCTGCCATAGGAACAGGCGTCGATTGCGGCATCTGCGCAGGCGGTGGCAACGACGCGGGCGCGGGCAAGATCGCCCCGGGGCACATGCACGTCGCCGCCCCATTCGATGGCCGCGACACCGTTTTCAGCCGCAAGGGCGATCACGGCCTCGGGCGTCAGGGCACGAAATGTAACCGAACACAGGCCCGGGCGGATCGTCATGCCACACGCTCCCAATCGGCGAGGATGACCTCGTTCTGCAATGGCTCGCCCCGGCAGAACCGGTCGATGTCCTGCATCACCAGCTCGGTCATGTCGCAGACTTCGTTTCCAAAGGATCCGGCGATGTGTGGGGTCAACTGGACGTTGGGCATGTCCCACAGCGGTGAGTCGTCGTTCAGTGGTTCGGGGTCGGTCACGTCCAGGACGGCCGACAGGCGCCCATCGGCCGCCGCGGCCTGCAGCGCGGCAGTGTCGACGATCCGGCCCCGGGCCGTGTTGATCAGCAGCGCGCCGTCGCGCATCAGGGCAAATTCCCGGGCGCCAAAGGATTGCTCGGTGCTGGGCAGCAGCGGCTGATGCAGGCTGACGACATCGCAGCGCCCGAGCAATTCGTCCATCGGCACCTTTTCGGCGCCCAAGGCACGGGCCGTGTCGGCGCTGAGATACGGATCGTGCAGCAGCACCGCGATCTGGTGACGGCGCAGATGGCCGATCACCAGCCGCCCGATCCGAGATGCGCCGACGATGCCCACTGCGCGGCCGCGGTTGCCCACCGTGCCTTGCATCGACGTCGTCCGGGTCGAGATGGCCGAGCGTTGGTGACGGTACAGCGTTGTCCAGTCGGCGACCCGTTTCAGATGCAACAGGATATGCGCCAAGGTGAACTCAGCCACCGGTCGCGCGTTTGCCGAGGCCGCATTGATCACCCGCAGGCCCCTTTCAGCCAGTTCCGGCATCAGATCGGGGGACAGTACCGCCTTCACTGTACCCGCCAGGTGGGCGATCAGCTTGAGATTGGGCATCTTCCGGTAAAGAGCCCGGTCTATCGGGTGCGAGCCCCAGCCAGTCAGAAGAATTTCGACCCTCGCCAGGGTGTCGGATATTGCAGGGCTGTGCAGGTCGGTCACCGGTTCGGGGTGCAAAAGGTCGGTCATCGCGACAAGGGCATCCATGTGCCCGGCCCGGCAGGCGGGCGGAAAATGGATGTCGTATTGCGACGGTTGCAACTGGATCAGCGACGTGTAGCGCAAGTGCTCCTCCCGGACGCTTGAGGCGGTCCCTTGGGGGGTCATGCTTGCATGGCTTGCACATTAGCGCAAGTTTTGCAATTTTTTGCAGAACTCAGTGCAAGCGCTACGCCTTGATCGTCAACACATTGTAACTGAGGGGTTATTCATGTCTCGCACCGACTGCCGGTGTCGTAGGGACACACCAATCAATGATTGCTGGGTCGGACGGCGCGGTTCGCTGTGGCGCAGCAGCAAAAGCCGAATCGCTTCGGTCCCCACATATTCCCAGTCAACCGCCAGGGTCGACAACAAGGGCGACGACATCTCGGACAGGGGCAGCCCGTTGAACCCCAGCAACGACACCTCGTCCGGCACCTTCAGGCCGCGCAGCCGCAGTGTCTGCATCACCGTCAGCGCGACATTGTCGGCGGAACAGAAAATGGCGGTATAGGGAAACGGCACGTCGGTGGGAATCTGGTTCAGCGCGTCTTCGGCGCACACTTCGGTCACGTTCTGCATGGCCTGAAAATCGCAGTGCAGGTCGGCGCGGCGGGCATCGCAAATGCCCTGGCGAAACCCCTCGGTGCGGGCGCGCAGGGTCCAGCGGCGGGCGGTGCCCAGATGCAGGATCTGCCGATGGCCAAGCCGCACCAGATATTGTGCCGCAAGATAGCCGCCGAAATAGTTGTTGGGGGCGACATGGTCCAGCGCCATGGTCGGGTCCATCCCGTTGACCATCACGGCGGGGTGGCCGCTGGCCCGTAATCGCGCGATCAGATCTTGGGACGGATCGACGCCCGCGAACAGAACCCCCGTTTCGGCCCCGCCCAGCAGCATGTCGGGAATATCGCCATCACCGCCGAGCAGCGCAAATTCCAGCGGCAAATTGGCCTCTTGCGCGGCCTTGCGCAGCCCCGCGATCACGAAATGATAGATCGAGCCTGAGCCGCTGTTCGCATTCACCTGGTTCAGGAACAGCAGCGCCCGTTTCAACCCGTGACCCCGCGCCGCCTGTCGCGCGCCCAGCGGGCCGGGCACCGGCGTGCCAAGGTCGGCTGCGGCGCGCAACACCCGCGCTGTGGTGGCCGGCCCGATGCCAGGTGCGCCGGACAATACCCGCGATACGGTGGACACCGAAACGCCCACTGCGCGGGCGATGTCGTCCTGCTTTACCCGTGTCTGCCGCAAATCGCCGCCCCGCCCTGTCGCGTGACCCCGTGACCACGAATCGATCTTGCCCGAACCGGACCGCAATGCAAGTCATTTGCACAACTTGCGTGGCGTGACGCGTCAGATCGCGGGCAGCGATGCCACCATGGCCACCAGAACATCGTCGGCGGGCCGGGTCCACCAATCCAGGGCCGAGAAGATCTCGACCTCGACCTTGCCGTCGAATCCCTGCGCTTCGACCATCGCGCGGACATGGGGAATGTCGATCACCCCTTCGCCCATCATCCCCCGATCGGTCAGCAGATCGCGTGTCGGGTTCAACCAGTCGCAGACATGGAAGGCCAACAGCCGGTCGCGTCCGGCGCGGGCGATCTGCGCCTCAAGGTCCGGATCCCACCAGACGTGATAGACATCCAGCGCCACGCCGATGCCATCGCCCAGCCGGTCGCAGATGTCCAGCGCCTGGGCGGTGGTGTTCACACAGGCCCGGTCGGCGGCATACATCGGGTGCAACGGCTCGATCGCGATTTTCACGCCGACACTGCGCGCATAGTCAAGCGTATGGGCCAACCCCTCGGTCACGATGGCGCG
>Ga0100398_1000552_pt1 | contig 33823 bp, 32 predicted proteins | sample CryGeymeta201522_FD_81568 | JGI IMG/M metagenome (GOLD analysis project Ga0100398, IMG submission 81568) | Groundwater microbial communities from Crystal Geyser aquifers in Utah, USA - Crystal Geyser metaG 2015-22 | ecosystem: Environmental > Aquatic > Deep subsurface > Groundwater | place: USA...
AAGCGGCGCTCTGGGCGGTCTTCACCAGTCTGCCTCAACCAATCATGGCCGCCCCAGCATATATCTTCGTCGAGACGTTCCGTCCCTTTCTGCCGATCGGGTTGGGACTTGCGGCTGGCGCGATGATCTGGATGGTTTTTGCCGAACTATTTACCGATGCGCTGGACAATGTTGAGAGTGAATCCGCAGCGACGGCAGTGGCACTCGCCCTTACGGCCATGCTGGCGTTCCAGATGCTCGTCCTCGCCCATTGAGACGCAAGTTGAGGCTCCCTGATGTACGTGTTTCTGCTGATTGTATTGATAACATTCTCTGAGGCAACAAATGGCGTGTTCGTCAAGTTGACTGCCGAAGCGATCCCTATCCAGACGTTGAATTTCTACGCACTGAGCTTCGCGGCTTTGTTCCTCGCTCTGACGATACCACGTGCGACCAACCAACCGCTGGAGTTTCCGCACGGAAATATCAAAGACACTGTTATTATTGGTGCGTTGATCGCAGGGCAGATCAGCCTTTTTAACTATGCTATGGCCCTTGTGCCGATTGCCAATGCAGTCGTGTTCTGGAGCGTGGCACCGTTTTTTGTATTCATCTTCTCAAAGCTTTTCCTCGGCGAACCGGCAAAGAAAAGTTATATTCTCATCTTCGGCCTGGCGCTAGTTGGCATTTTGCTAGCCAAACCGATGTCTGAAGGCGACTGATTCGGTAATATGGTCGCGCTGAGCACTGGGATTATTTATGCCGCTATGGTCACCTATATGCGCCACGAGGGATGCGAAGAGACAGACAATTATATCGTCTAGTCAATGGTTGAGGGAGCCATTTTATTATCACCCGCGCTGTTTTTTTGCAGGGCCAGGAGAGATTGGGAAGTTTGTGGCCTACCCCGCGCTTGATATGTCACTTCCCGTCACGCTTTGGGCTGTTTGTCTTGGCATCATGTCAATTGGCCTTTCCTATTTCGGTATCTAACTGGTTCTGAAGCGGATCAATGCCAACGTTTATTCGCTCGTCAACATTATTGTCTCGCCCATATTGGCTTCCGGCCTTGGTTATCTCGTTTTTGGTGAGGTGCCCGCGCGCAGCATGATCTTCGGTGGCGGATTGTTGGTTTTGTCAGGCTTCTGCTGACGCGTGAGATGAGCAAGGACAAGGAAAATGCAGCAGCACACGCCCGCCAGTGTTCTTGAGAACGATGGAACAAAGCCTCATGCGCCACGAACCGAAGCCCCGTTCGGCCCTGCCGCTGGCGTTGATGCGCGACCTCGGGCTGCTTGCCGTGCTATAACGCCTTCAGATCTCGGCTATCATTTCGTGTTGCCAGTACCGAACTTCGAGGCGAACTATAATCACGTTTTGATCGCCAAGGCCGAGCCGGAACCGGTGATTGACGTTAAGACAAGCATGTGTTCCGGAAATCACGAAACTGAATGTCGCCTTTTCCATAACTGCCTTGCATGTAGGAAAACCAGTCCACCCTCGGCCGGTGTCTACGTGGCCGAGATGATCCGAGGGTGAACCGCAGACAATCAGTGGACTTGGGCAGCGGTGGACGTGCAAGTCCTGCTGTTGGCTCCTCGCCGTCCTCGGGCGGAAGAAGTATCGCACCCCTCCTGTGGAGTGATTGTGGCTTATCGTCGTCAGTCGACCAAGACCGTCAGGTTTGGACGACGCTGCGATAAACCCTTCTGGTGGATCGGTGCTCCAGAACCCGCGACTTGCGTGCTCATCCCGCAAGGTGCGGCGCGAGGACCCATCCGCCAAGCAACCAGGCAAAGGCAATCATCGAGAGAACGAACAGCACCTTCTCGGTAAGGTCAGAGCCCCAGTCGATCGAAAAGCCAGATGCCCGTATCTTCCACACAAGGAACAACAGCGTCACGGCCAGAAAAGCCATGTTGAAAAACAGGGTGTAATCCACCTGGAAAAAGTTTCGGTCGGTCACGCTTTGCGCTGTCGAAGGGTCCGGCAGCAGACCGGCGATCTGGAAGCCGTAGTGCATGGTGATGGTCGCCGCCACAAGGACGACGAGAAAGACTGCAAGGATATAAAACGCAAAGCGCCAGCCGTAATATTTCGCCTGAATGCGCAACACCGGCAACACGACCAAATCACTGAAGATGAAGGCCATCACCCCTGCAAAACTGACACCATTCGAAAACAGTACTGCGGCAAGAGGAATGTTACCCATTGAGCCGATGAAAGTGAAAAAGGCGGCAACCGGGCCGATCAGCGCATGCTGAAGAAGCTGGAAAAAACTGATATCTTCGCTGCCAGAGCCGATGAAGAGCCACTGGAAAAAACTGCGCGGAACAAAGGCGGCCACGATCCCAGCCACGGCAAAGCCGATCGTGACGTCCTTCCAGACCATTGCCCATTCCATGACATATCGGTTTGCGACCATGCGCCAGCCTTCGCGCGTGCGGATCATATTGCGCCAATCCGGCACCTCTTCATCATCTGCCCCTTCCTGATCACGCGCCCTGTCGCGCGCCTCTTCAGTCAATTTCTGGGGTTGGGTCAGCCGTACGACCAGCCACATGAACAGGATAAGAAGAATACCACCCAGATATTCACCGACAACGAATTGCCATGACAAAAAGACGGCAATGATGATGCCCAGCTCGATCACCAGGTTTGTCGAAGCCAACAAAAACGCAAGCGAAGGCACGAGGCCCGCACCCTTTGCAAACAATGAGCGGGACGAGGCAAGCGCGGCGAACGAACACGAACTGGATATGAATCCGAAGAACGTGCCAAGAGCAACACTCTTTGGTCCGGCCTCGCCCATGCTGCGTTTCATCCGCGACTCGGTGACGAATACTTGGATTAGGCTCGAAATGACGTAGCCCAGCCCGAAGGCCCAGAAAGCCATCCAGAAAAGCCCCGCCGATGTGCGCGCAGACTCGTGCCAGAGAGAAAAGAAGTCGTTCACTGTGAAGTCCCTGATAAGCTCCGTTTGCCACTCCCGCTTAACGCGTTCAACGCGAATGCGTGGCGGAACATACACTCAGTCTGCTTGTGGCCGGATCTTTCGCCTGGTCCAAGGCGAAAGATCCGGCAGATGTCTTATCTACGCGGCAACTATTGTTGGCCCCTCGATTGCATTTGTTGGTAATCGAAATTCTCAATGGTCCCGATTTGCTCTGCGGTGTAGGGCATATCATATCGACCACCATTCATGTAACCCTGAGCGAAGTAAGGATAGCCATAATAGCCGCGACGTCCATATGCGCCGCCATCCATGACGACAGCGCTCAATGCTCCATCGTGAACGATAAGGTCCGAGACATATCCGTAGCGGACGTTGTCCTGAAGATACGCGTAATCACCGATCAGGTCGGTTGCCTTGAAGATGCCGGGTCCTGCCACGAGGTCGTCGTCGACAGGCTGGGTCGACGTGGTATCCAAAGCTGTGATTAGCTGTTCATCGAACCAGCCAGCACCAAACACGTCATAGTTCTCAACGGTCGCTTCCGTTATCGGGATCCGAATCTGTCCAATATCTCCGTCCACAGACACTTCGTCCCACGGAACCATCACATGCGTGTCACCGATATCCCAAAGCCCGCCGACTTGGGCGATGACACCAAGAACTTTGCCGTCATTGCTGAAGATGACGTTTTCAACATCCCCGATATCTTCGCCATTGGCATCAATGATCTCGGTCCGCGCGAACATGTCGTCCACGCTCCAGCCTTCCATATAAAGCAGGTCGTAGGACCAGTTCGTGAAGATATCCACGTTATCTTGGGCCATGGCAGTCGAAGTCATCAAGCCGAAGAGGGTTGCAGAGGTTTTTGCAATTGTGATCGTCTTCATGTCATTTTCCTTGTCTGCTGTGAATTGCCATAGACATGAGAAAAACGAGCAAATCGTGTTATAGTTCCTATACACTTGGTTTGCCGTACAGATGGACGTTGTTGCATAACCTCGATCGTCGAAGATTCCTAAAGTGAATCCGTTCGGTTAGACGCGGTCCATGTCCGCTTGGGCTGTGTGCTGGCCCCCTCTCGTTACATTTGCTACGCAAACGCACTGCCGGGCAGTGGATGCGGGTTACGGATCGAGCGGGCCTTTTCGCCAGGCCCTGAGCGCGCGCGGTCTCGCCTGGGCGATCGGCCTGTCACGGCGGCAGAACGTCTATCCGGCAGATGTCGGGCTGGTCTTTCCCGAGGCCAGGCGCAGCCGACGCCGCAAATATCACCTCCCAGACCGCAGTGCCGTTTCCGCCGAACAGATTCTGGATCACGGTAAATGGCGGAAGGTCAGCTGGAGACGAGGGACCAAAGGCAGGCTGAGTTGCCAGTTCGCCGCAACCCGCGTCCACATCGCTGATGGCCACCGGCATCGTATGGCAGATGGCCGTGTGCAAGCCATGCCCGGTGACGAGGAGGTTTGGCTGATCGGCGAACGCCGTGCGACCAGCGAGCGGAAATACTACGCCTCGAACCTGCCACCCGACACCAACCTCAAGGCGCTCGCCGCCGCGGTCAAGGCCCGATGGATCTGCGAACAGGCGCATCAGCAACTCAAGGGGGAGCTTGGTCTCGATCATTTCGAGGGGCGGTCCTGGACGGGCATTCACCGACACGCGCTGATGACGATGATCGCCTACGCCTTCCTACAATCACGCCGCCTCACGGCCGCGGGACGGAAAAAAGAGCCTCCGGACCGCCCCCGCAACCAACAATGCCAGCCGTCAGGCAAGCCATCCTCGACACCTTCGCGAGACCACCACCAGAACGCTGACCTCATTGTGAAAGGCTCATCGCAGAACTCCCAGAAAAAATTCTGCCAAAGTGGTGCTAGCGCACCCGGCGCGATATCGTCCGCCAGTTCAAGGGGTGTTGATCCTGTGTCGTCATCGTCCATTGTATACGACGGCAATGCGGGACTTCTTAAAAGTCCACGCCGGACGGCTTGGAACAATGTTTTCCGCATCGGGTTGATGAAGGAACGACCAGGGAAGACAACATGACATCCGAACCGACAGTCGCCTGGTGGAAGGGCGCGACCGTATATCAGATATACCCCCGCAGTTTTCTCGACACGTCCGGCAATGGCGTGGGCGATCTGGCTGGGATCACCCGCAAGCTTGACTATGTGGCGGAGCTTGGGATCGATGCCATCTGGATCTCGCCTTTTGTCCAGTCGCCGATGCAGGATTTTGGCTATGACGTTTCGAATTATTGTGCGGTCGATCCGCTGTTCGGCGGGCTTGAGGATTTTCAAACGCTACTGGATCAGGCGCATGAACGCGGATTGCGGGTGATGATGGATCAGGTGTTGTCGCACACCTCAATTCAGCACCCTTGGTTTCTGGAAAGCCGCCAAAGCCGCGACAACCCAAAGGCCGACTGGTACGTCTGGGCCGATGCAGGCCCGGCGGGAGCCCCGCCCAACAACTGGCTGTCGGTGTTCGGCGGCAGTTCCTGGCAGTGGGAGCCGCGTCGGGGCCAGTATTACCTGCACAACTTCCTACGCCAGCAGCCCGACCTCAATTACCACTGCACCGAGGTGCAGGAAGCTGTTCTGGAGGCCTGTCGGTTCTGGCTGGAAATGGGCGTGGACGGCTTCCGCTTGGATGTCTGCGCATTCTATTTCCACGACGCCAAATTGCGTGACAACCCACACAATCCGGCGGTGCCCAAAGACAAGGTGTTCCAGTTCAACCCTTATTCGATGCAACTGCACCGTCATGACATTGCACAGCCCGAAAATCTGGACATGCTAGGCCGGCTGCGCAAGCTTTGCGACGAATACGACGATCGCGCGCTGCTGGGTGAGTTGCACGAGAACGAGGCGGTGCGCCTGCATCATGAGTATACTGGTCCCGACCGGCTGCAACTGGCCTATGGTTATTGGCTGCTTGGGGCCGACCGGGTGGATGCGCAGCTGATCCGGTCGGTGGCCGAGGATTTGGGCCACCGAGCCGACGACGGCTGGCCTTGCTGGGCGTTGGATAACCACGATTTCTCGCGCGCCGTGTCGCGGCTGGGCCATGAGGACGAGCCTGCGGCGGTGACGATCATGCTGGCGGCGCTGACCTGTCTGCGCGGCGCATCCTGCATCTATCAGGGATCCGAACTGGGCCTGTCCGAGGCCGATGTGCCTTTCGAGAAGATCGTCGATCCCTACGGACGCGAATTCTATCCCGCCTACCGCGGCCGCGACGGGGCGCGCACGCCTATGCCCTGGACCAAGGACGCGCCCCACGGCGGCTTTTCCGACGTCGACCCTTGGCTTCCGGTGCCGCCCGACCATCTGGACCGGGCCGTCGATGTGCAGTCCGCCCTGCCGGGATCGACGCTGAACCGTCTGCGGCAGTTCCTGACCTGGCGGCGCGACATCCCGGCGATTCGCTGTGGCGACATGCGGTTCCTGGACGTACCCGCGCAGCTGCTGGCCTTCGAGCGCAGCTATGAAGGGCAGACCGTTGTCTGCATCTTCAACTTCGGCCCCACCGACGTGGTGCACGAGATTGGCGAAGCCGAGGCCGGGGCGCGGATGGAAGGGCACGGCTTCGGTGCGGTGCGCGAGAGCGACAACCTGCACATTCCGGCCCATGGCGCCTGGTTCGGGACGCGTGGGTGATGAAGGCGGGACGCAGAACACTGATCGCCGAAGCGCTGCTGGCGGCAGAACCGGTCCAGCGCGACGAATGGTGGCGGGGGGCCATTTTCTATGAAATATATTTGCGATCCTTCATGGATTCCGATGGCGATGGCGTGGGTGACCTGCCCGGCGTGATCGACCGACTGGACCATGTGGCCGATCTGAACGTCGACGGATTGTGGCTGGCACCGTTCTATCCGTCGCCCCAAGAGGATTTCGGCTATGACATCACCGACTTCTGCGATGTCGATCCGATGTTCGGCACCTCGGACGATCTGGACCGATTGATCGCGGCGGCCCATGACCGCAACTTGCGGATCCTGCTTGATCTGGTGCCTTGCCACACCTCATCGCAGCACGACTGGTTTAAGCAAAGCCGCTCGAGCCGCGACAATGACAAGGCCGATTGGTACATTTGGGCCAATTCGCGCGACGATGGCGGGCCGCCCAACAACTGGCTCAGTTCCTTTGGCGGCCCGGCCTGGACGTGGGAACCGCGACGCGCGCAGTACTTTTATCACCCGTTTCTCACCTGCCAGCCGGCCCTGAACCTGCGCAACCCGGAAACGCTGGACGCGATGCTGCAAGTGCTGGGGTTCTGGCTGGACCGCGGTGTCGACGGGTTCCGCCTCGACGCAATCCAGTGCCTCACCTGTGATCCGCTGCTGCGCGATAATCCTCCCTGTCCCGACGCCAGTTGCAATCCCAGCCTGGGCGGCGGGGAACACAACCCATTCCGCAAGCAGATGCACTATTTCGACCGTGACGTGCCCGAGACGGTGCCGATCCTCGAGACGCTGCGCGGCGCGGTCGAGGGACGACCGGGCAATCCGGCGCTGATCGGGGAGCTGGCCGATGTCGATTCCACCCGCACCGCGGTCAAATACACCCAGGCGGGGGAAAGGCTGCACGCGACCTATGACTTCGATCTGATCAACGCCGTGAAAACCGTCGAGGGGATGCGCGACCTGTTGCGGGTGCGCGAGGATTTCCGCGGCTCGGGATCGGTGATGAATGTTTTCACCAACCACGATTCCGAGCGTGCGGTGTCGAACATGACGGGCTTTGCCGTAGAGGCGGGGCTGGTCCCCGAGGCGGCCAAGCTGCTCGTATTCCTGCAGGCCACTCTGCGCGGCGGCGGCATCCTGTTCCAAGGCGAGGAACTGGGCCTACCCCAACCCGAACTGGCGCCCGAGAACATGCAGGATCCTTGGGGCAAGGCGTTCTGGCCCGAATTCCGCGGCCGCGACGGGGTGCGCACCCCGATCCCATGGGAGCGCGGCACCCACAACGCCGGATTCAGCGCGGCCGAAAAACCTTGGCTGCCGGTGGCCGAAGAGCACCTTCCCTTGGCCGTTGACACACAACGCGCCGATCCGCAGTCGGTGCTGTCTTTCGTCTCAGGGCTACTGGCCTGGCGCCGCACCATGCCGATCCTGCGCCACGGCCACGAGTCGGTTATTCATGACACCGACGACCGGATCATCGCCTTTGACCGCTACGATGCGCAAGACCGCCTGACCCTCGTGACCAACATGTCGCTGGACGAGGCGCTTTTCCCCGTCACGCGCGAGAATCAACTGCTGGACGTGATTGGCACTCGCGCCCGGCGTGAAGGCGAGACGATCACGCTCGCACCGCTCGGGTTTTGCGTGATTGATCGGGCCGGGTAGCGTCCGCCCTTCAAGAACAATCAGGCCACGGACACCAAGAGAACTGCGTCTGAAAGGAACAGCGCATGAAATCCGACAGTCTTGACACGATTGATACCGACCAACGCCAGACGGAACTGGAACGTCGGCCGGACTCTTCGGTCGACCACCAGCCTTGCTTTCCCCGTTTCGGTCGGCTGACGGGCAAGGTCGCCATTGTCACCGGCGGCGGTTCGATCGTCGGCCATTCCACCGCGATTGTGTTTGGCCGGGGGGGGCAGATAATATACATTTGCAAATGTCGTCGCAAAGGCGCTGAAGGAACTTAGCCGATTGGATGTCGTGCGGAACAACTCCGCCGATCAAGTCTGCCGCAACCGGCGCAGAAACCGTGCCGACAACGCCGCGATAGCCGCCAGCATCAAGGCGCCGCCCCCCGTCCACATGATCGCCCCAGCCAGTTGCTGATCCTCCAGCGGCCCGATTCCATAGGGCAACGTCGTGGTCAGGTGCCAAGCGTGCCAAGGATCGCGCGCGAACACCAACAGTGCCGACAGCATCGTCATCTGCCCTGCTGTAAGTGCCAGCCCCAGCACTGCCTGCCCCGGTGCCAGGTCCAGCGCACGCAAAAGGGCCGACCACAACGCCACCGCGCCGCCAAGTGTGGTCAGGTGCATCGTCCAATAGGCACCGTCTGAGGTCAGGGTCGCAGCATAGGGGCCGGGCAGATGCCAAACCCAGAAAATTCCGGCGAAGGCCACCGCCACCGGTAGCACCGGCAGCGCTAGCATGGGCAGCGCCCGCGCCAGCAGCGGCGCCGCCAGCAGCACGAGCAGCACGTGCTGGACCACCCGCGCCGAAAACAGCGCCATCGACGCCGCACAGATCGGTGATATGAACAGAGCCGCCGTCAATGCCCAGCCCAGCATGGCCGCCCTGCGATCCTGGGCGCTCCAGGCCAGCAGTACCGCCAGCAGACCCAGACCGGCCAGCAGGATTGGATCAAAGGTCCAGCGCGCCCACAAATCGCCGGGCAAAGGCGGCACGCCGCAAAACGGAACATAGGGATTCATGATGTTTCCTTTCGTTCAGCCGCAGCTTTGCATCAGCGCCAGCGGCGCTGCCGAGAACAAGATGGCGAGGACCGAGATGATACCTGCCCAACGTGCCGCGCGGCGCAGGTCCGCACCCCCGGGGCGGAATGTGCCCCAACCGGCGCCGACCACCGCCAGCACCGTGGCAATCAGGACCACGACCTGGGCCACTCGGAAATCGATCAGCCCGCGCTCGGCGCAGGCGGCCGAAAGGGCGGCATAGGCAATGATGAAATGTGCGGCCCAGATCAGCACCGGGCGGGCGATGTCGCACAGCATCGCCGACAGATCGTCGTGGGTGTCATCATGGGTCATGCGAAGATCTCCAGTTGCGGGGCGCACAGGATCACCGCCGTCGCCACGGCCATCGCCGCTGTCCAGGCGGCATGGATGGCGCGGTTCATCTCTGGCACCGTCTGGTTCGAACCGACATGACCGGTCAGCCTGCGCAGCGCCAGGAAAAGGCTCCAGAACGCCAGCACGAACAGGTTGACCGCCACGAACCCGGCCAGAACCCACAGTGTTGCGCCAAGGGCCGTGGCGCGGGGATCAATCGGCAGCACGCCATGAAAAAGCGCCGCCATCGCCGCCACAGCCACGACCAGCGCCACCAGGTCCAGCAAGAGGCTGCCGCCGGTGCGGTGCGCAATCCGGGCCGCCAGCGCCAGTACCAGCCCCAGAGCCGCCGCAGCCCCGGCGTAAACCGGATCCGCCAGCCCGGCCTGGGCGGTAAAATCGGGTTGCACATTCCAAAGATACAGGACCGCGAACACGACCGAAGCGAACAGTGCACCGATCACCAGCAATGTGCCAACGATGGCGACATGGGTGTGGCCCAGAGGATGCGCAAGGTTGACAGGCAACACGCCCTCGGGGCCGGTGTCGTGAGTCTGACCGCTTTGCGACGGCTCCCACGCCCAGACGGCAAAGGCGATCAGGGTCGCCACCGCCGCCCCTGCTGTCACCAGATAGGCACTGGCCAGCAGCGCGATGGCCGCCACGGCAATGAGGAAAGCCGCCCACATCGGCACCCATGTGGGAGTCGGTAGCCGCACGATCTGCAATGGCTCGCCGGTTACAGGATGACAGCCCAGCGTTTCGCGCTGGCCATGGGGTGCGCCGCGCAGGCTGCCCTCGATCCGATGTGCCTGGCCCGCAGCCAGCTCGGGCTGGTCCCACAGCGGTTCGCGCGAATGGACGCGGGGAATGGCATGAAAGTTGTGGCCCGGCGCGATCGGCGGATACAGCCATTCCAGCGTCGCAGCTCCCCACGGGTTGCGCCCGGCCAGCGGTCCGGTCTTGCGGTGGCGGATGAAATCCCAGACGAACACGGCCACCCCGGCCGCGAGGATATAACTCCCGATGGTGGACAACATGTTCAGCCGGTCCCAGCCCAACCCTTCGGGATAGGTGGCAACACGGCGCGGCATCCCCCGCAGCCCGGTGATGTGCATCAGGAAAAAGGTGACGTGAAAGCCGATGAACATCAGCCAGAACGCCCACTTTCCCAACTGCTCGGACATCATCCGCCCGGTGAAATGCGGCGTCCAGTAATAGAACGCCCCGATCAGCGGAAACACCATGCCGCCGATCAGCACATAATGAAGGTGCGCAACGACAAAATAACTGTCGTGGGCCTGCCAATTGAAGGGCACAGAGGCCAGCATCACGCCGGTCAGCCCGCCGATGACGAAGATGAACAGGAACCCCAGGATGAACAGCATCGGCACGGTCAGTCGCGGCCGGCCCAGCCCCAGCGTGAAGATGAAGCAGAAGATCTGCACCCCCGTCGGCACCGTCACCATGGTCGAGGCCGCCGAGAACAGCGACAGCGATATGCTGGGCAAGCCGGTGGTGAACATGTGGTGCGCCCACAAACCGAAGCTGAGAAAGCCCATTGTCACCACCGCCGCCACGGCGAACCCGTAACCGAACAGCGGCTTGCCGACGAAGGTGGGCAGCATGGTGGCCACCATCCCGGCGGCGGGCAGGAATATGATGTAGACCTCGGGGTGGCCGAAGATCCAGAACAGGTGCTGCCACAACAGCGGATCGCCCCCCAGTGTCGGATCGAAGAACGACAGGTCCAGCGTCCGCTCGATCTCGAGCAGGATCGAGCCAATGATCAGTGGCGGAAATCCCACGGCGATCATGAAGGCGGTGACAAGCATGTACCAGCCGAAGATCGGCATCTTCGTCAGGCTCATCCCCGGGGCGCGGGTGCACAGGATGGCAGCAATGATCTCGACCGCCCCGGTGACCGATGCGATCTCGGCGAAGGTGATGCCGATCAGCCAGAAATCGGCGGACAGGCCCGGCGTATACTCCTTGGTGGACAGCGGCGTGTACATGAACCAGCCAGCATCGGGGGCAGCGTCGAACACGAAGGACGACAGCACGATGATGCCGCCGAACAGATAGCACCAGTAGCCGAAGGCGCCTAGACGCGGGAAGATCAGATCGCGCGCGCCCAGCATCAGCGGCAGCAGGTAGACGGCGAACCCCACCAGGATCGGGATGGCAAACAGGAACATCATCAGCGTGCCGTGCATGGTGAAGACCTGGTTGTAGGTCTCGGCATCGAGGAAGGTGTTGTTCGGCACGATCAGCTGGGTGCGCACCAGCAACGCCAGAAACCCGGCGATCAGAAAGAAGATCAGCCCGGTGACGATAAACCGCTGGCCCACCACCCTGTGCGACACCGACGACAGCACCCGCCAGCCCGTCGGCGTGGCCCAAACCCGCTCGTACTGCGGCAGTTCGTCGGTCAGGATCGGGCCCTGGGCGACGGTATCGGTGGTGGCGTCGCTCATTTCAGGCTGTCCAGGTAATGGGCGAGAGCGCGCAGATCCGGGCCTGAAAGCGTGTTGAACGACGGCATCTGCGCCCCCGGCTTCATGTCCTGCACATCGGCGATCCAGCCGGCCAGGTTGCCAACGTTCATCTTCCACATGCCCGCCCCCAAGGACGCGCGTCCACCCACGCGGGTCAGGTCGGGGCCAAGGCGACCGCCACGCACCATACCGCGGATCACATGGCAGGCCGGGCAGCCGGCGGTGACGAAGACGTCGCGGCCGCGCTCAAGCTGCAAGGTGTCTGCATCGCGCGCCTCGCCTTTCAGAGCGTCGAGAAACGCAGCAAAGTCCTGCGGCGGCACCACCACCACCTCGAAGGCCATCAGCGGATGCGACAGCCCGCAGAACTCGGCGCACTGGCCGCGGAACCGGCCGGTGCGGGTGGCGGTGACGGTGATCTCGTTCACCCGACCCGGGATCATGTCCATCTTGCCGGCAATCGACGGGATCCACCAGGAATGGATCACATCGTCGGATTTCAGCCTGAAAGTGACCGGCACGCCTTGCGGCAGCACGACCTCGTTCGCGTCGCGCAGGGCACGGTCGTCGGGGTCATAGATCACGTCCCACCAGTACTGATGACCCGTCACCTCGATCACCACGGCAACGCGGTCGACCCGGCCAATGGCGGCCAGAGTGATCGTCGATCCAATCAGCAGGACCGCCAGCGTCGCCACTGGAAAGACCACGCCGCCCGACCACACCCACCAGGCCCGGGGCGTCACCTCGTGCCGCCAGGCCCACCAGGCCAGACCCATCACGATGACAAAGATCGCCGCGCCGGCCACCGCCATCGCCAGGGTCAGCGTCAGGGTCAGATCGGAACCGATGCCTGCACGGGTCAGCGCCGTTTGCACATCGAACTGGCCCAGGGAGGTTTCGGGGGTCATCCGTCACGCCCCAGCGTGTAGAGATAGGCGGCCATGTCAGCGGCATCGGCCTGTCCGACCCCCAGATCAGGCATTGCCGTGTCGGGCGAAAACAGCGGCGGATTTATCAGCCAGCGTGTCAGATTGCCGGGCATGTTGCCCAGCACCCCGCCGACATAGGCACGGTTTGCGAACCCCGCGAGGGACGGCCCAACCGTGCCCCGGGCGCCGGACACGCCAGGGATCACATGGCATGCGCCACAGCCGTAGGTGGCAAACACAATTTGCCCGCGCGCCGCCGCGCCACCCTGTACCTGCAATGCCATCGCCTGCCAGTTCGGGTCGGCCGCGACCGGATCGCCCCCGTACCACCCCGCGACGGCGCTCCAGCCACGGCCGATCCCGGACAGCCAGCCGCCCACGGGATCGTGCCGCGGACTGGCCAGCGCCCAAGCCACCACAACCGCCGTAAGACAAAAGACCGCCACGACACCGGCGCCCAGACCCAAGGCGAACCACGACCTTTGTGTCGTCTGGTTAGCCATTGCGATCAGCGATCTTTCGCAGTCGTCAGCGGATTGTAAACCCGGTAATAGTATTCGCTAACCGCTTCCATGTCCTCGCGCGTCATCTTGCGGGCGATCGTCGACATCACGTCCATCGCATCGTTTTTGCGGACGCCATCCTTCCACAACTCAAGCTGATAGGTCATGTAGTTCGCATACTGACCGGCCAGATAGGGCACCGAGGGCGGGTTGCCCGTGCCCTGCGGGCCGTGACAGTTCACGCAAGCGGGAATCCCCTTTTCGGCATTTCCAACGGCAGCCAGTTGTCCGCCCCATTGCATCTGTCCCTGATCCGCCGTGCCCCGGGGGCCGATCACCGGGCTTTGGACCACGGCGTAATAGACCGCGACCGCCTCGCGTTCGCGGTCGGTCAGGCGTTGGGCGATACCGGTCATGACCTGGTTCGGACGATCACCCGAGGCATAGTCGTTCAGCTGCTTGTAGCTGTACCACCCCGGCAATCCGGCGAGCCGTGGAAAGGTACCCGAGCCGTCGCCCTCGCCTTGCCCGCCATGGCAGGTGATGCAGGCCATGCCCGAACCGCCGTTATCGGCCCCCCCCATCGCCACCAGACGACCCAACTCCAGCAGATCGTCATCTGGCACCGTGGTTTCGATTGTGGCGTTGAACAGAGTCCGATCATCGGCCAGCAGCGCCTCCAGCGTACCGGGTGCAGTGGTCTCGGAGCTTTGCGCCGCAAGGACCAGGGGGGTGGCGGCAACAGCAATCACCACCCCGGCCTTGAGTGTCGATTTCAGGGTCAGCGACATGGCGGGTCTCCTTTCACGCGTCCATCAGCGGGCGGGCATTGTTCAGGTATTCGTTCTTCAGATGCTCAAGCGTCCAATAGGCCAGCCCCATCAGCGGGCCGGTGGGGTTATAGCCCAGGTTCTGCGGGAACAGGCAGGCGCCGAAGACAAAGACATTGTGGTGATCCCACATCTGACCATAGCGATTGACGACGCTGGTAGCGGGATCGGTGCCGATCACCGCGCCGCCGGTGTTGTGGGTCGTCTGATAGGGCACGATGGAATAGTCGTTGCCCGAAGCCGCCCGGTTCGAGGAAGACACGGACCTGACGTTGTCCATGTTCCGCGCCACCTCGACGGCACGCTGCATCACCCAGTCCGTCATCCGGCGGTCGTTCTCGGGGAAGTTGAACGTCATCCGCAGCAACGGTCGGCCAAAAGCATCTGTCCACGTCGGATCGAGGTCGAGGAAGTTTTCGGGCGTCGCCATGGACGAACCGTGCACTCCGATCCCGACGTGATGCAGATAGTTTTCGCGCACCGCGCGTTTCCATTCGGCACCCCAGGATGGCGTGCCCTCAGGCACCGGCTGATAACTGATCGGACGACCGTGATACTGGGTGGCGGCGACATAGGCGCCGCCGAGGAAACCCAGGTCGGCATGGTCGAAGTTGTCGCCATTGTAATCGTCGATCACGGTGCCAAGCGCGCCCGCCCCCATGAACGGGTTGGTTACGATTTCTTCGTCGAAGAACACGTTCACCCCGGCCAGAGTCTGGTAGGCATAGTTGCGCCCCACCGTGCCGGAGCCCGTCGCCGGGTCATAGGGCGTGCCCAACCCCGAGAGCAGCATCAAGTGCACGTTCCACAGCCCATAGGCGTTCATGCAGACCACATCGGCGGGCTGGAACACCTCGCGCCCCTCCGCATTGATATAGGTGACGCCGGTGGCCGTCTGCCCGTCCGCCGCCTTGTCGATCCGCAGCACGGTCGACCGGAACCGGATCTCGAAATTCTCATGTTCTTTGATCCGGTCATAAACGCAGATGATCGGGTCGGCTTTGGCGAAATAGCCGCAGCCGAACCTTTCGCAAAAGCCGCAATAGGTGCAGGGATGCAGTTGTGCGCCATAGGGGTTTTCATAAGCCGCTGTGACGTTGGCCGAGGGCATCGGAAACGGGTTCAACCCCATCCGCGCCGCCGCCTCGCCGAACAGCGTCGGTCCGATCGGCTGTTTCATTGGCGGATTCGGATATTCGTTGCGGCGCGGCCCTTCGTGCACGTTGCCGCCCGCCCGCTGTTCGCCATTCAGGTTGCCGGCATAGCCGGCGGTGCCGCAAATCCGCTCGAAGAAATCGAGATGCGGCTCGAGTTCGTCATAGGTGACGCCCCAGTCCTGCACGTTCAGGTCGTCGGGGATGAACTGCGCGCCATAACGATCCTCATAGTGACTGCGCATCTGCAAGTCAGACGGCAGAGGCCGCCAGATCTGGCCGTTCCAGTGGATACCGGCGCCGCCCAGCCCCTCGCCCGGCAGGAACGACCCCAGCCGCCGCATCGGCAGCGCCCGCTGGTCGCGGCCGTTGCGGAAGGTCAGCGTGTTCTGTTTCACGTCGATCATGTGCTCGTGGCGGATCGCGTATTTCAGTTCATCATGCTCTTCGGGGCCGGCGAAGCTGGTGGCGTCGTGCCGGTGTCCGCCGCGTTCCAGAACCACGCAGCGCTGCCCGGCATGGGCCAGCTCGTAAGCTACGGTCAGTCCGGTCCAGCCGCCGCCGACGATGACCACGTCGATTTTCGGAAGTGTGATGTCCGGCACTGCTCAGCCCTCCCGTTGTCGCAGGGGCCGGGGCATCGCGCCATCACCCCCGGGCTTGTGGTTTATGCCCATCGGAGGCTTTGGATAGGGCACGTTGAACTTGTCGACAAAGGACTGGTAATACGCATGGGCGCCCGGAAACCCGACCATGTTCCAGCCCGCATAGTCGGCGTTGCCACCATGAATCGGGTCGGCGAAAAAACCCTCGTTGGTCAGCTTCCACAGCTCGTCGAAGAACGTGCTGCCGTGGCCTTGCAACGCCGCTGGATCGCCCGCGGACAGCTGCGTCAGCGCCGCCTTGCGCGCCGCGGCGTCGCGGCGCAACGCGCCGTCATCCCGGTCCGCGAGATCGGCCAGCCCTTGGCGGATCAACTGGGCGGGCACCAGCGGCAGTTGGTATCCTTGCGACGCGGTGCCCTCGGCAAAGGGCGGCTGCATGTACAGCCGCGCGCCCCGGCCATAGGGGCCAGCCATTTGCAGATCGATGTAATCGACCACCCCGGCCTGCGAGGCGCTGGGAAACTCGTCTTCGGGGATCAGCGTGTCACAGATCAGCGCCAGAAACCTGGCCTCGTCATCGGTGAAGAAAAAAAACGGCCGGTCGTCGATCCGGGCAAACGCGTGGCGTGGGGGGGTTAAGGCAGCGGTGCCGATGGCGCCAAGGCCGGCCAGAACGGATCGTCGGGAATACAGCATCGGTATCGCCCCTTTCCAGTATGTCGGTTACATCTCGAACGGGTAACGTCGCCGTGAGTTCCAAAAAAAATGGCGCGGTACCGTTCAGGCGCCATTTGGAAAGGTTTCGGCCAGCGCATTGCGGGCGTCGGACCGGGCGGCGATCAGAACCCGGTCGCCTTCCGTCAAGGTAGCATCGTCGCTGGTTGCCGCCTGTTCACCCTCGCGCAGACGGGCCACTGCCCGGGCACCGTCGGGCAACTCCAGCCCGCCCAATGTCTGGCCGTCGTGGTCGGCATCGACGTCATAACTGAGAATCTGCATATCTTCTTCCGGGTCGCGATTGTCCCATACCCTGGAGTGGCTCTCGATCGATTTGATGATCGACTTGGCCACCGTCGCATGGGGCGTCACCACGTCGTCTAGCCCGAGTTCGACGCACACCTCCAGAAGCTCGCCGCGCACTATCTGCAAGACGATGCGATCGTACCCTATCGAGCGCCCGACCACCGCCCCAAGGATGTTCACGTCGTCATGGTTGGTCATCAGCATCAGCGCGTCGGCAGCGTCGCCGAAGGCATCGCGCAGCGTCTGCGGCAGGGTTCCATCACCCTCGATCAAGCCGCAATCCAGCCTCGACGCCACCTCATCAAGCCGGTCGCGTGACTGGTCGACCAGCACGACGTTATGCTGGCAATCCAGCAGTTCACTCACCAAAGCTTCGCCCAGAAGCGATGCGCCGACAACGACAATTCTCATGGTTCAACCCCTTTTCAACCAGGTTTGCGGCAGCAGCAGCACGATCAGCGCAACAAATTCGAGCCGCCCCAGCAACATCGTGACGATCAGCACGCCTTTCAGATGCGCCGCCAGATCGGGGCCGGTCAGCCCCTGGCTCAGCCCCACCGTGGACAGGGCCGAGATGACCTCAAACAGCGCCGGCAGCGGCGCTGCACCCGAGATCAGAAACACGATCCAAGCCAGCATCGCCGTTGCGATGTACAGCGACAACAGCGCCGCCACGGCAATCATCCGATCGGCCGTTACAAGGACCGATCTGTCGCGCAGATAGGTCACGGCACTGGCCGGCACGGTGACACGGACAAAGATCAAGCGCACGGCGCGACACAGCACCACAAAGCGCCCCACCTTCACACCGCCCCCGGTCGAACCAAGATCGCCCCCGATCACCATGGCGATCAGGATCAGCGGCAATAGCGCCACGTTCGTTGTCACCTCGCCGACCGAGAATCCGGCGGTGGTGAACCCGCTCAGAAAGTTCAGCGCACCCCGATAGAGTTCAGACGCATCCGCGCTGGTGGTTACAAGGTCCAGCGTGACGAAGACCGCGGTGCCAAACGCCATCAGAGCAAGGCCGGCGGTGACATGGGTCTTGGCCAGGGCCGCCGACAGCCCGTCACGCAACACCTGGACGTAAAATATCAGAGACAGCGCGGCAGCGATGCAGATGCCGATCACCACTCCCTGGGCCAAGGGACCATAGCTGGACAAGCTGTCGGCGCGGGGAGTGAAACCGCCGGTCGACACGGCAGCCAGCGCGATGGCCACCGCCTCCCACGGGTCGGCGATGACCAACAGACAGGCGACCACAGCGACACCGCTCAGCGCCGCATAGGACAAAAGCACATTCCGCGCCTGACTGCGCAGTGACGAGAGGTTGTCGCGCGCCGCCACGCTGCTGCCCGCCAGTGCCAGCGATGCACCGGGTGAGCCGGTAAAGATCGCCAAGCCGGCAAAGGCGATGGCAAAGCCGCCGCACCACTGCACCCAGCCGCGCAGCAAATGCGCCGCCACCGGCCAATCTTCGGTGCCTGTGGCAACGCTCAGCCCAGTCGAGGTGATGGCCGATACCGCCTCGAACACTGCATTCAGCGGCGTCATGCCCAGCACGACAAAGGGTGGCACGACAAGGGCCCCCGCCAACAGGAACAGCGATGCGAAAGCGGCCAGCGCCTCGATCTGGCGCAGATCGCGTGGAAAGCTGTAATCGCGCAGCGCCCAGATGATGGCGGACAACGCAATCACCTGCGGCAGCAGCGACAGGGCCATTGCCCCCTGCCCTGTCACTGCGGCCAAAACTGCAGGCGGCGTCACCACCGCCAACAACGCCGGCACCTGCTGGCCCAAGGCCGCCAGCACCGGGCGCGGGCGGGCGCGTAGAGCGGTTGCCTCGCTCATACCCGGCGCATTATCAAGAATAGAATTTGCACGTTGGTAAACGCCAACGGCCGTCGGAATGTTCCGGCTCCGCGCGACACCCCGGCCCGATACCGCGCAGCGTCTATCCTCGAGGGGCACGGCGGCGCGCGACTGAACGTCGACCCCGAAGGCGTTTCAGCCTACTGGCATGGGACGCGGCTGCGGGTATTTGAGTGGGTGATCAACCTCATCGTGGCGCGCAGAGCGGCGGCCACAGTTCTGCTGACCTTCGACGACGTGCAGAAGTCGTCAGCTGGCCTTCGAGGATCTCGAGATCGCCGTCGCCGAGACTGAGGAGCAAAAGCAGACCCAGGCTCCTGGCGATGACACGCCCAAGCGCAAGCGAGTGGCCAGACGCAATCGCGGCAACCTGCCCGCCGGTTTGCCGCGCATCGAGCGTGTGATCGAGCCTGACAGCCTGATGTGCCCATGCGGCTGCGGGCAGATGCACAGGATCGGCGAGGATCGCAACGAGCGGCTCGACATCGTCCCCGCGCAGTGCCGTGTGATCGTGACGGTCCGCCCCAAATACGCCTGCCGCACCTGCACCGACGGTGTCACACAAGCACCAACGCCCGCGTGGCTGATCGAGGGCGGGCTCCCAACCGAAGGCGCCATCGCGCACGTGCTGGTCAGCAAGTATGCGGACCATTGCCCTTTGTATCGCCAAAGCCAGCTTCTTGCCCGTTCTGGTATCGACATTCACCGCTCGACACTGGCCGACTGGGTCGGTGTGGCGGCTTTCCACCTTGGACCCGTCGTGGATCGGCTGGCCGAACATCTAAAGACATCCACGAAGCTGTTCATGGACGAGACCACGGCGCCGGTCCTCGATCCCGGCCGCGGTCGAACGAAAACCGGTTATCTTTGGGCCTTGGCGCGTGACGACAGGGCATGGGGCGGTGATGATCCGCCCGGGGTTGTCTATTTCTATGCCCCTGATCGCCGCGGCGAAAACGCCGAGAAGTTCCTCAAGGGGTTCAATCGCACGCTGCAACTTGATGGATACCAGGGCTACAACCGGCTGACGCGCCCGGATCGCAAGGGCGGCGATCCGATCGTTGTTGCGCATTGCTGGGCGCACGCGCGCCGCAAGCTCAAGGAGATCTTCGACCGCGATGGCTCGGAAATCGCCGCCGTTCGCCATTGTGCTTGAACCAATGGCGCATCAATGGCTCACCCTGCGCCGGATCGCCGAAATCTATGCCGTCGAGAAAGACATTCGCGGCACGTCCCCGGGCCAGCGCCTCTCGGCCCGCCAGGCACGATCCACCCCTCTGGTCGAAGCCTTCGGCACCTAGCTGCAAACGCAACGCCTGCGCATCTCGGCCAAATCGCGCCTCGGAGAGAAGCTCGCCTACATCCACCGACATTGGGATGGATTGCAGACCTTCCTGACGGACGGGCGCGTCGAGATCGACTCCAACAAGGTCGAGAACTTGGTCAGGCCGATTGCTCTAAACAGAAAAAACGCATTGTTCGCCGGTCATGACGAGGGTGGCAAAGCATGGGGCCGCATCGCATCCCTGATTGAGACCGCCAAGATCAACAACGTCGAACCGTTCGCCTATCTCAAGGCTACGCTCGAAGCCATTGCGGCCGGACATCCGCAACACCGCATCGACGAGTTGCTTCCCTGGAACTTCAAGGCGTCAAGCTGAAATCCCGGTGCCGTTCAGACGACGCTTACGATCATTTCCTGCGATCTCACCGACCGCGACTCGATGCTGGGTGCGATGGCGCAGATCCGGGAAGACCACGGCGACGCGATCGCGGCCGTTGTGCATCTGGCCGCGTATTTCGATTTCTCGGGCGAGGACAGTCCGCTGTATCAGTCGGTGAACATCGACGGCACGCGGCTCCTGCTGGAAAGCCTGCAGGATTTCAGGGTTGAACGGTTCATCTATTCCTCGACCATGCTGGTGCATCAGGCCGGGCGACCGGGTGAACGGATCAGTGAAACCTCGCCGATCGCCCCCGCCTGGGCATATCCCAACTCCAAGGCCGCGGCGGAACGGGTGATTGCCGAGACGCGTGGCGACATCCCCACGCTGATCCTCAGGCTGGCGGGCCTTTACGACGAAGACACGGCCGTGCCGACCCTTTCCCATCAGATCGCGCGTATCCATTCCGACAGCCTCAAGAGCCACCTTCATTCCGGAGACCCGGATGCCGGGCAATCGTTCCTCCATATGGACGACATGATGCGGCTGTTTCGCGCCGCCATCGATCGCCGTGCCGATCTGGGACCGCATGAGGTGGTCATTGCCGGGGAGGAAGAGGCGGTCAGCTACCGACGACTTCAGGACGCCATCGGCGAACATCTCCACGGTGCCGACGCCTGGCAGACGCTCACCCTGCCGAAACCGCTGGCCCGCCTCGGCGCCAGGGCCGAACTCATGTCCGAACCCGTGGTGCCCGATGATCTGGACCAGGGCGAGGAACCGTTCCTCAGGCCGTTCATGATCGATCAGTCGTCCGATCATTTCGCGCTCGACATCAGCCGCGCCCGGCACCTGCTGGATTGGGAGCCGCGCCATTTCATCCTCGACACCCTGCCCGAGATGATCGACCGGCTGAAATCCGATCCGGTTGGCTGGTATCGGCGCAACGGCGTTGTCACGCCGCGGGCGCTGGACGCACTGGCCGAGGTTTCGGATCGCCCGGAAGCGATGCGCGATCGCCATCTGGAGCGCATCGGGGCCGAACATGCCGCAAACCGCTGGGCCTATCTGCTGTGCGTCGCGTTCGGCAGTTGGCTTCTGGTGGCACCGCCGATCTTCGGCTACGGGTCCGGCTGGATGATCGGCCTGACCGTTGCCTGCGGCGTGGCGATCATGGTGCTCGGGACATTGGCGGCGGGATCCTATCGGATGGCGCGCTGGCTGCTGGGCGGCGTCGGCGTGGTGGTCATGGTGTCGCCGGTTCTGCTGTGGGCGGATACGATGGGCGCCTATCTCAACAATTTCCTGGTCGGGGCCCTTGTCACCGGCTTCGCCCTTGCCCTGAAGCCTGTTCCGGGCGTGTCCGAAGCCGCGGCGGAAACCGGGCCCGACCGGCCCCCGGGCTGGAGCTTCAACCCCGCCGCCTGGCTGCAACGCGCCCCGGTGATCCTGTTGGCCTTTGTCGGCCTCTATGTGTCGCTCTATCTTTGCGCCTATCAACTGGAACTGATCGACGGTGTCTGGGAGCCGTTTTTCGAAGGCAGCGCCGCCGACCCCCGGAACGGCACCGAGGAAATCATAACCTCGTCCGTGTCGCGGTCATGGCCGGTGCCCGATGCGGGGCTCGGCGCGATCACCTATATGCTCGAGATCATCGTCGGCCTGATCGGATCGACACGGCGCTGGCGCACCATGCCCTGGCTGGTGCTGCTGTTCGGCATCATGATCGTGCCGCTTGGCGCGGTCTCGATCACCTTCATCATCATCCAGCCGCTTGTCATCGGCACCTGGTCCACGCTGGCGCTCATCGCGGCGGCGGCGATGCTGGTCCAGATCCCCTATTCGCTGGATGAGCTGGTGGCGACCCTCGAATACCTCTGGCGCCGTCGGAAAAAAGGCGACCCGGTCCTTTGGGTGTTTTTCCGGGGCGGCACGGATGACGGCGAACCCGAGCCGTCACCAGATGAATTCGCGCGCCCGATCCGCACCGTCCTTTCCGACATGTGGCAGGGCGGGATCAGCGTGCCCTGGTCCCTGGCGGTTTGCGTGCTGATCGGCATCTGGCTGATGTTCACCCGGCTGGCGCTGGGCACCGAAGGCTCCCTTGCCAATGCCGATCATCTTGTCGGCGCGATGGCGGTGACGGTGGCGGTGATTGCCATGGCTGAAATCGGTCGTGCGGTGCGCCTTCTGAATGTGCCGCTGGGACTGGGCGCCTGCCTTGTGCCCTTCATCCTTGGTGGCACGCTGGCGCAGATCGCGCTGGGACTGCTGGCCGGTCTGGGTCTGATCGTCTGCAGTATTCCGCGCGGAGACCCGATACGAAAAAGCTATGGCGCGTCGGAGCGGATGGTTTTCTGACTTCGCCGCAACAGTTTGCGCGAAATATTCAGAGGCCAGGAAAGGCAGATGGCGAGGCGCTTGGCGCGCAAATGGGCCCGGACATTTTCGACGGGATTGAGTTCCGGGGCCCAGGGCGGAAGCAGCAGGAGGGTGATGTTTTCCGGGATGCACAGGGCCTTGGAGCCCTTGTGGATTGTACCGGCCCGGCAAGGGGCCGGTTGGGAAGCAGCGGGCGGGTCGCTGTCGGTCTTGTGCCCTTGAAAGACCAACGCCGCGCGGCGTCGGGTGTTCCGTCGCCTTCCGGTCACGCGGGTCATTGAGGCGCGCGCGCCGGTGCTGCCGCTCAGTGGGCGGCGGACCGCTCGCCGGTCGCCACCGGCCGGTTCAACCCGCGTGGTGGCAGGAAGAACGGCGTGGCGCAGGTTTCGGCGTTTCGTGGCTCGACGCTCGCGGGGTCGCGCACCAGCACGCCAAGCCCGGGCGCGGCATAGGCCACGGGCACCCGGGCCAAAGCGATGTTGCGGCCGATGCGCGGGGAATGGATGGCGGACGTCACAAAACCGATCCCGGCTTCGGTCCTCGGGTCCAGCACCGGCCAGAAATCGGCATTGGCCCAAGTGATCTGGCGGCCGCCGAAGGTCAGCCCGACCAGCTTGTGACTGACGCCCTCGCGGGCGATCCGTTCCAGCGCCCGCTTGCCGATGAAGTCGGGCTTGTCCAGATCCACCTGCCAGTCGAGCCCGACCTCGAAGGGCGTCGTCTCGAGATCCATGTCCTGACCATAGGACAGGATGCCGGATTCGATCCTGCTGATCTGGTTGGGCGCGATGACCCGCAGCCCATAGGGCTTGCCCGCGTCCATCAGGTTGTCCCAAAGGGTGTCGGCATCTCTTGTGGCGTTGCGCAGGTAGATCTCGAACCCTTCCTCACCGGAAAAGCCGGTCTTGGAAATGACCACGTCACAGCCGAACAGGGTGGTCTGTTTCAGGTTGAAGAATTTCAGCGCATGGACATCACGGACACCCGCATCGGCCAGCAGTGCGGCGCTGTCCGGCCCCTGGATCTGCACCGGTGCCACGTCAAGCTCGCGCACCGTCGCGTCGAAGCGGCCATCCGCGTTGACGCCCTGCGCCCACAACGCGACATCGGAATCCGAGATCGACAGCCAGTACTCGTCCTCGGCGATGCGCAGCAGAATGGGGTCGTTGACGATGCCGCCATCCTGGTTGCACAGGATGACATAGCGCGCCTTGCCCGGTGCCAGTTCCCTTTCGCCCGTCATCGCGCGGGTGACAAGCAGGTCGATGAAGGCGGTGGCGTCCGGCCCCTTGATCCTGATCTGGCGCTGGACCGCGACGTTCCACAAGGTCACATGCCGGGACAGGTGCTCATACTCGCCCAGAACCCCGCCTTCATCGGGCGAGAAATAGAGGCGCGGGTGATACATCCGGTTATAGACGGTCGCCGTCCGCACGCCGTGTTCGACTGACTTGTGCCAGAACGGAGACTTGCGCACGCGGGTGTCGATCATGGCATCGACGCGCGGCGCGCCGCTCTGGCGCAGGTTGACCGGCACCGCGCGACCTGCGTTCGCGTCCTGATCCGGGTTCGCTGTGGTTTGGGGAATGACAGTCATTGGCGGTACCTCCGTTTCCGGTGACTTCGCCGCTTTGATATGGGGTTCCGGGTGCAATTGTTGAAGACCTCGCGGCGATGCGGAAGCGACGATCCAGGACCGGGCCGCAGGCGCTGCGTTCCCGAAGAGGGCTTTCGTGGAACTTCGGCCCGGCCGCCACGTTGACTTGGGAACGACCACCCGGAACCGGATCAAGGACTGGAGATTTCCAATGATCGAGATCGGAGTGTTGCCCGCGCAGAAGGTCGCCACGATCCGCGTCAGCGGCAAGCTGACCGCCGAGGATTATGAACAGGCCATGCCCGAGCTTGAGCAGGCCATCTCGGCCGCCAACGGTGCGCTGAATGCCGTGATCGTGCTGGACGATCTGCGCGGCTGGGATCTGCAAGCGCTGTGGAAGGACCTCAGGTTCGACATCCGTCACCACGACGATTTCCGGCGGATTGCCGTCGTGGGGCAGACGGATGCCGAAAGGATCGGGGCGAAGGCGTCGGGGCTTCTGACCGGTGCCAAGGTCGAATTCTTCCTGCTGGACGAGATCGACGAAGCTCATGCTTGGGCCACCGCCGACTGATCCCGCCGCCGCGCGCACCGGCGATCCGCATCCGAAGGAGAAGCGCCATGCCCACCCACCTTATCCACCCGGACCCCGCATTCGACACCGTCCAGGTGCTTGCCGCCGACGGCACACTGATCGACGAGGACGAGAACGGCATCGAAACCGCGATGCTTGAGGAGATGCACGCGGCGATGCTGCGCGCGCGCCGTTTCGACGAAAGGCGGCTGAGACTTCAGCGCCAGGGCGATCTGGGCACCTTCGCCCCGGTCAACGGGCAGGAGGCCGCGCAGATCGGCGCGGTGTCCTGTCTGCAGGACGACGACTGGTTCGTGCCCGCATTCCGCGAAAGCGCCGCACTGCTGTGGCGCGGGGCCGGGATGGCAGATCTGTTCGTCGTCACCGCCGGCTGGAACGAAGGTATCGCGATGCAGGAGCGCGGTCGCACCCTGCCGGACACGGTGCCAGTGTCCTCGCAGCTTCCGATTGCCGTGGGCATCGCCATTGCGGGGCGCAAACGCGGCGAAGACAGCGTCGTGATGGCCGTCTTCGGGGACGGCGCCACATCCGAAGGCGATTTCCACGAGGCGATGAATTTCGCCGCCGTGCTGGGCGCGCCGGTGGTGTTCCTATGCCAGAACAATGGCTGGGCAATCTCGACCCCGCTGGACAGGCAGACCGCGTCGGCAACGCTAGCACAGAAGGCGCATGCCTATGGCATGCCCGCCGCGCGGGTCGATGGCAACGACGCGCTGGCGGTGCGGCAGGTGACCGGCGAGGCGGTGCGCCGCGCCCGCGAAGACGGCCGCCCCGCGATGATCGAGGCGATCACCTATCGCATGGAAGTCCACACCACCGCCGACGACCCGACCCGTTACCGCGACGAGGGCGAGGTCGAGGAGTGGCGCGAACGCGACCCGATCGAGCGGGCGCGCAGGCATCTGCAATCGCGCTCACAACTGGACGAGGGGATGCTGGAGGCGCTGGAAGCCCAGATTGAGGCCGAGATCGAAGGCGCATGGGACACCGCGAAGGCGCGGATCGCGGACTTGGAAAAAACACCCGGCACCGCGATGTTCGACCACATGTTCGACACTCCGACAGACCCCCTGCGCCGCCAGCGCCAGGCATTCGCCGAATGGGAGGAGCAGTCCGATGGCTGAACCCGACAATGCCCGGACGATGGTTGAGGCGATCAACCGCGCCCTGCACGAGGCGATGGAAGCCGAGGACGATGTCTTGGTCATCGGCCAGGACGTGGGTGTCGATGGCGGCGTGTTCCGGGTGACCGACGGGCTGATGGACGCGTTCGGCCGGAAACGCGTGATCGACAGCCCGCTGGCCGAATCGGCGATTGCCGGGGTGTCCATCGGGATGGCGATGAACGGGATGCGGCCGGTAGCCGAGATGCAGTTCTCGGGCTTCAGCCATTACGCGCTGGCGCAGATCGAGAACCACGCCGCGCGCATGCGCTGGCGCACCCGTGGCGCGCATTCGGTGCCTCTGGTCATCCGCATGCCTTTCGGGGCCGGGGTGCGGGCGCTGGAGCATCATTCCGAAAGCCCCGAGGCGATCTATGGCCATATTCCTGGGATCAAGACGGTGATCCCGGCCACGCCACGGCGCGCGCATGCGCTGTTGCATGCCGCGATCCGCGACCCCGACCCGGTGATCTTTCTGGAACCCAAGGCGGTTTACCGGCAGATGCGCGAGTCGGTCCCCGAGGACGCCGAGGCGGCCCGGATCGGCGAGGCCCGCGTGGTGCGCAAGGGCGACACGCTGACGCTGGTGTCCTATGGCGCGATGCTGCACCGGGCGCTGGCGGCAGCCGAGACGCTGGCCGCTGACGGGATCGACCCCGAGGTCATCGATGTTGAAACCATCGCGCCGCTGGACGCCGACCGGATCGCCGCATCCGTCGCGCGCACCGGGCGGCTGCTGATCGTGAACGAGGCATCGCCAAGCTTCGGTGCCGCCGCCGAAATCGCCATGCGGGTGATCGAGAAGGAATTCTATGCGCTGCGCGTGCCGGTCCGGAGGGTCTGCGGCTGGGACGTGCATGTGCCGTTCTTCGCCCGCGAACAGAGTTACCTGCCGTCGCAGGCGCGGATCGAACAGGCAGCGCGCGAGATGATGGCCTAGGGCGAACGGAGGGCGAAATGCAAAAGGAATTCAAGCTTCAGGACCCGGGCGAAGGCATCCGCGAGGTCGATATCCTTGAGGTTCTGGTGTCCGAAGGGGACAAGGTGGAAAAAGGCCAAGACGTGCTGGTTGTGGAATCCGACAAGGCGGCGATCGAATTGCCATCGCCCTATTCCGGCACTGTCAGGACTCTGTCCGTCCAGCAGGGCGACACCGCGACGGTGGGCGACGTGCTGCTGGTCGTGGAGGACGGTGCCGAGGCGTCGGAGCGGTCGGAGGCTGAGGAAGACAACGCCGAGGAACAGGACGGAGACGCAGCAGTCCCGGATGAATCCGCTGACCGGGAGCGGGAGGAAGCGGATGACCGGCCCGGCGACGCCGAAGGTGGTGAAGACCCTGAAAAGACCGACCGCGACAGCGGAACCGAAAGCGCCGACGAGGATGAAGGCGCAGGCGACGAAGGCGAAGGCAAGGACGGTGCGCGCGATCAGACGGGCGAACGCACTCCTGTGCGCGCCTCGCCCGCCGCGCGCAAGCTGGCGCGCGAACGCGGCTTGGATCTGGCCGATGTGAAGGCCAGCGGCCAGAACGACCAAGTGACGGTGGAGGATATCGACGCCGCCGCGCCCCAGCCCCGGCAAGACGGTGACAAATCCGCGCGTCTGCAAGACGACGACGACAAATCCACGCAAGACGATTTCGGCCCGGTGGAGCGCCAGCGGACAAGCGCGATCCGCGCCGCGACGGCGCGGGCGATGGCCCGCTCGTGGCGCGAGATCCCGCATGTGATGCACGAGGATGCCGCTGATATCACTGAACTGGAACGCTGGCGCAGGCGGCGGGGCGACGATGCGCCGCCCCTGACGCCGATCCTGGCCAGGGTGGCGGCGACGGTGCTGCGGGATCACCCGCGCTTCAACGCCGCTTTCGACGCCGAAAGCGACGAGATCGTGCTGCGCCGCTACTGCAACATCGCCTTCGCGGTCGCCACCGACCGGGGGTTGGTCACGCCGGTGGTGCTGGACGCGAACGGCAAGCAGGTGCGCGCGCTGGCCGACGAGATGGCCACGCTGGCCGACAAGGCCCGCAGCCAGAAACTGAGCAAGCGGGATATCTCCGGCGGCACCTTCACCATCACCAATATCGGCGGTCTGGGCGGGCGCGGCCTGTCGCCGCTGATCAACGCGCCGCAGACCGCGATCCTCGGGGCCGCCCGCGCGCGGACCGAGCCGGTGGCGGTCGGCGATATCGACGAAGGCGGCGCGACCGAAACGCGCATGATCCTGCCGCTGGTGGTCGCGTTCGATCACCGGGTGATCGACGGCGCGGACGCAGCGCGCTTCACCAATGACCTGATCGCGCTGCTGAACGATCCGGTGTCTCTGGCGCTGGATACCTGAAACGAAAGGAGGAACATCATGTCCAATGACAGCACAATCAAGAAGGTAGAATCCGACCACTCGCCGATGGGCGACATGGGCCAGAAATTCCTTGTCGCCGGCAAGAAGGTGTCGATGCGCTTGTGGGAGAAGATTCCGAAGGGAGAGGCCGAGAACCCCTATTCGCACGACTATGAAACCGTTGGCTATGTGATTTCCGGCAAGGCCCGGCTGGAGATCGAAGGGCAGCAGATCCTGCTGAATCCCGGCGACAGCTGGCTGGTGCCGCCCGGTGCCAGGCACCTGTATCACGTCAACGAGAAATTCACCGCAGTCGAGGCCAGCTCGCCACCGGCCGAGTTCCATGGCGAGTGACCGGTCAAGCAGGAAAGGAAAGGAAAGGAAAGGAAAGATGAAGACCATAGACCGCAATGCATTGAAGCAGAAGATCGACGACGGCGAACCGATGACCCTGATCGAGGTTCTGCCGGAATCCGGTTTCAACGAATTCCATCTGCCCGGGGCGATCAACATTCCCGTCGGGTCGGACCGCTTCGAGGAGCGAGTACAGGCCGTGGCCGACAGGGACGAGCAGGTTGTCGTCTATTGCAAGGACAGCGATTGCGACGCCTCGCCCAAGGCCGCGCAGCGGATGGAGGATCTGGGGTTCACCAACGTGATCGACTATGCCGCCGGCAAGGAAGACTGGCGCGCCGCCGATCTGCCCACGCAATAGCCGGGGCCGCCCCGGCGCGAAGCGAGGTGCACCGATGCAGGATCTTGCACTGGAACCTGTCGCCTGGCTGGTCGGCGCCTTGCTGATCGTCGGCTGCTGGCCGCTGGCGCAGGGCATGAAACATCCCGACCAATCGCCGCTGGCGGCGTTCCTGCTGTTCGCCAGCCTGCTGGCGCTGGCCGGGGCCGCGGTTTTCCGGGGGCTGGTCTGGCTGGTGGCGCTGGCGGGCTTCGATGCCGGTCCGGTGACCGGGACGGCGATCATGCTTGCCGCACTGCTGGCCGGCACCTTGGCCGGACGCTGGATCGTGCGCCGCCCGCCCCGGCGGCGGATGCCGCGCTGAGACGACCGCAGGACGACACAGGACATGGCCATGAACACCGCGACGATCGATCCCGACCTGCTGCTGGCGGATCTGAAGCGCCGCGCGCCGCAGGAAAAGCATTTCCTGCGCGGCGTGAGCGACCTGCTGACCTGTGTCACCGATCTGGTGAATGCCCGGCCCGAATACCGCGAGGCGGCGATCCTGCAGCGCATCACCGAACCCGACCGCAGCATCGGTCTGCGCGTGGTCTGGGCCGATGACGACAACCGCGTGCGGGTGAACCGGGGCTGGCGGGTGCAGTTCTCGAACGCCATCGGGCCCTACAAGGGCGGGTTGCGGTTCCACCCGAATGTCGATCTGGACCTGTTCAAGCTGCTGGGATTCGAACAGACCTTCAAGAACGCCCTGACCGGGTTGCCCATGGGCGGGGCCAAGGGCGGCGCGGATTTCGATCCGCATGGCCGCTCCGAGGCCGAGATCATGCGCTTCTGTCAGGCCTTCATCACCGAACTGCACGGCCATATCGGCCCGCGCCGCGACATTCCCGCCGGGGATATCGGCGTCAGCGACCGCGAGATCGGCTTCATGTTCGGCCAGTACAAGCGCCTGACCGGGCTGTTCAGCGGGTCGATGACCGGCAAGGGGCTGGAATTCGGCGGCAGCCGGTTGCGCCGCGAGGCGACCGGTTATGGCGTGATCTATTTCCTTCAGGAGATGCTGGAATATTGCGGCCAGTCGCTGGAAGGGCGGCGGGCGGCGATCTCGGGCGCGGGCAACGTGGCGACCCATGCGGCGGAGAAATTCGTCGAACTGGGCGGCGTGGCGGTCACCCTGTCGGATTCCAAGGGGTTTCTGCATGTGAAGGACGGGTTTCGCCCCGAACAGATCGCGCGCGTCCGGTCGGCGCGGCGCGACCCGGATGTCCGGCTGCGGGATCTGACCGATGAATTCGACGGCGTCTGGCATGAAGGCTGCAAGCCCTGGGCGGTGGCCTGCGACATCGCCCTGCCCTGTGCCACCCAGAACGAGATCGGGTGCGAGGACGCGAAGGCGCTGGCCGGGAACGGCTGCCGGGCGCTGGTGGAGGGCGCAAACATGCCGCTGACCCCCGGCGCGGTGGCCGTGATCCGCGACGCCGGGCTGCTGTACGCGCCCGGCAAGGCCGCCAATCTTGGCGGCGTGGCGATGTCGGGGATGGAGTTGAGCCAGAACGCCGCGCGGCTGGAGCGCAGCCAGAAGGACCTTTCGGAAACCCTGCACCGGATCATCCGCGACGCGCATGAGTCCTGCCTCGTTCATGGCGAGCGCGACAGCGGCATCGATTACGTGCGCGGTGCGAATGTCGCGGGTTTCGTCAAGGTGGCCGATGCCATGACCGCCTTCGGCGTGGTATAACCCCGGCGGTCACAGCACCAGCGACTTCAGCGGCATCCACAGCCCCATCGCCGCCATCATCAGGCTTTCGGTCAGCGAGACGAAGCCCAGCGGCACCCGCGATCCGCCGCCGACGCAGGCGCACCGCAATTCCCGCCGGTCGATGAAGACCGCCTTGACGATGCTGACCGCGCCCACGGTCCCGATCACGAAGGCGACCGGCGCCGCGACCCATATCAGCGCTCCGGCGGTCATCAGGATGCCCGCGCCCGCCTCGGCGAAGGGATAAATGCGACCGTAGGGCACCCAGCGGCGCGCCAGCAGGTCGTAATTGAGGAACATCGTCAAGAAACTTTCGACATCCTGCAATTTCTGGATCGCGAGAATGCTCATCGACAGGGCGATGAACCATTCGGCGGCACGCAGCGTCAGAACCGTGCCATATTGGTGCCACGACAGCCCAAGCGCCAGCAACAGCGCCACCGAGAAGATCGCGATAACCGGCTGGTAATTGGTGTCGCTGCGCGCGTCCGGGGGGGCGTCCAGCCCGAAATGCACGCGCAGGTCGTCATAACCCCCGATCCGTTCCCCGTCGATGAAGGTCTGGGGCGTCGTCTCGACCCCGTGCTCCTCCATGAAGGCGTCGGTCTCGGCGCGGGTCTTCAGGGGGTGATCCTCGACCTCAAAACCCTGCCGCTTCAGCAGGTCCTTCGATTTCAGCCCGTAAGGACAAAGATGATCGGGCATCACCATCCGGTAGAGCGCTGCGTGGTTCGCGGTGTTTTGTTGTGACATGGCGGTTCAGATCGGCCAGAAGCCGACATTGCCATGGCGTTCGATCGCCTCCTGCGCGTCGCTGCGCTTGAGGTGGTCCAGATCCTTGAAGCGCGGCGCGTCCTTCACGGTCTGGCCATCGACATCGAGATGGATCTTCTGGTCCGCCCAATCGACCCGCGATATCCATCTTGTCGTGGCAACCACCCGCCGGCCCGGCAGCCAGTTGCCGGTGTCGATGACGAAATACCGCACGTGCCATCCATCTGGGTCGATCAGGAAGTCGAGCACCGACCCCATGTCGCCATCGGTGGCCCCCGCCGCGTACCCCTTGACTTCGGCCATGCTGCGCAGATGCGGATCGCCCTGCCGGAACGTCGAGGGTTCCAGCGGGGCGGGGTGTTCCATGCCAAGCTGATCCATGGCCAGGTTCGGAGAATAGGGATACCCGGTCCCTACCAGGAACGAGGGCCAGGCCGGCACATCCGCCGCCACCCCGGGACGGGCTTGCTTGCTGACCGGCTCCTCGGCCTCGGCCGGAGCGGCGTCGGCCACTTCCTCCTTGCTCAGCGCCACCGGCAGTTCCTGGGTCCCGGTGTCGGGATGGCCCATCAATTCGTTGCTGATCAGCCCCTGCCGACCGGTCAGCAGAAACCCCGACTTCACCACCAGATACCGGATCTGCCAGTTGGAATCGTCGAAATAGATATCATCGACCCGGCCTTTCTGCCCATCGGCGGCCCGGATCGCATAGCCTGAAAGATCGTTGTAGGAATGTAGCATTTGCGCCTCCCTCAAGATTTGCCTGTGTATCTCAACGCTTTGGCGGGATCATGCGTTCCCCTTGCGCAAAGGCCGAAGACGAAAAGCCGGAGACGGGCCGCAGCGTGCTGCCACGCGTTGGGTCGCTTTACAAGCGGCAACGGCTGTACGCGCAGAAAGAAGGATTCATGTGCCGTCGCGCATTGCCTGGCCCGCGCCAGGAATACGCAGCGAAACGTGAAGTCCTGCTGGATCAGGGATCTTGAACTGGTCGTCGGCGATCCCGATCAGAACAAGGCGACGATGAAAGTGACATTCCTGATGGACGACTGACAAGGCGCAGCGTAGCTGCAGAAGGCACGATGGCGCGCGCCCGGTTGTCCGGGTGAGGTGGTTTTCTTGCGCGACGGTGTCCCTTCGGCATCTGGTGTCGGACCGACATGTCCTGATCTGTGATCCCGACCGCGAGCGATGCGCGGTGTCGCGCGGCGCGCTGCGGAGGCTGTCCGACCGCTCCAGCCGCCAGACGCTGACACAGGGGGTTCCGCGCCCGCTACACCGCGCTGTCGAACACGCTGATCGGTCTCGCGCTGGCGGGCCGCTCGGCCCGTCGCCGGTCCCACTCGGCTTAGCCGCCATCGCGGCCCTTGGCGCATTTCTGGCGCGAGGCCTAGATGTCACATCCCGGATGATTATGCGGCCGTTTCCTGAAGAGGTCGGGGCGCTCGCGATGCCAGTCCTTGAGAGCCTCGATCGGCGTTCTGCCCTTGAGGACAGCCTGCGGAAGCTGTGTGTTGTAGAGGCGGGCGTAGCGCAGGAGGGTCTGCTCCAGCTCTTCGCCTGACCGGAAGTGGTGGCTCTGCAGCACGTCCTCGATCCGGCCGTTGAACCGCTCGACCATGCCGTTCGTCTGCGGCCGCATCGGCGGGGCGAGGCGATGCTCGATACCGAGATCGGCACAGAGCCGGTCGAAGGCATGGGTTCCGGTGGCCGCACGCCTGCGCAGGCCGAACAG
>Ga0100398_1000553_pt1 | contig 33818 bp, 20 predicted proteins | sample CryGeymeta201522_FD_81568 | JGI IMG/M metagenome (GOLD analysis project Ga0100398, IMG submission 81568) | Groundwater microbial communities from Crystal Geyser aquifers in Utah, USA - Crystal Geyser metaG 2015-22 | ecosystem: Environmental > Aquatic > Deep subsurface > Groundwater | place: USA...
TCCATTATTATTATTTCCTACATTATTATTATCTATTACCAAATACTCTTCTCCTGTAATATTATCTCTCTGCCATATCGTACCTGCTCCTCCTACTTGTCCTCCATATTGTACAGAACCTCCATTGGCTGAAATATTTCCACTATGACTCTTGCTTCCATATCTTATTGCTATTCTTCCTCCCGCTCCTCCTCCTGCATAGCCTACTCCTTGCCCTCCATTTGCTATTATACTTCCTGTTCCACTCATTGCTCCTCCTATCTCAATATTTATACTTCCTCCGGCTCCTCCTCCATTCTGTCCATTTGCTGTTATATTTCCCACTATATTTGCATTTCCTCCTATTACTAGGCTTATTAATCCTCCTCCATTCCCTCCTATCCCATATGGATTTCTTCCTCCTCCGCTTCCCATCTCTTCTGGATTCTCTATACTTCCATATTGTGTCCCTCCTACTTGTCCTCCTGATCCTCCTATTCCTCCATGTCCTCCTCCTGATCCATCATATGTTCCTGGTCCTCCTGCTCCAGCTCCTGGTCCAATTCCACTATATTGTACATTACCATTATATCCTCCTTGGTACCCTTTACCATCTACATTGATACTTCCTGTTGCTAATAATACTAGACTATCTGTCACTTTTAGATCTAATCCTGTTCCTACTGGACTTGTTATACTTCCTCCTAAGGTTATATTATTTGCTTGTATTTTTTTATCTGTATTTATACTTACCCCACTATTTATTGTTAATGTTCCTATATTTAGTTGGTCTTCTGTAAATGTTGTATTTGTTCCTATTGTTATATTTGCTCCTCCATTATCTACACAATTTACTGCACAGACTGTTCTTGTTATTATATTTGTTGGATTTGTGCTCTCTCCATACTCATTCTCTGCTATTATTACGAATTTTATTTCTCCATTTTGATTTATATTAAAATTATGAGATGAAACATCTCCTAATACTATCTCCTGATAACTTTCAAAGTTATCATAACTATATCTGATCTTATATGCTACAAATTCTCCTGCATTCATATTTGGCTTTTCCCATGTTATTGATGCTTCTGATCCTGTGATATTTGCCTGATAATTCTCTATTGTGTCTGGGATTCCTATTTTTACTTCTATTTGGTTACTTTCTTGGCTTTCTCCTATTCCGTTCTTTGATATTAATGTCGCTATATAGTTTATTTCTGCTCCTTGGTCTACTATACTTTTTATAAAATCTTTTATTCCTGCATCTTCTACACTACTTCCTACTGTATATGTATATTCTCTAGCTCCTATATCATAACTCAAATTAGCTGGATTTAATATTATTTCAAATCCTAATGCCCCTACAATATAGTTTAATTGATATTCTATTATTTCACTGTTTCCATTAAATGGCTCTGTCCATGTTAATATTATTTCTCCATTATTTACTGTGGCTGTTAAATCCATTATATTTGATGGCTCTGTTGGTTCTGGAGGTTCTTGCATTTCTTCTTCTGTTATTCCTATTCCTAAGAATGCTCCATTCTCTGGCACTTTTGCATATAAACCTAAATTACCATCATTTTTTTTGATTGCCATGTATCCTGTCCCATACAACACATATCCTGATCCTTCTACTTCTGTTTCATTTTTACTTCTACTATCTGATGGTATTTCACTTACATATGTTGGTACTAATACTCTTAAATCTAATTTTCCTTCACAATTTATTTCTCCTAGTGGCTGTCCTTGCTCTATCTTTCCTGTTGCACAAATTTCTTTTACACTATTTATACCTTTCCCCATCTCTAATACATCATCTGGATATTTTTTGTTTACTAAATTATATCTTTCTATTGCTGAGTATATAACCTTTATTTCACTCATTCTCTCTAAATTTCTTCCTCTTGCAAACTGCTTTTCTGGGTTAATTAGATATATTGCTATTCCTAATACTAACCCTATTAATACTATTGTTATTAATATCTCTATTATCGTAAACCCTTTTTTTTCTGTTTTATTTATCATATTTTTAATTATTATTTATTATCTTATATTATATCATATCTTTTTTAATTTTAAAATTTAACCTTACTATAAAAAATATTTTTCACAATATGCACTAATACCAAATAAATAAATGTTGTTCCAACTAAAATTAATGTGATATTTAGTGGAACTGGATTCAATCCCATAAATCTAAATAATCCTGTATATGGTATTATCCAACCCAATGTGACAAAGATTATACTACTTACTAACATCAATTTACTAGGCCTACTTTGTATAAAAGGTATTTTTTTAGTTCTAATTATATGAATAACAAAAGTTTGAGTAGCTACAGATTGCATAAACCAAGCTGTCTGGAAAGTTGATTCTCCAACTCCCAAAATGAAATAAAGTATAACAAATGTAGTAATATCAAAAATTGAACTTACTGGACCAAATGTGAACATAAATTTCTTAATAAAATTTAAATCCCATTTACGAGGTTTATCCACCCAATCAGAGTCAACATTATCTGATGAAATGGATAGTTGTGACATATCATATAATAAATCATTAAGAACAACTTGTGTTGGTAGCATAGGTAAGAAAGGTAAAAAAACAGCTGCTGAAGCTGCACTAACCATATTACCTAAGTTAGAACTAAGTATCATCATAAGATATTTCATTGTATTAGCAAAAGTTCTTCTACCTTCTTTTATTCCATCTACAACTGCCTCCAAACTTTTATTTAACAAAATAATATCTGCTGACTCCTTAGCTATATCTACTCCTGAGTTTACAGAAATCCCTACATCTGCAGTTTTTAATGATGGAGCATCATTGATACCATCACCCATATATCCAACAATATTTTGATTTGACCTAAGAGCATTAATTATTCTATTTTTCTCATCGGGTGAACATCTTGCAAAAATTGTATTTTGCTCTACTTTAATCTTCAAAGCATCATCAGTCAAAGATTTTAAATCTGATCCCGTCATGATACCTTTTATATCTAAATTTACTTCACTACAAATTTTTCTTGTAACTAAATGATTATCTCCTGTAATTATTTTGATCTCTACACCTAACTTTTGCATTTCACCAATCACTTTCTTAACATCAGTTTTTGGTAAGTCCAAGAAAGCAACAAAACCTTCCATAATAAGATTTGATTCATCTTTTTTATTATAAATTTTGTCTGACTTTATTTCTTTAGTTCCAACCATCAAAACTCTATAACCTTCTTCACTCAGTGAATGATATGTTGAGATAGCTTTTTCTTTTTCTAATTTAGTTAATTTTAATATTTTACCTTCTTTCCTAATAAATTTACATTTTTCTAAAACATTTTCTGGAGCCCCTTTTGTTACTAACAAATTATCATCGTCTTTTTTTACTATTATAGTAAGCATTTTACGAAAAAAATCATAAGGAATTTCATCTACTTTATGATAACCTTTTATGTTAATCTTTTTAAATTTCAAAATAGCATCATCTAAAGGATTTGCGATACCTTTTTGAAAATAACTATTTATATAAGATAGTTTATAAATACCTTCGTCTTCATTACCAAAAGAATCTGTGTATTTCACTAATGAAATTTTATCTTGAGTCAAAGTTCCAGTCTTATCAGTACAAAAAATATTCATTGTTCCAAGATTTGGAATTGTGGACAAAGTTTTAACAATAACACCTTTTTTAGACATTTTTATTGACCCTGCTGTCATTGTAACAGATAAAATAACTGGTAAAAACTCAGGTGTAACTCCAACTGCAATAGCTATTGCAAACATAAATGACTCTAATAGATCATTTTTAAATAAAGCATTAATTATAAAAATAAATACCACTAATACAAAAACTATCTTCATTAAAAAATGTCCAAATTTATTTATATTCATCTCAAAATCACTTTTTTCATTATCTTTATATAAAGTTTTAGCTATTTTACCAAATTCAGTATTAACTCCAGTTTTAAAAACAATAGCTTTAGCACTACCACTAATAACATTAGTTCCTCTAAAAATGATATTTTCTAAATCCAATAATGAAGTACTATTTTGAGAATTTATTGTGTTTATTTTTTGAACTGGAAAAGATTCACCTGTAATTGCTGATTGATTAACAAAAAAATCATCTGCTTCGATTATTCTAGCATCAGCAGGAATTAAATCTCCAGCACTTAATACTAAAACATCACCAATCACAATATTAGAAACCTCAACTTTTATAAGAACATCATCTCTTATAACTTTAGACTCAGATTTTATAGATGCTAATAATTTAGATAAACTTTTATCTGCTGAATACTCCTGATAAAAATCTAATAAAACACCCACTAATAAAATAACTCCTATAATAATTGCATTCAAAGCTTCACCCATTATATAAGCTATAATAGTTGCAAAAAGTAAGGTTAAAGTTATAGGGTCTGTAAATTTGGATAAAAATTTAACTATAAGTGGAGTTTTTGTTAGATGTTTTAGATTATTGTCTCCATAAAGATTAATTCTATTTTGAATATCTTTTTTTGCTAAACCTCTATCACTAGATTCTAAATCTTGAAAGATGTCTTCTTGATTTTGTTTTGATATTTCTATATAAGATATTTCTTTTTTCATTATAATATTAATTAATTTTTTTAATAATTTCTTTTCCTAAGATATACAACTTTTCTCTTTTTTTTGTTCTTACTCTTCCTTTCCAAATATTATAATCAACCTGTTCTATTTTATCTAATATAGCTTCGTATAATTTTCCTGCCATCAAAATTGCAAATCTCCCTTCCTGATTCAAATATTTAATTCCTTTATATGATTCTTTATAAAGATCTCGAGTTCTTTGTATTTCAAATTTCATTAGATTTACGAAATTTTTGTCATATATTTTGTTCTGAAAATATTTTTCTGTAATTCCAAATTTATCTAAATCTTCTTTTGGAATATAAATTCTATTTCTATCAAAATAATCTTCGCTTATATCACGAAGAAAATTTGTCATCTGCATAGCTTCTCCTAACATTGGAGCATAACCTAAAGCAGGATCTTTGAATCCTATAACATAACTCATCATCAAGCCCACTACAGAAGCTGAACCATACATATATTTTTTTAAATCTTGATAAGTAGCATATCTTTCTTTAACTAAATCTTGTTTCATAGCCAACAAGAAATCTATGCTTAGTTGATATGGGATTTTATACTTATGAAAAGTATATTTTGTTAGTTCCAATATAGGTTCTTTATCATCTGAACCATAATAAATCCTTTCCCATTTAGAAATCCATTCATCCAACTCATCAGAAACTTGTTGTTTTAATTTATCTTTTTTAGGATTATCTACAATCTCATCTGGAAGTCTGAAAAAAGCATATAAAGAATATGTATCTAATTTCATCTCTTCTGGAAAAAATTTAGTTGAAAAATAATAACTTGTACCAAATTTTTTAGTTATTTCTTTAGCTATTTTATAATATTCTTTATATTTAGTATCCATATTTAATAATTTCTATTTTGGATATATTTTATTAAAGTTTCTAATTCTAACTGTCCTTCTTTTGATAAATGTTCTTCTTGAAGAAAGCTTTGCTTGGCTCTTGCTAAATAACTAGATACCATCTCTTTTGCATAAACAATTGCTCCAGTTTTTTCAAATAAATTAATAATTTTTACCTGATCATCATCTAAAATATCTCTACCCCAAAAAGATTTTAACTCTGCAATATCTGATTCTGTTCCATTTTCAAAGATATACTGTGTCAAATATGTGTGTTGATGATCTTTAATATCTGACAAAATTGACTTTTTTATAATATTAGGATCAGCTACTATATCAAATAAATCATCTTGTATCTGAAAAGCTACCCCAATAGAATTCCCAAATTCATTACAGAAACTTTCCATTTCATATAATTTACCAGCAAGAGAAGCTCCTATCAACATCGGTTTAACAAATGTATAACCTGCTGTTTTTAGTCTCATTTTTGTTTCTATCAAATTAGTCTCAACCTTTTCCCTAGTCATAATATCCACATCTATCATCTGTCCAATTACAACCTCATCAATCATAGTAACAAAAATACCCCAAGCCTCTTTGAAGTAAGGTAAATACAGAAAATTTTGAAATCTCTCCATAGACCAAGCTAACAAAATGTCTCCAACGAGAATAGCTTGAGAAGTTCCTATATGCTCAAAATTTTTAGCTACTCTATTATTTTTTATCAAGGACTGCTTTACATAATTATGTAGTGTTAAATTATTATGTCTAGTATCACCATTATCAATTACATCATCATGAATCAATGCAAATGTGTGAAAAATTTCTATAGAAACCAATAAATCCATTATCTGATCCTTATCATTTCCACCCAAAGCTTTATACATTTGGTATGCCATATAAGGTCTTATATTTTTGCCTCCTCCTACTATTTTTTTTGTATATTGTATGATATCAAGAATCTCAGAGTCACTAGTATATTCATTATAAGTATTTAGTTTTTGATCTACTGCTCTATTCAAATATTGAGAAAACTCCGATTTAAACTCACTAATATGCATATTCTTAAAATAAATTTTATATAATTGTGTATTACTTTATCGTAAATAATTATATCATATAAAATATTTTTTGTATATTTCATTTACAATTGCTTTTATATTTAAATTTTCATCAATATTAAATTTGTTATTTGCTTAAAATAAGTTAATAATCTATAATTAATTCATATAAAATAATTACAAATTTATGTCTCTACAAAAAATATTAAAGATTTCTCGTCCTAGATTCTGGATATATATTTTAGGTCCATTTTTAATTGGATCGACTCTACAAAATTATACTTTAGCTATACAAAATATTTATTTTTGGTTATTCTTTATTTATTTTACTTTTCCTGCTAATATCCTTATATATGGAATTAATGACATATTTGATTATGAAACTGATAAATTAAATCCTAAGAAAATTAAATATGAAGCTTTCGTAAATAAAAAAGAACATAAAAAATTATGGCAAATAATATTAATCACTAATTTACCATTTTTATTACTACTAACTCAAATAAACTTAAAATCAATAATTTTCTTAGGTTTATTTCTGTTCTTTTCAATTCAATACTCAGCAAAACCAATACGAGCAAAGGCTATACCTATATTAGATTCTATTTTTAATATCTTATATATTATGCCTGCTATATTTGGTTATTTTTTGATTCAAAATAATAATTTGGATATTAAAATTATATTAGCTAGCTTTTTTTGGAGTATGGCTATGCATTCATATTCAGCAATTCCAGATATAAAATCTGATAAGCAAGCTCTCACCCATACTATTGCAACCCTACTTGGATTCAAATTAACTACACTTTACTGCTTTACATTGTATACAATATCTTATATTCTAAGTATACCTTATTTAGGGATTATATCTCATTTATTTGGAGGAGTGTATATCTCTCTAATGATATTAACTTATTTAAAAAGAGAAAAAAATGCATTTCAAATATATAAATTTTTTCCAATCATAAATTCTTCCTTAGGGTTTATATTATTTTGGGCATTGATATTAAAACAAATTTAATTATTTATTTTAACCAAATTCCTACAAAAAAAGCAATACTTGAGGATAAAATACCTACAAACAATGTTTCTCCTATTGACCTTAATAAATTATGTTTGACAATTTTCCATCTAAAAAACCCTAACAACAACAATGCACTTATCATAGCAACTAAAGAAATAAAAAAAGCTTGATCAGGATTAGATTTAATTATAAAGAAGGGTATCAAAGGAATTAAACCAAACACCATAAAAGAAATTGCAGTAAATAATGGACCTAACAGAGAAGCTTTGACCTCTTTTTTTGAAAAACCATGATATTCTTGCACAAACCAATCTAACCAAAATTCATGATTATTCTTGAATATAGCCATTAAATTTTCTTTATCTTGATTTAAGATTCCCATATTATCTAGAGCTTTTTCTGAAAGAACCATCATATTTTCTCTATTATTTTTAAGATTATTTCTCTCTTGTAATAAAATAGATTCGTACATATCTTTCTCTGCTCTTATAGACAAAAAATCACCTAAACCCATTGAAAAAGAATCTGCTAATAAATTTGCCAACCCAAAAATTATAACCACTGAAGTTGTAAGTTGAATAGTCTCAGCTGTAACAGAATTTGCCCCTGTAAAACCAGCTACTACAGCAAATGTTGTAACAATTCCGTCACTACCACCATAAATAATATCTTTAATATATGATTCTAAATTTTTACTTTTACCATTTTTATTATTATCTTGCATAGTTTTTATAATTCTCTCAATTGTCTTCTTAGGATCTTACCGACATTTGTTTTTGGAAGCTCAGAGATAATTTCAAATTCCTTAGGAACTTTATATCGTGACAAATGTTTGTAACAATACTCTTTTATCTTTTCAATATCTATATTTTTACCTTCTTTTGGAACTAAATATGCTTTGACTAATTCTCCTGTTTTATCTGATGGGACTCCGACTACTCCTGCCTCTAATATCTCTGGGATTTCGACAATTACTTGTTCTATCTCTGTAGGATATACATTAAATCCAGAAACTATAATCATGTCTTTTTTTCTATCTACTATAAAAAAATATCCCTCCTTATCCATATAAGCTAAATCTCCTGTATATAACCAACCTTTTTTTATAACTTTTTCTGTCTCCTCTTTTTTATTCCAATAACCTTTCATAATTTGAGGCCCTGATACAATAAGCTCTCCTATTTCTCCTATTTTAACCTCCTCACCATTTTGATCTACTATTTTTGCTAAAGTAGAAGCTACTGGAAGACCAATAGAATTTTCTTTTGGTTCACATTGTAATGGATTAATGTGAGTTACAGGAGAAGCTTCTGTAAGACCATATCCTTCTTTAATCCTTACACCCGTTATATTAAACCACTCATCAGCGACAGCTTTTTGTAAAGTCATACCTCCAGCTACAACAACTTTGAAAGAATATTCTTCCATAGATTTAAAATCTTCTCTTTGATTCAAACCATTAAATAGTGTGTTTATACCAACAAAGACAGTTGGCTTATACTTCTTAATAGCTTTTATTGTCACATCTAGAGGAATTGGTTTTGGTAATAAAACAATATGTGCTCTTATTTTTATCATAGCAAAAAAACTTGTACTCATAGCAAATATATGATACAAAGGCAAAGCTCCTAACATAATTTCTTTACCATACTCTAAATTAGATTCCAAAACATTTTCTATCTGCTTAATATTAGAAATTATATTCTTATGAGTAAGCTCAGCACCTTTAGAAACTCCTGTTGTTCCTCCTGTGTATTGTAATAATGCTTTATCATCATAATCTATATTTACTTTAGGAAAAAGAGCCAAATCTTTATTTTTAATTATAATTTCCCTATATGAATCATATTCAAAATTATACACTAAAGGAACTGTATTACCTTGTTTTTTCATAATCTGAAAAAATAAAGGTCTTTTCCAAAATGGCATATAATCTGATAAAGATGCTACTATAACAGAATTAATATTTGTATTTAATATTATTCTATCTAATTTACCAATCATAAAATCTAAAATAACAATTGTTCTTGCTTGGCTATCTTTCAGCTGATACTCTAGTTCTCTTTCTGTATATAAAGGGTTAATAGTATTTATAATTGCACCTATCTTTAAACAGGCCAAATAAGTAACAACAAATTGAATACTATTCGGTAACATTATAGATACAACAGAGCCTTTCTTTAAACCAAATCTTCTTTTCAAAAATGTTACCATCAAATTAACTTCCTCCCAAAGTTCAGAATAGCTTAAAGTATGATCAAGACAAGTAATAGCTGGTTTATTAATATCAAAATCAGGATTACTTTTATATAAGTAATCAAATATAGATTTTTCTTCATCAAAGAATATTTCTGATTTATAATCTTTTGGATATGAATTTAACCAGACATTATTTTTCATAAAAATAAATATAACATATTAATATAATTATTATACCATATCATATTTATCTTTGTAATAAATACTATTCTATAATAATTTTATCACCCAAAAATTTAGGTTGTGTATTCAAAATATTTATATCCAACCAAGCTTTAACCCTAGAAAAAACTTCTCTGAATCTCATTCTATAATCTACATTAGCACCTTTTGCTACATAACCAATCATTTTCATATCTTTAAATGTAGAAATATAAATTGCTCTTCTTATATGAAATTCTTGAGATATAACTATAAGATCATCTTGTCCAAAAATTTCTTTGGCTCTTACTACAGAATCTAAAGTTCTAAAGCCAGCATAATCTAAGAATATATCTTCTTCCAAAACACCAGCCTCCATCAAGGCCAACTGCATAGCTTTAGGCTCATTATAATTTATATCTGAATTATCCCCACTAACTATTATTTTTTTTATTTTCTCATTTTTATATAAATCAACGGTAGCATTGATTCTATTAACAAAATAAATATTTTTATTACCACGAGAAACATATTCACTTGTACCTAAAAGTAATGCTACATTTTTGACAGGAACATCATATATATTAGAATAAAAGAGTCCATCTGACTTAACTTCTATTTCTCTATATGCATAAAAAACTATAATGGATATAAATATAATTAACCAAATAAACATTTTAGCTATATATTTCATAAAAAATAATGTATAATATTAGTAGCCATATGGGGATTCGAACCCCAGTTTCCTCCGTGAGAGGGAGATGTCCTAGACCGGACTAGACGATATGGCCTTGCATAATCATTATAACCAAATACCTAAATAAATTCAAGTATTTATACTACTTTTACACAAAAATTTATGAATAAAACAAAAATTGCTATCTTACTTACTAATTTTGAAGGAGGTGGAGCTCAAAAAGTAGCTTTAACACAAGCTAAAGCTTTGAGAGAAGAAAACTTTGATGTAAAACTAATTTTATTAGAAAAAAGCGGAAATTACACAATACCTGATGACTTAGATATTATATTTTTATCAAAATCAGATATTAAAGATTCTAAGTATCAAAAATTATCCCAATTCCCTAGACTATTAATAAATTTAGCAAAATACCTAAAAAAAGAAAAAATTACTTTATGTATTAGTCATTTAGAAAGAGCTGATTTTATAAATATTTTATCTAATTTTTTATATAAACACAAAACAATTTGTATTATTCATAGTAATTTATCCTCAAACTACAAGGATCGATCCTTTAGAAGTTATCTATACTCTAATTTGATTAGGACTATTCATAATCAAGCTAATTTATTATTACCTGTTTCTAAAGGGGTAGAATTTGATCTAATAGAAATGGGACTCTCAAAGGGAAAAATTCAAACTGTACCAAATCCATTCTTTATAAAAGAAATTCATAAACAAGCTTCCATACCATTAGGACAATATAAACCTATATTCAAAAAAGATGTTATTATATCTGTAGCTCGATTATCTAAGGAAAAAGGAGTTTTCCATACAATCAAGATTTTTGCAGAAATAAAAAAGAATAATCCAAAACTTAGATATATCATATTAGGTGATGGAGATCTAAGAGAACATCATATTAATCTAGCTAAAAAATTAAAATTAAAAATATATACAATTTGGGATAATCAAGATATAAAAGAAGGTTATGATATTTATTTTTTGGGATTTAGCCAAAATCCATTCAATTTCATAGCTAATTCTAAAATCTATATTTTATCTTCACAATATGAGGGATTACCAAATGTTATTATAGAAAGTTTGATATGTGGAACTCCAATAATATCTACGGATGTAAAATCAGGTCCAAGAGAAATATTAGCCCCAGAAACAGATATTAGTATATCAACAGACTCAATAGAGTATGCGAAATATGGAGTACTCACAAAGCCAATTAAAAACTCAAATTATCTAAATTCAAAAAAGACCCTTAACCCTGACGAAAAACTCCTGAAACAAGCTATTGAAAAATTACTTATAGATAATAATCTTAGAAATTCATATATAGAACTTAGTCAAGAGAGAATACAAGAGTTTGATTATAAAAAAATAGTTAAAATTTGGAAAAAAATAATTAAAGAATACCTTTAAAATTATATTTTTTCCTCTTTACTAATCTCAACTATTTTGAAAGATATAGCCAAAATTACAAAATAAATCCACATAACAGCAGTTTGTCTTAATAAATTATCCCATAAACTAGATAAATAAACCGCTAAACTAATAAATAAAGTTATAAGGATATAATTATTCTTAGTTTTAACATAATTATAAAAAACAAAACCAAGAATACTTACAATCATAAATAAATAAAAACCTAATCCTATGACTCCACTTTCAACAAAAACTTTAATATAATCATTATGAATTTCTAATGCCCCTAACTTAAGCCCTCTTACCTGCTCTGTTATAGTCGTCACTGATCCTGTCCCATAACCTATTATTGGACTCTCTAAACCTTTATTTATCATATCATCCCACATCTGCCTTCTCCAAAGAATGGAATCACTAGGATCACCATCAAATAAACCCGTAATTCTATTTATAATTGGAATTTTTTTTATAGCTGGATATCCAATTAAAATATTTTTTTGCAACCAATCATAAATAAATAAAATCAATGATATCACAGGAACCAAAATAATACCTAAAAATGTAGACATCTTTGGCATTTTAACAAAACCTATACCCAATAATAATATAAATAAACCTATCCAAGCTCCTCTAGTATAAGTTAGAATCAGTAAAACAGATAATATCACATTATATGAAATAATAAGATATTGATCAGTTTTGTTAAGTTTATATTCTAATAAAATATACATTATGAGTGATATTATAATCAAAAGAAAATAACCAAAAACATTAGGGTGACCAAAAGTACCAGCAATTCTATTATCAAAACCAGGATTAGTATATATACCTAATCCAAACCCCCACTCAAAAACAGCATAAATCATAGGTATGATAGATGAAAAAATAACTGTACTTATAATATGTTTAATATCTGCATTTGATTTTATAATAAGATACACAGCAAAATACATCAAAAGAAAAGATATTACTCTAACAAACTCTGTAAATCCTATGAGTAAAATTTCATTATTAAAAATAAATAGAAAATTAATTACAATAAAAATTAATATAGGTAAGGTCAACGGAATATTTAAAAGATGTTTTTTATTTTTATAAATTATGATAATTGATATCCCTATCGAAAATATAGCCATTAAACCAGCCAGATTAATAATACCCAAACTATAATCTCCTAAAATATCTAGGGAAGGTCTAATCATTATGAGACCTAAAAGACTTTGCTTTATTGATACATTAAAAATCAATATTAATATAAATAAAATAGAAAAACTAATCAATAGAATACTTTGATATTCAAAGTAAAATGATATAAAAGTAATTACCAATAAAGCTACTAGTAATAAATTTTTAATATTGAATATATTAGTCATCAAAATTATTCTTCAATCTTAGTTAAATCATTAAAATTAAATTCTTCTATCTCTTTCTTAGATTTAGTTTCAGCTAAAACAACCGCTATTACTCCAAAAATAAATCCTACAGTCATTCCAGAAAATATATTCAAAAATATATTTGGCCTACCTAAATCTTTCTTTGTAAAAGGAGCATTCACAATCTGAAGCGATAAATCTTTAGATATATTATCTTGAACTATTCTAGTCAAAACTGTATTTAGAGCATAGCTCATTTCAAGTGATTTTTTGGGATCTTCATTATAAACAAGAGTTGAAAAAAATCCCCCACCCTCAGCTTTAAATTTTATATCTTTTTGAAAAGCTTTTCGTCTTTTTTCTATATCAGTTATGTTAAATTCATCTTTGAATAATCCATTATTTTCAACTAAAATAGCATAAGTTGAATCTGTATATAATAAATTCTCTAAAGTAGAAATTCTATTATCAATAGATCTTTCTAATGTGTAAGGATCTTGAGTTAAATCTAAGTTCTGCTTTAATAATAAAGTTGAAGTTGAGACATATTCCTTAGGTAAAATCAAAGTAATACCTACAGAAATTAAAGTAAAAAATAGAGTGTATATTATAACTTTGGATATGTTTTTTTGGATTTTAGCGAAAAAATCTTGTGTTGTACTTATAGTCATAATAATATTCCCTTAAATAATATAAATCAAAATATGTCAAGATTATATCACAAATAATGATTTTTGTCAAAGGTGCTTATATTTTACTTTGATTATACTAAAAACTCTCTTTTAATTATTTTTGTTATTGAATCTGAAATATTATCTAATATTGTACCAGATGTTAGAGAATGTAACTTAAACCAAAATATTTGAGTATTGATACTACCATTCTTAGTAATAAAAATATTTCTAATATCTAGTGAGCTTCTGATATTATATTTAATAAGTAAATTTCTAATTTCAAGACTATAATTATTATTTAAGATTAAGTTATAAAGCCATTTTTGACCAGATTTATTGTGAACAATATAATCATCTAAAATCTCTTTTGCCAAATAGGAAGGATATTGATTTTCACCAAATAAATTATCCAAATAAATCTCTAGTGCACTTAAAATTTTTTGTCTTGGACCAACTTTGATTGGATTATTATTAATTTTAGATAAAATTAAATTAATATCTAATTCTTTAACTGTCTCTATTTCTTCTATTTTAGGTTCAACCTTTTTCTTCTTTAAATCAATTAGTGAAGATTTTAAAAAGCTAGATCTTAAAATATTGTTAATTCCTTTATTAGTTTTTGTAAGATTAATTGATTTTTTATTAGATATATCATCTTTTTCTAGATTATTCTCATCATATACTTTTTTTTCTAAATTTGACATTTTTAATCTGTTCTGAATGAATTCAGGTGTTTCCATATTTATACCCAAAATTGGATAAGCTATCTTCGTTTTCTTTAGCTTATCATCTACAATTAAAACTTTCATAGGCCTAAGCCCATTTATAAATAATTTGTAATTATTCCTGTTACTATAAAGTGGTATTTTTTCATTATTAAATTTAACATGAGTTACTTGATCATCAGCTCCAATCTCTAATCTACTTTTTATCTTACCAAGATCAAATTCTAGTTTATGAATATCATCTAAGGAATCTATATGTGCATTATATTTTTTAGCTAAATTTGATAATAAATCCCAAACTTTTTTCTCTAAATATTCATAATACAGAATATCTTTTGATTTTTTATTAATAGAATTCTTTAACTGATAAGATAATAAATTATAATCTCTAATAGCATCTCTAATAATTTCTAATTCATCTATTTCTTCATTTAAAGAATTTATTTCACTATTAAATTTATCATTTCTTATGGTTGATATTCTTGTATTCATTAATTTCTATTTTATTCTGTAGTTAATAATATAATTATATCATATTTTTTTATTTTGTAATATTCAATCTGCTTTTCTTTCACCAAATATTGCTAAAGGTGTTTTTATTATAATAATTAAATCTAAAATTATATTCCAGTTCTCAATATAAAAAGTATCATATAATACTTCTTCATCAAAAGAAAGATCTGATCTACCATTAACCTGAGCCATTCCTGTAATACCTGGCTTTATTGTCAAAACTTTTTTATGATGTTTTTCATATTGAGAAACTTCTCTTGGCTGATGAGGTCTTGGGCCAACAACACTCATATTTCCAATTAAAACATTAAAAAATTGAGGTAATTCATCTATACTTGTTTTTCTTATAAATTTACCTACCTTGGTAACTCTGGGATCATCTTTAATTTTATTTACAGGACCTGATTTTGTACCTTTTTCTTTTAATAATTTTTGTTCTAACTCTATACTCTTTGGATCAGACTCATCTGTGCATAACTCCTGATACATACTTCTAAATTTATAAACTGCAAAATTTTTATTATTTGGACCTACTCTTATTGACTTATAAAATACAGGTCCTTTTGACTCCAACTTTATTAAAATTGCTGTTAAAATATACAGTGGAGAAAAAACAATAATAAATATCATAGCAAATACAATATCAAATATTCTTTTAATAACACTTCCCCAACCCTCTAAAGTAGTTCTCTTAACTCTAAATAAAATAACTCCAGCTAAAGTTCTAATGTCAATTTTATATGTATCAAAAGTATTTGGAATATATTGAAAATCTAATTTATATTCATCACAAAAATCATTAATAAGAATTTGTTCAGATAAAGAATAATCTTGTTTTGTTAGGATAACTGTGTTAATTTTCTTAGATTTAGCTAGTTCTGACAATTTGGCTTGATCAAATTTTTTATCATGATAAACAACCTTATAACCTGTATCTGGGTTTTCTATAATATAGTTATAAAGTGATTCTCCTGAAGAACTACCAAGAATTAAAGCTACTTTGTTGATTCCTAATTTATATCTTTCTATAAAGATAGATTGAATATACCTTATAATCATTCTATTAACAAAAAGTAAAACTATAGTAAAGAACCATAATGCTATAATAAAAAATCTAGATGAAAAAACATCTCTAGAATAAAAAAAGTAATACAAAATAACTATTAGAATTGAGGTAGAAATAGAGCTAAATATACTGTACAATTCTGATAATACGCCTTTTCCTACAGTAATTGAGTATAAACCAGTAGTTGCCATCATTACAAATGTAATAGCACTGAATATTATCACAAAATACATATACTCTTGCATCTCTAATGTATAGAGAATTGGTCTAATATCAGTTAGAGTATCAGATGTTCTAATTATAAAAGCTATCCAAGCTGATAAAAAAATTGTAAATAGGTCAACTGGGATTCTAAATATATTAAAGCTAAGTTCAAATTTATTCATATTATTTAATTAGATAACACATAAGTCAAAGATTTTATAAGCTGGATTCTGTACTTAATATATGTGTTACTTTATTAAGCGATAGTAATTTATCTTGATATTTTGTTACCAAAATATCCTTTGCGGTTCTCTTCTCTTTATGCAAGAAGCACGACCTTGCACCTGATAGGGTTTATCTCTTTTCACCTTAGATTAGGTCTCCCCAAAATGTTTTGTTTCTGCGACACTGCCCCTACTTATCTATAAGATAAGTGATGGGGCTCTCTCCCATTATCATTTCTTAAATTATTTAAGAGGTGTCCAGACTTTCCTCATATAATACAAGATTATATGTAACTATCTAAATCTTTGACTTTACTTATTATAAACCATATCTCAAGAATTATCAACTTTTTTATTGTAAACCTATTAACATATTTTTATACACTGAGTAAAAAATATTCTCTATAAAATTAATATAGAGAATAATGATTCTACTTTACTTTTTAAAAATCAACTTAAAAACAAAGTAAAAAAATAAAATTGGAATACATATAGAGATTAATGGCATAAGTGCTATCAATAGATTATTAATAGCCATATAAGCCAAAGCTGGACTAATCACAGCTAGCAATATACCTATAACCAAAAGAGTTTCTGGTTTTAGGAAAAATTCAACCAATTTTGGATCAGATTTAGATTTTTTTGTCATACTAATTGTAATTTTGGTTTTTATTTTACAAAAAAATCATACCACCAAATATATTTCTTGTCAATTATCACGGACAAGAAACTCTCTATTGTTTATTAAAAATAATTTTTATATGCTTCCAAGAAAGTTTTTCCCCATAAAGTAAAACTCCTATCTTATATATTTTAGAAGCTATCCAAATTGCAAATATAGCTGATATTAATAATATAATCATTGACAAAATTATTTGCCAAATAGGAACTCCGAATGGTATTCTAGCTATCATTGTCAAAGGAGAAATAAATGGGATCATAGAAGAAATTATTGCTAAGTTAGTATTAGGGTTCATAACTATACTAAGAGACATCATAAATCCTATTACAATTGGGATAACTGCTAGACCTGAAAATGCTTGCATATCAGCTTCATTATCTACACTGACAGATATTATCGCAAATAATCCAGCATATAGAATCACTCCTAACAGTAAAAAAATAAAGAATATAGGTAAGAATGTAATCAAATTTAAATTTTCTGATATTAATTTTATTTGATCTATTATACCAGTATTCTGAGTTAAAATCTGATCTGCTTCGGATCTAAATATAATGGATAAAACTGGTATAGAAATAATTAAAAATGATATCCAAAGTAAAATTTGAGTCACTCCCAAAGAAATTACTCCTAAAATCTTACCAAATAACAAGTCCATTGGATTTATTGCTGTTAATAATATTTCTACTATTCTGTTCCTTTTTTCCTCTTGGATACTCTGCATTACATTTGTACCATAATATATCAGTATAAAATACATTATAAATCCTGCACCATAAGCTAAGACATAGGCCTGATTAGCTGTAGGATTACTAGATTCCAAAGATTCAAAAACTGGATTTATTGGAGTATTTAATCTAATAGCTTGATCTAAGGGTATATTTTCATTCTGTAATTTAAGTTGTTGTAATACACTATCTAAGTAAATTTTTATATCTGTCTCTTGTCCAAGAGATAAAGTATCTTTTGACAAAACTTTAACATTATAGTTATTTTCTTCAGGATTAATTGTGTCAAAATCCACTAATGCATTAATATCTGAATCTTCTTTATTAACTTTAGATTTAGCCTCATCTAAACTACCCTCAACTTTATCTACACTTAAATTTTTAGATTGAGGTTTAATTTGTTCTTCTTTTAAATATTTCTCACTATTAAGTAAAAGTAATTTTGTTTTAGATTGTTCACCAAATGAAATTAATAAAATTGGAATCAAATATATTAATAGAATTCCCAATGGTATCATAAAAGTCGTGATCCAAAACCATTTGTTTTTTATTCTAAATAAATATTCTCTTTTAAATACCAACCAAAAATTATTCATATTATTTTTTATTAACTACTTTTACAAATATCTCTTCTATACTTGGGAAAATTTCTCTAAACTCTAATATTTGATACTCATCAAAAAAATATCTTAAAGTTTGATTTAAATCTTGATTTTCTAATAGTTTAAATTTAATTGAATTATCTAATTTCTCTAAAATTTTTATATTTATATCAATATTGTCAATATTCTGTTTTGTTTTTATATAATAAACACTTTCTTTATACTTCTCTTTTATTTGATCTACCTTACCATTAAGGACTACTTTTCCCTTATTAATCAATGCTATTTCTTGACACAACTCTTCTACTTGTTCCATCCTATGAGAAGAAAAAACAACAGTTTTACCTTTTTTTGCTAGATCTTTCAAAATAAATTTTAATTTTTGTGAATTAATTGGATCTAGGCCAGAAAAAGGTTCGTCTAACATTATTAAATCCGGATTATGTAATAGACTAGCTATAATTTGAATTTTTTGTTGCATTCCTTTAGATAATTTCTGTAACTGAACGTTATTTTTATCACTAATACTAAGATCTTCCATAAATTCCCGAATTTTTTTATCTAAATTCTTATCATTTTTAAGACCTCTTATTTGAGCAAAATATTTTATATTATCAATCACAGTCATCTTTGGGTATAGACCTCTCTCTTCTGGTAAGTAAGCTGTATTTTTTGCTATAAATTCATCTGAAATTTTTATATCTTTCCATAAAATTCTCCCTTCATTTGCTAAATAAATTCTATTTATTATTCTTAATAAAGTGGTTTTTCCAGCTCCATTAGGTCCTAATAAACCAAAAATTGTTCCTTCTGGTACTTCAAAATTTATATTGTCTAAAACTTTATTTTCACCAAAATTCTTACTTAGATTTATTATTTTTAACATATTTTTATAGATTTAAGTATACTGCTATTAATATTATATGCTTTTATTTTTAGTGTGTAAAGAGAATATACAAACCATCTCTCAAAAAATAATTTTATTCTATATATGCTATAATGTATGTATATAATTTTTAAACATAAATGCAACTTAAATCTATGAAACAAAATTACTTCTCTATACTTTTTACAAAATTATTCTTATTAATTTTTCTATTTATTCCTTTCCAGAATACACAAGCCATAGAAAATACAGAATATATAAAAGAATATACCGTAGAAATAAAAGTTAATCCTGAAAGAACTCTGACAGTCAAAGAAAATATCACCTATAATATGCCAGATAATACTAAAAGAGGTATATTCAGAGATATAAATAAACAATCTCCGAGGTCAATAGATGGAGATGTTTTTGATATTGATATTACAAATATTAATGTATCAATGAATGGAAAAAATAATTATCCATTCAAACTTACAGAAGACTCCAAAAATTATAATATTAGAATCGGTGATCCTAATGTTTATCTAAATCCAGGAATATATAATTATGAGATAGAATATACGGTGAGTGGTAGTGGAGCTATTAGATATAATCCAAATATAAATCCAGATATAGATGAGATTTATTGGAATGCTATAGGTAATGATTGGAATATTCCTATAAAAAAAGTTTCTGTAAAATTAATATTTCCAGCAAAATTAGATCAGAATCTATTACAGATATCCTGCTATACAGGAGTATTTGATTCTAAGGAACAGAATTGTACTTATACAAATAATTTGAATAATGAATTTTCTGAGATAAATTTCACTAGTAATGAAATTTTTGGTAATCAAAAAGGTCTTTCTATAGCTGTAGGATTTCCTAGAGGGATTATTGCAGAGAATTATATTAGTTCGGTAAAAGAACCTAAACAAAATTTATTTGCTGATATTTTCTTACTTTTGATACAAATATTTTCTATAACAATAATGTTAGTAATTTGGTTTAAAAAAGGAAGAGATAAAATAGACAAAAATAGAATTTTGGTAGAATATGATGCTCCTTTAGGTTTGAAACCAGCTGAAGTTGCTAGAGTAAACACTAATTTTTACACTATAGATGAGATTACATCTACAATTTTAGATCTAGCAGTAAAAGGATTCCTAAATATAAAAGAAATAGAGCTAAATCCAATTGAGCAAATTGCAGTTCAAATTAAACCTTTTATCAACTTAAATACTAATAATGAGAATAATAAAAAAGAGAATCGGTTCCTAAATATGTTATCTAGTAAAGAGTATCAATTGATTTGTCAAAAACCTGACTTTGAATCAGACCAAAGTTTATCAGAATACGAGAAACTAATTTTAAAAACTTTATTTAAAGAGTCTCAAGAAATTACAATATTAGAATTAAAAGCTAAAAAATCTTTTCTATTAATTAAAAATGTGTTAGATAAATTAGTATTAGAAGATAAAATTAAACAAGAAAATCTATTTGAAAATAATCCAGAAAATATAAAATTAAAATATATGGGTTTATTTATTTTGATAAATTTGGGTATATTTATTTTAGGAATTATTTTCTATATGCTATTTTCATTAGAATATAGTCCAATATTTTTCGTCATCCATATAATAATCTTAGTAATATCAATGATCTTAGCAAGTTTGATGCCAAGAAGAACTCCAAGAGGGATAGAGGCTTGGATGCATATTTTAGGATATAAAAAATATATTGTGGAGGCAGAACAAAGAAGATTAGAATTTCAGGAAAAAGAAAATATATTTTTTGATGTGTTACCATATGCTATGGCATTAGGAGTAGTTGATAAATGGACAAAAGCTTTTGATGATATGTTATTGGATAATCCTGACTGGTATGAGTCTCAAAATGCTTTTAATATGGTTTCATTCTCTTCTGGATTATCCAAAATATCTAGTTCTATAAGAGAATCTAGTACATCTTCATCTTCTGGATCAAGTGGTGGAGGTTCATCAGGTGGCGGTTCTGGTGGAGGAGGCGGTGGTAGTTGGTAATTAATTGACAACTTTCACAATATATTATATTATTATTGCATATTACTTGCATTAATAAATTTATAAATATGAATCCATCAGTGTCTCTAGATAAAACAATAAAATCTATTCCTGTAACCGTATTATCTGGCTTTTTGGGTGCTGGAAAAACAACTGTCTTAAATAATATTCTAAAAAATAGAAAGGGGTTAAAGGTAGCTGTTATCGTAAATGATATGAGTGAAATTAATATCGACTCAGAATTAGTAAAAAACAATGAAGTTTCCCTTGATCGAACTGAAGAAAAATTAATAGAAATGTCTAATGGTTGTATTTGCTGTACATTAAGAGAAGATTTATTACAAGAAGTTTCGAAACTTGCTTTAGAAGGTAAATTTGATGCCATAATAATTGAATCTAGTGGTATTTCTGAGCCTTTGTCAGTTGCTGAAACATTTACTTTTGAAGATGAATTTGGGCAGAAACTTATGAATATAGCTAATCTTGATACTATGGTTACCGTAATTGATAGCAAAAATTTTTTTGATAATTATCAATCAGAAGAAACTTTAGCTAAAAAAGATATTGGTCTTTCACCTGAAGATACAAGAAATATTTCACACTTAATAACTGACCAAATCGAATTTACCAATGTGATTTTATTATCTAAAACTGATTTACCCACCAAAGAAAATACAAGTAAAATTAAAGCTATCATACAAAAACTAAATCCGAATGCAATAATTTATGAAATAAAAAATGGTGAAATTGGTATTGATAAAATATTAAATACAAATTTATTTAGCTTATCAGAAGCTGAAATGAACCCTGGATGGTTAAAAGAATTAATGGGAGAACATACTCCAGAAACTGAAGAGTATGGAATTTCAAGTTTTGTTTTTTCTTCAAATAAAATTTTTGATCATTCCAAACTACTTAATATTATACATGCAAATAAATTAACTTGTATAATAAGATCTAGAGGATTTGCTTGTACTAATGCTTAGAAAGATCTTACTATTATGTGGAATCATTCTGGGAATATTGTTAACTTTGATCCTTATGGTACTTGGCAAAAAAAATAATGATGGTAAATTTTGGGGTGAACAAAAACTTGTTTTTATTGGGATTGATATGGATAAAGAATATTTAATAAATGTTCTCAATAGTGCTTTGATTGATTAAAATTTAATTCTCTAAAATCTTATATATACAAGGTCTAAATTTACACTTTGTCACACTAAATTTATTATACTAATTCATAAATGATAAAAACAAACATTTTGCTTTGACTTCTATATTTTATAATGCTAAAATTAATATGTACAATTATAAACACTAAATACATCTTAAAATTTATGTCAAAATTAACAAAAAAATGGCATTCAAAAACATCAAAATTACTTAATATTTTTAAATCTAATTTTAAAAGCCTCTTCCTAAAAACAAAAAAACCTTATATAATCACACCTCTAATAATTGGTACCTTAACTCTTGTATCTTTTGTAGGTTATAAATTTATACAAGCAGCTGCTATACCTGAAGTGAGTATATCTGGAACAAACACTCCTCTGATTGGAGAAACTTTTAGTACTCAAATTTCATTTAACAATGCTGGCAATGATGCTGGATTTGGTCCATTTATTGATGTCATTCTACCTAGAAATGGTTCTGATGGAGTATTTCCTTATAATCCAGGATTTGAAGCTGATGGGATAACTTTCAATTCAGCCACTATTGATAGTATATCCTCTACACCTGTTCTTTCTACAACTTTTCCTGATGATGGAGCAGGTACAGGTTGTGTCAATCACCCTTTAGCTGTAGATTCTTCTAATTCACCTAGATCAGTATGTGGTACTGCTGGGGATATTTATTTAGTATTTATTCTACCATTTGGATCTTATGTCTCAGACCAGCCTACATCAACTCTAAATTTGTCTCTTGCTATTAGTAACTTAGCAGATATCTCAACTCCACTTGATATTATTGCGACTGGTGGATTTAGATTTGGTGCTGATTCACTTAATAATCCTTCTACAGATCCATCTATTTATACTCCTTATGATGTATCTCTTCCTCAGCCATCAGAATGGGCTACTCATTCTGTTAGTCCGAGTTTGGTTACAGTCAATAACTTTGATAACCCACCAGAAAATGAGATCCCTTCAGGTCCGAATTCACCACAAACTTATACTTCTCAAATTCAAGTGGCTTCTGGACAAACTATAGGTGAATCTGGGAATCCAAGTAATAATGTTATCTTTACCAATACTCTTTCTGATAAAGTTACTTATCTAGGAAGTGCCTCTTTACCTACTGGATGTTCTGTAACTACAACCCCTACTTTGCCAGCTGATAATATTTTTGAAGTTACTTGTGATTCTCTTGGTGCAGGTTCACATTCTATAAGTTTTCAATATTTTGTAGATTATGAAGACAATTCTTCCAATCCTGTTATTTCTCCAACTACTGGAGATGAGGTTCTCTTTACTAATGATATTTCTCTATCTGCAGCTTGGATCCCTATAGACACAAGAGACTCAACCGAAATTTTTAATTTGGATATTACTCCTATAGATGATACATCAATAGCTAAATCCATAGTTATTCGAAAATCAGGTAATATTGTTACTAATTCAGGTTCAGCTGGGCTTTCACCTGGCGATGTCATAGAGTATACTCTTGACTTTAGTCTTTCAGACTTTTTTGGATTTGATGATATAGTTGTTACTGATGTTCTCTCTGATGGACTAAGAATAGATGAAACCTTCACTCCAACCCTTAATATCACTGAAAATAATTTAACTGAGAATATTACTTTTGGAGGTGGTAATCTTACAATTCAAGACAATTTTACAGGTGGTTCTCCAGAAATACTCCCACTTGATGGTACTCAAACTTATATATTTGATATTTCAAATCAACTTATTGAAAGTTCTTATTCACTTGATGGAATCTTATTAGGAGGATGTATCCCTCAAATAGGAACAGGTGGAAATATGAATTGTGATACTTTTAATGGAGGCTCTACTAATGGTACAGTTACTTTTAGAGCTGTTGTACAAGAAAATTTTACAGATGTAGTTGGTAATCAAAATGTTGGACTCGGTGATAATGTCTCTAATAATGTTACTATTGAAGGTAATCTTATAACTACTTCTGATGCATCAAGTCTAACAGGATTTAATCAAGCTGACATTAGCAGTTGGATAGGCACTATAGATTTTTTTGGACTCACTAAAGAAGTTTATGCTATTAATGGTAATTCTTCTTTTACTGAATACCAAATCTCTCCTGGTGATGATGTTACCTATAAAATTTCACTTCCTATTTCTTCCTCTGACTTTGAATCACTTGTACTTGAGGATTATTTCCCATTGCCAGTGTTTGATGTAGCAAATCCAAATTCTGATGGGACTGCAAATGGATTAAGTGAATGGTCTTTTGATACTAATGCTTCCAATAATCCCCCTGCCCCTGGAGTAATACAACTTAGTAATGATGATACATTTTTTAGTATATCACAAGGGGTTCTCGGACCATTAGGATTGCAACCGACTTTATCTATAGACCTAAATTCAAATAAACTTACAATGAATTATGGCGATTTTGACGATCCTATCAGTTCCGAGAGTGTTATTGATCTACTAATAACAGTAACTGTAAGTAATAACCAATTTGCAGATGGATTATTTATTACAAACCAAGTAACTTCTGCTATAGATAATACTTTTGGAACATCTTTTGCTACATCAGCTACAACCCAAATTGAGCTAAAAATGCCAGATGTAAAAATATCTAAAGGAGCTATCATCTCAAACAACCCTAACTCTACATTTGTTGATGATGATATGGTACTGATTAGTAATCCAGTCCCAACTGGGGTAGTTTTCTCAGCTCCAGGAGGTTCTTGCTCTAGATTCTCATCTGGAGGGTCTATTACTAGTTCTAAAATCGAAACAAACCCTATTACCGCGAATTTTGATAATATAGATTCTGATGATATTCTTTCTTTTGCGGTGATAGCTGAAAATATTGGTGGGGCCCCTCAAGGAGCCTTTGATGTTACCATAAAAGATATCCTTCCTGCAGAATACACCTACCAAACAGGGACTCTTTGTATAACTGATGGGAATGGAAATATTCTTAGTTGGTCTGCTGTTAATGGCTCTAATACCAATCCTTTATTTGAAGACGGTATTAGACTTGATAATCCCCTATCTACCTACGATGAGAATTCTGGGACTAACCTTGCTGTAATTGTTTATGATGTAATGATGAATTCTACAGTTGAACCCGAGCAAACTTTTGAAAATACAACTGAATTAATTAGATTCTCGGGAGATGCCTCTGGACCAAATTATATTAATGTAGAAACTATAGATAACAGCCAAGCTACTATATCAAGTCCCGAAATTAATAAGAATATTCTTGGAACTAATCTTGCATCCACCAGTGGAAATACTGCCGTAGAAGGAGAAATTCTTACTTATCAAGTTGAGCTAACAATTCCAGAAGGAACTATGCAGAATGCTATTTTGGAAGACACATTAGACAACGGATTAATATTTCAAGAATGTTCTTCCATAGAAACATTTAGTGATGGAGTGCCAACATCTGATATAACAAGTAATGGATCCAATGATTTTAATACTAATATTTGTAATGACCCAACTAATCCAACAGTCTCCCCAAATGCAAGAAATATCAATTTTAACTTTGGAACCTTAGTAAATAATAATACCGACAATACTAAGAATGAAACTATTGTTGTGATTTATACTGTTGTAGTTTCAAACGAGAATACTGTCAAAGGCTCAGATAAAAACAATGCTGCTAGCTTTAGATGGGGACCAATATCTGGATCTCCAATCAATACAATTACCGATGCTGCTCCAAATGTAAGAATACATTATCCTGATTTTGTACTTACTAAAGCATTATCTCCTAACACTGCTGATGCCGGCGATATAATAGGTGTTACACTTACTCTTCGTCAAGACAATGGTGCCAATGAAACCACAGGATATGATATACAAGCAACAGATATCCTACCTGCCGGACTAACATTTGCTGGTAATCTTGCATGCTCTAATGATACTGGAAACCAAACTTCTTGTTCAGAATCAAGTGGGACTATAACTGCTCAATATTCATCAATGGCTCCAAATACTACTGAGACTATAACTTTTAATGTTACAGTTGATAATAGTGTGTCTATTGGGCAAGTAATTACTAATACTCTTAGTGTTTCTTACAGTTCACTTCCAGGAGACCCAGGACAACAATCTATATATAGTCCCGACTCCACTGAAGAAGTATATACCCAAACAACCAATGCTAATCTTACTATCTTTACTCCAGTTCCAGATAAAAGCATATCTGCAACCTCAGAAAGTCATACATCAACGAACAGCGGAGGAGTTCAACAATTAGCTATTGGGGAGATTGTTAGGTATAGATTAGTTACTAGAGTTGCTGAGACAACATCAACCAATGTTCAATTCTTAGATCTTATACCAAATGGAGTTCAATTCCTAAATGATGGTACAGCAAAAGTAGCTTTTGTAAGTAATAATACAGGAATCACTTCTTCTACCTTGATTCCAGCTAATATTGCTTGTGATGGTGGAGCAAACCCTAACTTAAATCTATTTGGGAATGCAAGTAATCTTAATACACTATCTCCTGAATGTCCTCTTCCAGATGATGCCGTCTCAAGTAATGCCACCTCAAATGTTGATAATTACGGATATGCGGGGGGAGATGATGTTTATTTTAAATTGGGAGATATAATAAATAGTGATAATGATTCTGATGAAGAATATATCATTATTGAATTTAATGCATTATTACTTAATGTTAGCGGTAATACCGAAGGGCTTACACTTAATAATCAATTTAGAATTATTGTAAATGGTACTAACATTACTACTTCTACCAACCTTGCAAAAAATAGAATCCAAGTATTATCATCTCAAATTAATACTGATAAAATTCTTACAGAAACTCCCGAAGAAGCTGGTGATACTGTTACATATAGAATAACTATGACCAATCCAAGTGGAACCAATAAATCCACTGCCTTTGATAATACTTTTACTGATACCGTATCCGGAAAAATTGAAAACATATCTACTAGTATCATTAGTAATCCCGGGTATGCAATACTTACTGACAATTCATCAGGAAACAATATAGAATTCACTATAAATGAACTAAGACCTGGTGACTCTGTAATTGTAGAAGTGACAGGGAATACAACGGATACAATTGAAGCACAAGAGACAGTCACAAATAATGCTCAAACCATTTCAACCTCTCTTCCAGGAAATGGAACTACAGGAAATCCAACTGAATCAAATACTCCTGGATTAGATCCAAGTAATAGAGATATAGAGAGAACTAGCACCACTTCAGACACAGCTAGTTTCAGTACAATTTCACCAACTGTAGACCTAAAAACTCTTTCGGACACCACTTATAATATTGGAGATACTGTAACCTATAATGTACTCGTAAACCTAAACCAAGGAGTAACCAAAGGATTAAAAGTATTCTTAGATTTACCTACTGGTATGCAATACCAAGGATATAATCTACTAACCACAGATTTATCTTCAACCTTACTTACCGATGATTTCTCTGGATCAATTGGAAGCCCAACCGTTACTTCCTCAGGTAGTTCTGGTGAAGAAGTAGAATTTAATTTTGGAGATGTAACCATCCCTTCAAATCTCTCTGAAACAGATGAATCTGTTGTTGTACAAATAACAGCAATTTTACTTAATGAAATTGGGAACCAGAAAGGAGACTCTCTTTCAAGCACTACCAGACTACAATTTACCGAACCAGATATTCCATCAACAGTAAATGTAAATGATACGGATGGAGGAGCTAATTTGACCATAGTAGAACCAATTCTAGAAGTTTCTAAATCAATTATATCCAGTCAACCATCTTATGACGGAGGTGATATTGTTACATACCAAATAGAATTAAGTCATCATACCAATAGCGATGCCGACGCTTTTGATGTAAATATTAATGATTTCTTGCCTGCTGAGTTTGATAGTATCAATGTAATAGGAGTAAATGCTACTGGATTTACCGCTCCAAATACTTCAACCACAAGTGATCCTAATCTAATAATAAACACATTTGACTTTCCACTTGGAGCAACACTAGAGGCAACCTATGAAGCCACTTTAGATAGTGAAATTGCCCCCATAAAAAATGTTGTCAACAATGTAACCGTTAAATGGGAATCTCTAAATGGTGGCGGAACTAATTCAAGATCAGGAGATGATGATAATAATTATGACCTGACTGAATCAGGTGCATCAGGATTAGATGATTATCAGGCTAAAACCTCAGAAAGTTTCACTAGCGCAGGCCCTACTCATGAACTTAACCTAATAGGCAGTTCCGACTATACTATCGGAGAAACTATTACCTATGAACTTATTGCAACCCTTCCAGAAGGGATAATACAAAATGTCAGTCTAAAAGATTTATTACCTACAGGACTTATATATCAGAATGCAACCGTTGATACCACAGGATTTAATGGAACTGCAACATCCTCACCAACTATTACCGGTGGAAGTAGTTCTGGTGAAGATGTAAATATTGATTTTGGAAATGTAACAGTAAATGCAGATGGAGATGGAAGCAATAATACCTTCAAAGTTGTTTTAACAGCAAAAGTAGTCAATGAACTAGGAAACCAAAGAGGCGATACTCTTACCAATAGTTCAGAACTAATTTTTACCAATCCAAACACCTTATTAGATGAAACCATTAATGCTTCAAATGCTCCTCAAATAAGTATAATTGAATCAATTTTAGATATAACCAAATTAGCAACTAACTTCCCTACTATAGTAAATAAAGACTCACAAATAACTTATACAATCAATGTCTCTCATAATTCCTTAAGCGATGCTAATGCTTATGATATAAGTCTCACAGATTTTCTTACTGATCAATTTGAAAGTATAGAAAGTGTTACAATCATTCCAACTGGAATAACAGCTCCTTCTTACCAAATAAGCAATGATAAGGACTTATTAATTCCAAATTCCACAGATGGAACCTTTGATCTACCACTTGGAGCAAGTCTCTCAATAGAACTTGTTACTAATGTTGACGAGTTCATTAATCCTGATATAACCCTAGAAAATAATGTTAATATTACTTGGAGTTCCCTCAATGGAAATGTCAGTGGAGAAAGAAATGGGACTGATGGAACCTACGATATATCAGAAACTGGTACCACAAATCTAAATGACTATTCAATTAATTCCTTAGATAACTCAGTTACTACAGATAGCAATAAAATCACTAAGTTCTTCGTATCCTCAAACAATACATTTACTCCAGAAACCCCTGATATCAAAGTGGCAGTTGGAGAACAAGTCATATTCTTTATTCGTGCACATCTTGAAGAAGGTACAACTAACAGTTATGTAATAAGAGATTCAATACCAGAAAATCTTACCGTAGATAATGTAGAACTAATCACAAATTCAGCAGATTCTTTTGGATATATGTCTCAAAATTTTGGTGGTGGAACAATTACCCCATCCATCTCAACCATTGCTGGAGATAGAAATGATATTGAAGTAACCCTAACCAATATACTAAACCCAACTGATGGAAATGGTCCTAATAATTTCATTGGATTAAAAGTCATAGCTACCGTAAAAGATATCCCCTCCAATATAGACTCTGTTTCTTTCCAATCACAAGCAACTGGACAAAAAGATTCTGATCCAATCCAAGATGCAGGAACAATAACAATGAGTATAATTGAACCAAATATAGAGATAACACACAGTATATCAGAAACGGAAGCAACTCCAAACCAAGAAATAAATCTTAGCTATACAGTCACAAATACTGGAACATCTGGTGGGCATGATTTAGAACTAATTAATACTTTTGAAGAATTAACTCCGGACAGCCTAATCTATACAACTAACTCTGCTGAACTAATTTGTACCGCAGGTGTAACTGAAACAACAAACCTAACAGAATCAGCAGATAGTTTAGAAATCAGCATAGAACATCTACCAATCAACGAAAGTTGTACAGTGACTTTCAAGGCATCAGTTAAAAATACTGTATTCAAAGGTACAATAATAGCAAATAAATCTATAGTCACCAAAGCAACCTCTATGCCAGGAAACTCCCACTCAGAAGAAAGAGATGAAACATCAGATGGTGAGATAGAATCTGAAGATTCATTTATCGTAATCAAACCTGATTTAAAATTAACCGAGCAAGTAAACAAAGATACATTCAATACTCAAGAATTAGTCACTTATACAATCAAAACCGAGAATATCGGTACTGCAGGAGCAATAAACCCAACCATAAACAAGACTGTTCCTAATAATACCACCTTCTCCCCTACCCAAAGCACACCTGGATGGACCTGTACCAACGGAGGAGTTGCAGGATCAACCTGTACATATATTAATTCACAAGAACTAGCTCCAACAAAAAACTTTGAGATTAATTTTGGAGTAATTATAGACAAAAATCTGCCAGCAGGAACTGATTCACTAAAATCAGACAGCTCTGTCTCAGATAATCAAGCAAGAGGATTTGATGAAACAGAAAACAATCAGACTACTGTTAGCGTTACTGTATTGGGGCAACCTGATCTCCAAATAAAAGTAGATGACGGTGGACTACAAGCTTTCACAGATGATAAAGTAAATTACAAAATTACTTATCAAAATATAGGAACAAAAGGCTCAACCGGAGTAGTAATAAGAACCAAAATACCAGAATTTTCAGAATACTTCCCTAACACCAGCACTTCAGGATGGATTTGTACAGATAATAAGCACCCAGGAGAGTGTATCTTTGAAGTAGGATCCCTACCAGTAGAAGAAACCGAAAAAGAAATTGTACTGACATTAAAAGTAATAGGCTATGCCCCAACCGATTTAGAAACATTAAGCCTGTCCGTATCTATTGAAGATGATAAGAAAAATGGAGATGATATTAATTTGAGTAACAATACTGCATCAGATATAACACCTCTACTTTATACATCCGTCTTTGATCCCCCATCATCTCTAAAAACCTTCAATGCCGGAGGATTACCTGAATTCGAATGGAAAATGGTCTGGCTAAATGATGGAAATACAGATGCTCTTAATGTATTATTAACTGATGATGTACCAGAAGGAACCACTTATGTTCAAGATAGCTTCAAATGTGATGCTAGAGGTGATTCTACCACAACTAGATGTGACTTCAACCCTGAACTAAATAGAGTAGAATGGGAAGGAATGATTGCTCCTGATCCAGGTAAATTAGATGAAGATGATGGCTTAAACGAAGTAGTATTAATATTCCGTACAACTGTACCAGAAGAAATCCAAAAACTAACCAATCAAGCTAAAGCACATTGGGACGAAAATGGAAACGGAACCTTCGAGGATGATATTTTGTATGGACAAATAGCAAGCCTTTCTAATGACCCAAGGACAATGGAAGGAAATGATTCTACCGTCTGGGAAAGACAGCCTAAAGTTAGTGAAACTCTAGATCAAGCAGGGAATGGAATCCAAGTTAGAGTTATAATCGCCTTAGTAACATCTTTCGCTCTGATCCTAACATTTATGATTGAAAAATTTCTTCCGATAAAGCACCTAAAAGATGAAATATAAAGAACTAATCTTATACCTCCAAATATCCAAATGGATGCTAACAGTAGGAATTATTCTAACTCTAGTTTATTTCCTACTGGCTCCTGCCATAAATGGAATCTTTAATCCAATACCAGATACTCCCCTATTCCCATATTCATCAGACATACTAACTCCAGAGCAAACCAAAAATACAGAACCCACATTTAGTCCACCAGAAGAAAACACTCTTGTAATTCCATCACTTGGAGTAAATTCAACCATCAAGTCAGGTGGAAACAGTTTGACTAACAAGAACATCTGGCATGATACTAACTCTACAGTTCCAGGAGCCGGAGGAAATATAGTTATGGCAGGGCATAGATTCAGCTACAAAAATGGAGATAACTCCTTTTATCACTTACCTAGCTTAAAAGTAGGTGAAATAATTCAAATTTTCTGGAATGGAAAAGAGAATCTCTATAAAGTAACAGAGAGTTTTGAAGCAGAAGCCGACCAAATAGAACTAATTGGTAAATCAGAAACTGAGAAATTAACATTATATACATGCACACCCATATGGACAGCTCACAAAAGACATATCATAATCGCAATTCCATTCGAAGAAGAAAAATAATTATTCTCTGTATCCAAAATATTATCTTAATATTGATTCTTTTTATTTTGATTTTCACTATAAGAGCAATTGATTTTCAGGGGTAGAATGAAAGATTTAAGTATTATTTTTCTAATTTAGCTCGATAATAAATTATATCATCGAGCTTTTTTATTTTTAAAAACTTAGCAATTATATGCTTATGCACCAGTCTGCTCAGGCAGGTAGATTATTACAAACTTGCATTTTACATTTAAAAATTATATAATATATACACAATTAAATATATGAGAAACGAGTATAGTAAACCAAACATAGAAATTAATCATTGGATTGTGTCTTCCCTAGACATACAAAAACTTTATGAATTTTTTGTGCGAAGATTTCCAGAATCAAATGTAGAAATCCTTTTGGAGTCACAAGAAGGTCATACAAGAATTTGTGAATCATTTGATGAATACTCAAAAGAAGTTTCCTTGATTTTATCTAACAATGACATTATTTCAAATGTTAAAATTAGTGTAAGAGAGGGTGAGTCATTATTCGAATTAGATAGATATAAATATAAACAAATCGGGATAAACATAAGCTTTGAATATTCTTCGACCACTATATATGTAATAGGAGGAGATACAGATGGTTCATGTAAAGATTGGATAGAAGGGGCATACACCGAATTATTAGGTTTAAAAAAAATTTTCGAAATTACTGATGATAAGGTAATTGAAGTTTTAGATAAAAAATATAATAAAATAATCTTTGACCCAAATGGAGAAACCAGAAAAAAAATCATAGAATCTTTAAAA
>Ga0100398_1000554_pt1 | contig 33780 bp, 31 predicted proteins | sample CryGeymeta201522_FD_81568 | JGI IMG/M metagenome (GOLD analysis project Ga0100398, IMG submission 81568) | Groundwater microbial communities from Crystal Geyser aquifers in Utah, USA - Crystal Geyser metaG 2015-22 | ecosystem: Environmental > Aquatic > Deep subsurface > Groundwater | place: USA...
ACTATCAATGGTCCGCTTCATCGTCATTGAGATGACGGGCAAACTCAATTTGCCTTGCACTTCCGTCGGCCCGGAACGACAGTTCTTTGCGTGCACTCGCTTGGCAATCGTCCCTACAATGGACTCGAATGTCTCTCCTTCTGCCCCTGCAACCAAAACTGGTTCGCTGTCTGAAGGATGAAACGCAATAGCTGCGGTCTGAGCAAGAGACGTCTTGCCGACACCCCGATCACCAAAAATAAAGACATGCCGTCCTTTGGTTGCAAGGTGGCGCCGGATCTCTCTTAGGCTACCTTCGCGTCCAAGCAAAAACTCAGCATCCGGATCGGGTCCGATGGGCTCAGCAGCCGGTTGAGTAGCTTAACAAGGCTCTCCTCAGTTTGGCCGGCTATCGTCATTGGACTCACCCCTGTATGTGGTAGAAATACCACTGCCGCACAATACAGGTTGTGGTGGGAAGAGTGCAAGTCACGGTGTCTGTAGTGCCAAGTGAATTATAGTCCGTTCGTCTCGAAAATGTAGCGAACGATGGCAATGCAGGATGCTAACACAATATTTGAGACCATACCTCAACTTCAGGTGCGAGCCAAATACTCCCCCCACACCCCCCTTAACAAACCCCTAACAAAATCCCCTTTCCTCAACAATCTCAACGCCTTAACCCCCATTATCACGCGTGATAAGCCCCCCTCACGCCACCAGCTGCTCCGCCTTCTTCAGGTCGACCGAGACCAGTTGGCTCACCCCCTGCTCCCCCATCGTGACCCCGAAAAGCCGGTCCATCCGGGCCATCGTGACGGCGTGGTGGGTGATCGTCAGGAACCGCGTGTCGGTCGCCCGCGTCATCTCGTCGAGCATGTCGCAGAACCGGGTCACGTTGGCGTCGTCCAGCGGCGCGTCCACCTCGTCGAGCACGCAGATCGGCGCCGGATTGGCCAGGAACACCCCGAAGATCAGCGCCAGCGCCGTCAGCGTCTGCTCCCCCCCCGACAGCAGGCTAAGCGTGCTGAGTTTCTTGCCCGGCGGCTGGCACAGGATCTCCAGCCCCGCCTCCAGCGGATCGTCCGACTCCACCAGCACCAGCCGCGCCTCTCCGCCGCCGAACAGATGCGTGAACAGCCTGGAGAAGTTGGTGTTCACCTCGTCGAAGGCCTTCAGCAGACGGTCGCGCCCTTCCTTGTTCAGGCTGGCGATCCCCGTCCGCAACTTGGCGATCGCGGCCGTCAGGTCGTCCTTCTCGGCGGCCAGCGTGTCGTGTTCGGCCGCGACAGCGCAGGCATCCTCCTCGGCCCGCAGGTTGACCGCCCCCAGCGCGTCGCGTTGCCGACGCAGCCGCATCACATCGGCCTCGATCGCATCGGCGGAGGGCATCGGGTCGGACACGTCGCCAAGGCTGTCTCGCAAGGCTTCGGGCGACATTTCCTGTTCTTCGAGGATACGCGCCGAAGCGGCGTCGACAGCTTCCCGCGCAGCGTCCCGGCGTGCTGCCGACCCGGCCCGGACCTCGCGTGCTTCCGAGGCGGCGCGTTCGGCGTCCCGCTCGGCCCCGGTGGCGGCGCGCAGGTTCGATTCCCCCACGGACAGCACGTTCGTGGCCTCGGCCTTGCGAGCCTCGGCGACCGTGATCTGTTGCGCCAGCGCGTCCCGGCGCGTCGCGATCTCGGCCGGCTTCCGGCGTGCGTCCGCCAGCGCGCTTTCCGCCTCGACGCGGCGGGCATCCAGTTCGGCCAGACGCATCGCGGCGTTGGCCAGACGGTTTTCCCAGCTGGCGATCTCCTGCGCGATCTTGCCTATGCGTGCGTTCCGCGCCGCGCCATCGCGCTTGACCTCGTCGAAGGCGGCGCGGCGGGCGAGCATGGTCATGCGCGCGGCCTCCACGGTGGTCTTCACGTCAGTCAGCTGCTCGCGCACGGCGTCCAGATCGTCCAGGTCCGCAAGGGCATCCTGCGCGCGGACCAGTTCGGCGCGGGCGGCTTCGGCCTCGTCGGCATGGCGCGCGGCCGTAAGGCGCAGGGTTTCAAGCTTGCCGTCCAGCACGCTTTGATCGGCCTCGGCGCGGGCGGCGGCGCGGCTGGCTTGGCTCAACTGCGTTTCGGCCTCGCGGCGGGCGGCGCGGGCGTCCGCATCGGCCTTCGTCAAATCGGCCAGGCGGGCGGCGGTGCGCGCATGGGCGGCGATCGCGATATCGGCGGCGCTGCGGGCGCGGGCGCTTTCGGCCTGCAACTCCGTCAGCCGGTTGGCTTGCTCCAGCCGACGCGCAGCCGTGGAGACCGCATCTGCGGTGCCGACCGCGAAACCATCCCAACGCCACAGGTCTCCAGCGCTGCTGACAAGGCGTTGGCCGGGTTGCAGCAGGGCCTGCAGGCGGGGGCCGTCGGCGGCATCGACAAGGCCGATCTGGGACAGGCGCCGTGACAGAAGAGGTGGGGCCTGCGCCACGTCCGACGCGGGCTGAACCCCAGCCGGCAAGGGCGCTATGGCGTAATAGGCGGGCAGATCCGTCCATCCGGTCGCGCCCGGAACCAAGGCGCGGGCGGCTTTGATATCGTCGCCGAGGGCCGCCCCGATGGCGGCCTCGAAACCGGGGGAGACATGAATTTCGTCAAGGATCTGATCGCCGTCGCCACGGTCGCGGTCGAGCATTCGGGACAGCGCCGCAACCTCGGCCTCCAACGTCCCGGCCTGACCTTCGGCGTCGGATTTCACGGCGCGGGCCTTCGCCTCGACACTCAGCGCGTCGGAACGGGCGGCTTCGGCGTCCAGCAGCGTCGACTCGGCGCGAGCGGCGAGGTCGGTGGCGCGGGCCAATGCCGCCTCCGCGTCTTCCGCCTCGCGCTTCAGCGTCTGCAGGCGATCGGCGGCGTCCTGCGCGGCGGCTTGCGCCGATTGCGCGTCGGCGGTGTTGCGGGCGACGGCCTTTTCGGCGTCGACCATGCGGCGCTCGATGGCTTGGAAACGGGCAGACAGGGCTGCAGATTGCTCTGTTAGATCAGAGAGTTCTGCCTCCTGAGCGGCCAGGACGTCGCGGGCTTCGGCGACGGCAATCTGGGCGTCCGCGACGCGGTCGTCATGGCCGTTCTGGACGGCTTCAAGCTCCGAACACTCGGCTTTCAGCCGCGCAACGGTATCGCCCGCATCGGCATTCAGCGCCTCTTCTCGGGCGCGATCGAGGTCGATCTGCGCGATACGGTTGCCCAGCGTTTCGACCGCGGCTTCGGCGCGGTCCGCATCGGCCTGCAAGCTGTCTCGTTCGACCAGCAAACGCTGGAGAATCGCGGCAGCGATGGCGTCTTCCTCGCGCAATGGGGGGAGGGCTTGCTCGGCCTCCTCGCGGGCCTTCACGGCCAGTCGCGCAGCCGTTTCCGCCTGGGCGGCGGTGGCGAGACCTGCGCGCAGGTCGTCTTCCGCACGCAGCCGCGCGGTGTCGGCATCGCGCCAGCGCACAAACAGCAACAACCCCTCGGCAAGGCGCAGGTCGGCCCCGATCTCGCGGTAGCGTGCGGCTTGTTTTGCCTGTCTTGCCAGGGTGTTAAGTTGGTTGGCAAGCTGGTCGATCACATCGTCGATGCGCGCAAGGTTGACCTCGGCCGCCTTCAATTTCAGTTCCGCTTCATGGCGGCGCTGGTAAAGACCGGAGATTCCTGCGGCTTCCTCCAGCACGCGACGGCGGGCCTTCGGCCGGGCGTTGATCAGTTCGGAAATCTGGCCCTGACGCACCAGCGCGGGGCTGTGCGCGCCGGTCGACGCATCGGCGAACAGCATCGAGACATCGCGGGCGCGGACGTCTTTTCCGTTGAGTTTATAAGCACTTCCGGCATCGCGGGTGATGCGACGGACGATGTCGATCTGGTCCGCGTCGTTGAATCCGGAGGGCGCCAGACGGTTGGTATTGTCGATCTGAAGCGAGACCTCGGCGAAGTTGCGGGCAGGCCGCGTGGCGGCGCCGCCGAAGATCACATCCTCCATCCCCGCGCCGCGCATCGCAGTGGGGCGGTTTTCACCCATCACCCAGCGTAACGCTTCGAGAAGATTGGATTTTCCGCATCCGTTCGGGCCGACGACTCCGGTCAGGCCATCGGCGATCACGAGGTCCGTCGGATCGACGAATGACTTGAAACCGTTGAGTCTGAGCTTGGTGAATTGCACGGGGACCTGCCGGATGAATGACGATTCTGATGGAGGCCAAGTGTCCCGGTCGGCGTCCGCCGAGTCAACGGTGTGGCGCTTCATGTGGGGTTTCGTACAGGTTTATCCACAAGATTTGCGGTGATTGCGCAATAGAAGTATAAATTGACCATAGCACACATACGATCGCTGTCCGATGGTCCCACAAGGGCCCTTTCGCAACCGTCCAGAACCACGGTGGTATATCAATGCTATATCAATTCGGGGTTTCGATGCCCCGGCGAAGGCCCGTGGTCCGGACATGCGGAAGGTCCGGGCCAAGTCACCGCCCCGCAGCGTCCGATCCGGCAACACTTGGCCAGGTTCCGTATAGTGGAGTTGAGATGAACGATGTCCGGTGTTATCTTGTGCCCACGCCCGGCGCCGGGGCTTCACAGGCGCAAATGGCACCTTGAGTTTGATCTGTGTCGAAGGATCCGGCCATTCGTCAATGGCTTCCACGGCGCTTTCGATGTATCGGATCAGACACTGGACAAGGTGTTGCAACAGGAGGACTGAGTCCTGACCGGACTGACCCATGCGGTGGCGCGGACCACCGCCGCACCGGCGCGAGGCGCCAAAACCACGTTCGCTTACACCAGCGAAGAGCTGCTTGAGCGGATCATCCAATCCCTGACCGACGACAAGGCCGAAGATATCGTGCAGATCAACCTGCGCGGGAAGTCTTCGATCGGCGATTACATGGTGGTGGCCTCGGGCCGCTCCACGCGCCAGGTGTCGGCCATGTCGGAGAAGCTCGTGGAACGGCTGAAGGCCGATTTCGCGCTGAACGCGAAGATCGAGGGCAAGGATACCGGCGATTGGGTGCTGATCGACACGGGCGATGTGATCGTCCATGTTTTCCGGCCCGAGGTGCGGGAATTCTATCAGCTGGAAAAGATGTGGCTGCCCGCCTGAGGCATTGCGCCGCCGTGTCGTGACGGGCAACGGGCGATGAAGGTGCATCTTTGCGTCGTAGGCCGCCTTCGGGGCGGGCCGGAAAAGACGCTGATCGACGATTACCTTGCACGTGCGGACAAGGTGGGCCGGGGCCTTGGGCTTTCGCTTGGGCAGGTGGTTGAGGTCGAGGACCGCAAGGGCGGCGGCATGGCGGCGGAGGCGGAGTTGATCCGGCGCGCGCTGCCTTGTCCGCAGTTCTGGGTGATGGACGAGCGGGGCGCGGTGATGACCTCGCCCGATTTCGCCGAACGGCTGGGGGCGCAGAGGGATCGCGGCATGGGCGACCTGGCGCTTGTGATCGGCGGCGCGGACGGCATCGACCCGGCCTTGCGGGCCGAGGCAGGGTTGGCAGTGAGTTTCGGCAAGATGGTCTGGCCGCACATGCTGGCCCGCGTGATGCTGGCCGAGCAGGTGTATCGGGCGGCGTCCATTCTGGCGGGAAGCCCCTATCACCGGGTTTGATTGCCGTGTGCGCAAAGTCTCCGAAAACCGGTTCCCACTTTTCGGTTTGCGCTGTCTGGATGCCGCGCAAAGTCTCCGAAAACCGGTTCCCACTTTTCGGTTTGCGCTAGCGCATGAGAATATCCTGCCGGAACCGCCGCAACAGCAGCAGCCCGAACATCAGCGGCACCAGCGCCCAGAGCAGCACCAGCGGCAGGTTGATGAAATCCGGCGCATAGGTCGGGAACGCGCCCTGCCGGAAGATCGCGGTGAAGTGAATCCATGGCGTCCAGTCGAGGATGGATTGCAGCGCCGGGCTGAGATCCTCGTAGATGAAAAACACGCCGGCCGCGATCAGCAGGGGGCGCGTGACGATGGCCCAGACCGAGGCATAGACCGGGAACAGGCCGACCAGCGCGCAATTCAGGGTGCCGTGGCCGAGGCCAAGCAGCGCCGCCAGCGCCATGGACAGGATGATGAACCGGAATTCCAGCACGGCGCTGGCGTCGGTGAATTCCAGTATTCCGAACAACAGCAGCGCGCCGACCATGATGCTGGTCAGCGCGTTCAGGAAGAACCGCGCGAGGATCGCATCCAGCCAGCTGACCGCCGGATACATCAGCAGCGGTTTGGAGAATCGCAGCGCGCCCATCACGCTGGCAAGCGTGAGGCTGTAGAGCACGAAGGGGATATAGCCGGTGGCGTAGAACAGCAGGAACGAATTGCCGAGCGACGGGGTGCGCAGCAGAAGCCCGAAGACGAAGGACATCACCACCAACGCGCCGAGGGGTTCGGCGACGGCCCAGATATAGCCGCCGGGGGACTTGCCGTAGCGCGTCGACATCTCGCGCAGCATCAGCGCGACGATGGCGCGGCCCGAGGCGAAGCCGCGTGACCGGCGCTTGGCGCGACCCACGGGGGGGGGAGGGGCGAGATCGGACATCGGGGGTATCATGCTTCCTTAAGGCCCTGCGAGTATGTATGACGGGACACGCGCATTCAACGTCGCCCATCTAGCGGGCCAGGGATTGTCAAAGAATTGACGGGTTCGGCGAAACAGAAGGGTCCAGCGGGCCAGGGGGCATTCGCCACCGTCCGGACCGGGCGCGCGGCGGCGGTCGAGCTTTCGCCTGCGCCGGAACGTGGCGGCAGGCCCGAACCTGCCGAGAAGCCCGAACCTGCCGAGAAGCCCGAACCTGCCGAGAAGCCCGAACGCGCCGCAAAGCCCGAACGCGCCGGGAAGCGCAAGGGCGACGCGCCGGATGTCGGCCGACGCATCCGGGTCAATGTCACGGCGGCGGGACCGGCGCGGATGCGGCGGCGGCACTGGGGACTGTTGGTCTCCTTCCTGTTGCTGGTCGTGCTGCCCTTCGCGGCGGTGGCCTATTACCTCTACGAGGTGGCGGTGGATCAATACGCCTCCACCACCGGGTTCACCGTGCGCACCAACGAAGCGGGGGCGGCGACGGATGTGCTGGGCGGCCTTGCGGCCTTCACCGGCGGCGGTGGCGGCCAGCGCGATGCGGATATCCTGTTCGAATTCATCGTGTCGCAGGAACTGGTGCAGCGGGTGAACGCGCGCATGGACCTTGTGGCACATTACTCTGCCCCCTACGCGCAGGACCCGGTCTTCGCGCTGTCGCCCGATGCCACGATCGAGGGGCTGGTGGATCAATGGCAGCGGATCGTGCGGATCAGTTACAGCCAGTCCACCGGGTTGATCGAATTGCGGGTGCTGGCCTTCAGCCCCGACATGGCGCGGGATGTCGCGCAGGCGATCATCGAGGAAAGCCAGGTTCTGGTGAACGAGTTGAACGCCACCGCGCGGGCGGACGCGATGCGCTTCGCCCAGACCGACCTGGACAGCGCCCTTGTGCGGTTGCGGACCGCGCGCGAGGCGTTGACGGCGTTCCGGACCCGCAGCCAGATCGTCGATCCGGAATCGGATTTGCAGGGGCGGATGGGGGTTCTCAACAACCTGCAACAGCAATTGGCCGAAGCACTGATCGAATATGACCTGTTGGGCGAGAACACCGCCAACCCCAACGATCCGCGCCTGCGCCAGTCGGCGCAGCGCATCGACGTGATCCAGGCCCGCATCGCGCAGGAGCGGGAGAATTTCACCTCGTCCGATGTGCAGGTCGGCGGCGAGGATTATCCGACGCTCATCGCGGAATTCGAGGGGCTGGTGGTGGACCGCGAATTCGCCGAGGAAAGCTATCGCGCGGCGCTGACGGCGCTGGACCTGGCCCGGACCAATGCCACGCGGCAAAGTCGCTACCTTGCCGTGTTCATCCAGCCGACCATGCCCGAAGCCGCAGAATTCCCGCGCCGTGAGGTCATCGCGGGCCTTGCGGGGCTGTTCTTGCTGCTGGGCTGGGCGATCCTGGCGTTGATCTTCTACTCGATCCGCGACCGGCAATAGGGGCTTGGGGCGGATGATCCGGTTCGAGGACCTGACCAAGACATTCCGCGTTGCGGGGCGGGATCGCGTGGTGATCGATCGCCTGAACATGACGCTGCCCACGGGGCGGTCGCTGGCACTGCTGGGGCGCAACGGGGCGGGGAAATCCACGCTGATGCAGATCATCGCCGGCAACATGCGCCCCGATCGCGGGCGGGTGGTGTCCGATGGCACGATCAGTTGGCCGGTGGGGTTCGCGGGTTCGTTCCATGCGGAGCTGACGGGCGCGCAGAACACCCGTTTCATCGCGCGGGTCTACGGTGTCGATACCGACGAGCTGGTGGATTTCGTGCGCGACTTCGCCGAGATCGGGGCGCATTTCAACATGCCGGTGCGGACCTATTCCTCGGGGATGAAATCGCGTCTGACCTTCGGGCTGTCGATGGGAATCGAGTTCGATACCTACCTGGTGGATGAGGTCACGGCGGCGGGCGACGCCGCGTTTCGGGCCAAATCCAAGACCCTGTTCAATGCCCGGATGGAGCGGTCCGGGGCCATCATGGTGAATCACAACCTGGGCGAGTTGCGCGAATATTGCGATGCGGCGCTGGTCCTGGAAAACGGCCGATTGTCCATGTTTGAAGACCTCGACGAGGCCATCGCCTTGCACAAGGAGAACATGCGGGCCTAGGTCGGCTTGGTTAAACCGACCGATGGACTTCCGCGCCATTCGCCGTCCCCCAGCCACATTGCGGCAAAACCTTCGCACCAGCCTGCGGCCAAGGTGTCCCGACCGATACAGGAGGGGAACGGGGCCGACATGCCGACGATGGTGGTGCAAGGACATGTGCAGACCAACCTGACCGCGCTCGATTACGGGATCACCGACCTGATGGTGATGGAGCAGGACGGTCAGGCGGTGCTGTATGCAAGTTCAGGCCAGTTGGGCGGCCTGACCGCGTTCGGGCTGGCCGCCAACGGCGCGGCCTCGGTCAAGGACACGCAGCTTTATTCCCCCGCATGGTCCGACGGCGTCCTGCGCGATCTGGCGCTGGTGGAGGTCAACGGCCAGTTGTCGATCGCGGTGGCCGGATCGGGTGCGGACCAGTTGCGCCTGTTCGGGCTGAACATCGACGGCTCCATCGGGGTCGAGGCGCAGATGTCGGGGATGGCAAGCTCGATCAGCCGGTTGCTGGATATCGACCAGATCGATCCGTCCACCCTGTTCATGGCCGACAAGGACTCGGGCCTGATCCGGGGCTTCGCGATCAGCGAGAGCGGGTCGCTGTCGCAGGCGATGGAGGTGGCCGATACCAGTGCCACCTATGCAGCCGAAGTGATGGCGTTGAACTCGGCACAGGTGAAGGGCAGCACCTACATCGTCAGCGCCAGCCAGACTGAGAAGGGCGTTTCGGTCTACCGCATGGACGGCTCCACGCTGGTCAACACGGGCAATGCGGGCGTCAACGAGGGGCTGGGCATCATGACGCCGACCGCGATGGAAGTGGTCGAGATCAACGGGCGGAGCTTCGTGCTGCTGGCCTCGGCCCCCGGCGACGGGCTGGGGCAATCGGGCGCGATCACGGTGCTGGAACTGGCGCAGGATGGCAGCCTTGTGGCCACCGACCATGTCATCGACACCGCCTTGACTCGCTTCGGCAGCGTGCAGTCGCTGGAGGTGGTGGAGGCAGATGGCCGCGTCTATGTGGTCGCGGGTGGCGGCGATGACGGGGTGAGCCTGTTTGTCCTGATGCCGCACGGCCGCTTGCAGCTTCTGAGCACGATCAGCGGCGATGCGGGGCTGGAGAACGTCTCGTCGATGGCGGCGCATTTCTCCAACGGGATGTTGCAGATGTATGTCTCGTCCGAGGTGCAGCGGGGCGTCACGCAGATCGCGGCCGATGTCTCGAACCATGGGGTCGTGATCCAGGGCGACCATGGCGGGGGCACGATCAACGGCACCGCGAAGGACGACATCCTGATCGGAGGCGCGGGCAATGACAGCATCCTTGGCGGCAGCGGCGACGACCTGCTGGAGGACGGATTGGGCGAGGACACGCTGCATGGCGGCGACGGCGCGGACATCTTCATCCTGCGGTCCGACTTCACCCATGACGTGATCCAGGATTTCCAGCCCGGCATCGACCGTCTGGACCTGTCGGCCTGGCCGATGCTCTACAACCCCGCCAGCATCGGCTATACCGCCACGTCCACCGGTGCGATCCTGTCGTGGCGCGGCGAAACGCTGGAGATCTTCACCCGCAGCGGTGCGACGCTGAGCATGGAACAGGTGCAGGCCGCGATCATGGCCGCGCCCGACCGGGTGCCGGATTTCGCCAGCTTCGGGGGCAATGACGGCGATCAGGAGATCATCGGCTCGGCGATCAACGACGCGGTTTCGGCGGGCAACGGCAACGACACGATCAGCGGACTTGCGGGGGACGATTACCTTGACGGCGGGAATGGCGACGACTGGATCTGGGGCGATGGCGGGAACGACACGATCTTCGCCGGAGACGGCAACGACTTCGTGGATGGCGGCGACGATGAAGACCTGATCTTCGGTGGCGCGGGCGATGACGAGTTGCGCGGCGGCAACCATGACGACGTGATCCATGGCGGCGACGGGCGCGATATCCTGCGCGGCAATCGCGGCAACGATACCCTTTACGGCGGCGCGGGCAACGACACCATTCTGGGCGACAACAACGACGACCTGATCTTCGGTGAATTGGGAAACGACGTGCTGCGCGGCGGCAAGGGCCGCGACGAAGTCCATGGCGGCGACGGCAATGACCGGATTTTCGGCAACGATCAGGAAGACACGCTGCATGGCGGCGACGGCGACGACCTGATGCGCGGCGGATTTCAGTCCGATCTGATGTTCGGGGATGCGGGCAATGACACCCTGTTCGGTGGCGGCGGCTTCGACACGTTGGTCGGGGGCGCGGGGAACGACATCCTGAAAGGGGATTTCAACGCCGATGTCTTCGTTTTCGAGGATGGCCATGGCCATGACGAGATTCTGGATTTCGAGGCGCTGTCCGACCCCGAGAAGATCGATTTCTCGGGGCTGTCCACGCTGGGCGATATCGCGGCCGTCCTGGCGGCATCGGTGCAGCAGGGATCGGATGTGTTGATCACCACCAGCGCCACAAGCTCGATCCTGTTGCACGATGTGTGGTTGGCGGATCTGGACGCCAACGACTTCCTGTTCTGAGACCGGTGGTCAGGCACCTTTGAGGATCTGGCGATAGAGCGCGGCCAGTTCTTCCCCCTGGTCGGCGGCGCTGCGCTGGGTCGGGGCGCGGCCATGGGTGGTGCCGTAGCGGGCCGGGTCGGCGTCGATGCGCGCAAGGACATCGGCCAGGGCGCGGTGATCGTCGACCGGCACGACATGGCCTGTCACGCCCTCGACCACATCGCCGCCGATCGCGCCGCGGTCGGAGGCGACGACCCAGAGCCCCAGCGCCAGCGCCTCGCGCGCGACGAGGCCGTGACTTTCGGGCCATGTGGAGGGCGCCATCAGCACGTCGAAGCTGCCGTAGAGGCCCGCCACATCGGCCTGCGGGCGGCGGGGGACGCGGCGCACGGGCGTGGTGTTCCACTGCTCCGTCACCTCGGTGCCGGGCGGCAGGGCATGGTCCACCACCAGCAGGTCGAGATTGGCGAAGCGCCGCGATGTCAGCGCGGCGCGCAGGACGTCGAAGCCCTTGTGCCGCGCGGCGCCGCCGATCAGCCCGAGGCGCACCCGACCGGGCGGGCCCGGGTGCGGCGCGGGCAGCGGCAGCGCGCTGAGCCCGTTGGGCAGCGCGCGCACATGGGGCAGGCCGATGGACCGGTGCAGCGCCGCGAAGGATTCGGACACCGCCAGCAGGGCTGCGGCATCCATCAGGCAGCGCCGCGCGATCTGCGCCCGGGGCGGGCGGGCGGCTCCGTCGTGGAAATCGTAGAGATCGGGCGTGCCGTCGGGGCCGATGATGAACTGGTTGGGCGAGCACCACCAGCCGTCATGGAGGGTCAGCACATAGGGAATGCCCCGCTTGCGGCACAGGTCGATGATGCCGACGCCCATCCGTTGCAGGCAATGGACATGGACGATGTCGGGCGCGATGCGGTCCAGCAGAGCCTCGATCCGGGCATCCATCACCGGGTCGCACATCGCGGCCTCGTCCGCTTGGTCTGCGGCGGTGATCGACCAGACCCGCGCGCCGCCCCGGCTGGTGGCGGTGACCTCGTGGGGATGCGCGCCGCCTTCGAGGGTGGTCAGGACGTCGATCTCGAACCCGTGGTGATCGAGGAGGTGGCGCACATTGTCGGCCACCACCCGCGTCGCGCCGCCGATATCCTGCGGCGGGTAGAAGACGTTGACGACCAGCAGGCGCGGGGCGGGTGGGCTGCGGGTGGCGTTCATCCGGTCCACAAGCGCCGCGCCCATGGGGTCCAGCGCGTAGTCCCGCAAGACGCGCGCCTTGGCCGCCGCCCCGATGCGGGCACGCAGGGGCGCGTCGTCGATCAGCCGCAGCAGCGCGGTGGCGAAGGCGTCGGTATCGGCGGCGAGCAGGCCGGTGATCCCATCCTCGATCGCGCCGGCCAGCACCCGGGTGGGGCTGGTGATGGCGGGGATGGCGAACATCGCGGGTTCGATCCATTTCAGTTCGGACTTGGCGTCGGCGGAGGGCGAGGGGCTGAGGACGGACAGCGCGATGTCGGCCCCGGACAGGGTGCCGAGATACGTTTCGAAATCCCAGACCGGCGCGCGCAGGGACACATCGGGATGGTCGGGGTCGAGGTGCGTCAGGTCGGGAAATTCGCCCATCAGGCGGATCTCGATCTGTCCGGGACGCGCGGCCAGAACGCGGGCCAGCGCCGGTTCGAGGATATCGGTGAAATCAGTCTTGTGGGCCTTGGTGCCCGAGCCGTAGAACAGCACCAGCTTGTCGGATCGCGGCGCGGGATCGCGGCGCATCGAGGCCATGTGTGCGCCGCCGAGCGCGTTGCGATGGGTGAAGGCGGTGCCGGAGCGGGTCCTTGGCGCCAGCGCGTCGCGGATCGGGTCGGTCGAGGCGATGCCGGTCTGGCACAGGGCGGCGGCGGCGGCAAACAGCGGCACGCCGCAGGCGATCTCGGCGTGCTGCGCGGCGGTGATCTGGCCGCCGTAATTGTCCAGCGGCGGCGGGAAATGCGCGGCGTCGAAGTTCAGGTCGTCGATGTCGTAGAAGGTGGCGAGGCCCTGCCGCGCGGCGTCCACCATCACGTCGGCGATCCGGGGGAAGGCCGGGTTGCGCTGGAAGATCACGGCATCGAACTGGGCAAGATCGGCATGAAGCGCCGCGACATCGCGGCTTTGCAGGTAGATGCGCACGGCGATGCCCTGCCCGCGCAACTGGTCCGCCTTCTGGTCGGCGCGGTAGAGCTTGCATTGGTAGAGGTCGTCATTGGCAAGGATCGCCACCCGCCGGATCGGCGCGGCGCGTGCGATCAGGTCCGGCGGCGGCGCGTAGAGGGTGATGGCGCGGGTCAGCAGGCCTTGCACGGTGGCAAGGCCGTGGCTGCCGATCTGGTCGGTCAGGGTGTTCCAGATCGCCTCGAACGCGGCGCGGCCGACGGCGCGGGCCCGGCGGCGGAGGGCGACATCGCCCTGCGTGGCGGGCGGCAGGGTTTCGGCAAGGTCGAGGGCCATGGCGATGCGGCCCGCCGAAAGCTCCAACTCGGCCAGGGTGACGCGGTTGGCACCGCTGTCGAACCCGGCGGGCGGGATACGGCGCAGCGCGATCTCGCGCGCGGGATCGGGTTGGCCGCGCGGGGATTGGCCATGGATCAGGTCGGCAAGATCCAGCGCGGCGCGGGCATCGTCGGAAGCGGCGGCAAGGGCCTGTTCCAGCAATGCCCGGGCCTTGTCGGGGGCGTTCCGGCCGCGCTGGACGCGAGCCAGATCGACCAGGAACCGGCGTTGGACCGGGTCCCGTGCATCCAGCCGGGCGGCGGCGGCGGCGGGGCTGGCGATCACCCCGGCCAGCGCCTTCGCGGAACCGGAGGGGATACGGGCGCGCACGGCATCGGCAAGGCGCAGGCCGTGGGTCGCCTGGGCCCATGCGGCAGCGTTGGCATGGGCCCCTGCGCGCAACCCGATGCGCGCCCAGTGGCGCGGCAGGGACGTCGTTTCGGCGGGCACCGGCAGCGACAATTCCGCCAGGCTGGCGCGGTAGAAGGCGGGGTCGAGCGCATGGTCGGGATGGGGCGGGATGCCGGCATCGAGGCCGGTCCCGGCGAAATGGGCGATGGCGGCCAGCCGGGCGGGCGGGATCAGGGCGGGCGGGGTCAGGGCGGGGCCCGCTGATTCCAGCAATGCAAGGTAGAGGTCGTGGTTGAAGATCCGCACAAGGGCCGGTCCGTGCAGACCGAGGCTCAGCCACAGGTCCCGCTCGCACAGGGTCGCCCTGGCCAGCGGGATGCCATGGGCCAGAAGGGCAAGGGCGGCATCCTGCGCCGACAGGTCTTTGGGGAGGGACAGGCCATGGGCGCGCTTGACGAAATGCGGATCCCAGTGGTCGGCGCGCGCGGCGCGGCCTTCCGGCACGCCGAATTCGAGGTAGTGGAACAGGGCCTCCGCCGGGCTGTGGACGGCATCGGCCACGTCTGGATTGGCGGCGAGGTAGGCCCCGACCGACACGCCGCGCGCCAGCATGTCGCAGCGGGGGTGGCGCGCGAAGATCGCCTCTGCCCCTTCGGTGGCCAGCGCATCGGCGAACCATGCGCGCCACCCGTCGCGCAGGGCTGCATCCGTCAGCAGGCTGCCCTTGGGGATCGCCTTCGGGGTTGGTCGACCTCCGATGCGGCGCAGAACCGATTTCACCTTCATGTGCGCCCTTCCGGCTGCCGCTTGGCCCCTCATACCGCGCCGGTCGGGGCCTGTCACCGGCGGCGTCCGGTGCGCTGCTCCTTGCGGCGCCCGGGCTGCATCCTTTAGACCCGTTGCAAAAGGAGCCGTTCCCATGCCCGATACCCCGCGCCCGGTCGTCTTGTGCATCCTCGATGGATGGGGCATCGGCCAGACCGAGGCCGACAACGCGCCGCATCTTGCCGATACACCGGTGATGGACCGTCTGCTGGCCACCTGCCCCCATGCGACCCTTCTGACCCATGGCCGCGATGTCGGCCTGCCCGAGGGGCAGATGGGCAATTCCGAGGTCGGGCACACCAATATCGGCGCGGGCCGGGTGGTGAAGATGGACCTTGTGGAGATCAACGACGCGATCGCGGCGGGGGAGTTCGCCGGGCGGCCCGCATTGACGGCGTTCATCCAGACCTTGCAGCGAAGCGGCGGCACCGCGCATCTGATGGGGCTGGTCAGCGATGGCGGCGTCCATTCGCAACTGACCCATCTGGAGGCGGCCCTTGCCGAGATCGCGGCGGCGGGCGTGCCGGTGGCGGTCCACGCGATCACCGACGGGCGCGATGTCGCGCCGTGCTCGGCGGCGGAATTCGTGGCGGGGCTGGAGCGTCGCCTGCCCGAGGGGGCGCGCATCGTGACGGTGCTGGGGCGCTATTTCGCCATGGATCGCGACAACCGCTGGGACCGGGTGGAACGCGCCTATCGCGCGATGGTGCATGGACAGGGCGATGGCGCGGCGACGCCGGGAGCGGCGGTGATGGCCGCCTATGATGCCGGCAAGACCGACGAGTTCATTCCGCCAAGCGTGATCGGGGACTACGCGGGCATGGCGGACGGCGACGGGATCTTCATGCTCAACTATCGCGCCGACCGCGCGCGCGAGATACTGGCCGCTCTGGGCGATCCGGGCTTCGAGGCCTTCGATGTCGCGGGCCGTCCGGAGTTCGCGGCGAAATTGGGGATGGTCGACTATTCCACGGCCCATGACGCCTACATGACGACGGTGTTCCCGAAGCAGAAGATCGCGAACACGCTGGGGGAATGGGTGGCGAAGGCGGGGCTGCGGCAGTTCCGCATCGCCGAGACGGAGAAATATCCCCACGTCACCTTCTTCCTCAATGGCGGCGTGGAGGTGCCGGAGGTGGGCGAGGATCGCTGCATGCCGAAATCCCCCGCCGTCGCGACCTATGACCTGCAACCCGAGATGTCGGCGGCCGAGGTGACGGAGCATCTGGTGGCCGCGATCCGGGACCGCTACGACCTGATCGTGGTGAATTACGCGAACCCCGACATGGTGGGCCATACCGGCGACCTTGCGGCCGCGATGACGGCCTGTGCCACGGTGGATGCCGGGCTGGGGCAGGTGGTCGCGGCGCTGGACGAGGTCGGCGGCGCGATGATCGTCTGCGCCGATCACGGCAATTGCGAGATGATGGTGGACCCGGTGACGGGTGGGCCGCATACCGCCCACACCACGAACCTTGTGCCGGTGATCCTTGTCGGCGGCCCCGAAGGCGCTGCGCTGCGCGACGGGCGACTGGCCGATCTTGCGCCAAGCCTGTTGCAGCTTATGGGGCTGGAACTGCCCGCCGAGATGACCGGGAAGAGCCTGCTGACATGAGGATGCGCGCGCTGTTGCTTGCAGCGGTTCTTGCCGCGCCCGCCGCCGATTTGGCTTCCGCGCAAGGCGACCCGGCGGCGACCGCGCGCGAGGCGGGCGTGATGCTGGAGAACGCGGCGCAGGCGCTGGCCGATGCCGATGGCGCCCGCGACCAGGTGGAGGCGCTGACCGAGACGGTCCGCGCCTATGAGCGCGGGCTGGAGGCCTTGCGCGCGGGCCTGCGCGACGCGGCGGTGCGCGAGGCGACGATCCTTCTGGTCTTCGAGGCCGAGCGGCGACGCCTGGGCCAGCTTCTGGGTGTGCTGCAACGGATCGAGGATGCCCCGGCCCCCGCCACGCTGCTGCACCCGGAAGGTCCGCTGGGCACGGCGCGGTCGAGCATGATCGTGGCCGATGTCACCCCCGCCGTCGCGCGGCAGGCGGCGGCGCTGCGCGAGCAGGTGGAGGAACTGGCCGCCCTGCGTGCGGTGCAGGTCGGCGCTGTCGGGCAACTGGAAGCCGCGCTTCAGGGCGTGCAGCAGGCCCGCGCGGCCTTGAGCCAGGCGATCGCGGACCGGGTTGCCTTGCCCGAACGCTTCGCGTTGAACCCGCAAGCGATGCGCCAGATCCTCGAAAGCGTGAACAGCCTGGCCGGGTTCGCCGCCATGCTGGGTGAAACCACGGCCGACACCACCGCCGCCCTGCCCGAGTTCGAGGCCGCGCGCGGTGCCGTGCCGCTGCCGGCGCTGGGTGCGGTGCTGCGGCGCTTCAACGAGGCGGACGCGGCCGGCATCACCCGGCCCGGTGTTCTTTTCGCGGTGCCACGTCAGGCCCTGCTGACCGCGCCCTGGCCCGCCAGCATCCGCTATGCCGGGCCGCTTCTCGATTACGGAAATGTCATTATCCTCGAGCCGCAGGAGGATTATCTGATCATCCTGGCAGGGGCAGGTGACCTGTTCGTGACGCCGGGCGATCTTGTCGCCGCGAATGCCCCGTTGGGCCTGATGCCGGGGGAAGAAGGCGCCAGTGGCGCGGATTTGATCGTTTCCGATGCGCTTGGTGGTGGCGCCGGGCTGTTGGAAACGCTTTATATGGAACTCAGACAGGGCGGGAGCCCGGTGGACCCGATGGAGTGGTTTGCTGTTGACTAGGCGCCACGCGGGGTAGCCCGGACCGGGCAGGACAATGAAGGACGACCAGCGATGAAGAAATTTTTGATGGCCGCCGCGGGTGGTATTGCGAGCGGCGTTCTGCTGAGCACGCAGGTGGCCGGTCCACTCATTGCGCAGGAGGCGGCGAACAACTCGACCGTGTATGAACAGCTTGATCTGTTCGGCGACATCTTCCAGCGCATCCGCCAGAACTACGTGGAAGAGGTGGACGAGGCCGACCTGATCGAAGCGGCGATCAACGGCATGCTGACCTCGCTCGATCCGCATTCCTCCTACATCTCGGCCAATGACTTCGCCGACATGCAGGTGCAGACGCGCGGCGAGTTCGGCGGGCTCGGCATCGAGGTGACGCAGGAAGACGGCTTCGTGCGCGTCATCACGCCGATGGACGACACCCCCGCGATGGAGGCCGGCGTCGAGGCGGGCGATTTCATCACCCATGTCGATGGCGAGGCGCTTCTGGGCCTGACGCTGGAGCAGGCGGTGGACCTGATGCGCGGCCCGATCGGCAGCGACATCGTCATCACGCTGGTGCGCGAGGGGGAGGCCGAGCCGTTCGACCTGACCATCACCCGCGACCGCATCCAGTTGACCGCCGTGCGCGCCCGGCTGGAGGGCAACACCGCGATCCTGCGCGTGTCCACCTTCAGCGACCAGACCTTCCCGAATCTGCGCGACGGCTTGCTGGAACTGATCGAGGACGTCGGCGGCCTTGAGAACCTGAACGGCGTGGTGCTGGACCTTCGCAACAACCCCGGCGGGTTGCTGACCCAGGCGATCCGGGTCAGCGATGCCTTCCTGGAGCAGGGCGAGATCGTGTCCACCCGGGGCCGCGAGCCGCAGGACGGCGAGCGTTACAACGCCACGCCGGGCGACATGATCGAGGGGCTGCCGATGGTGGTGCTGATCAATGGCGGCTCTGCGTCCGCGTCCGAGATCGTGGCGGGCGCATTGCAGGATCACCGCCGCGCGGTGATCGTCGGCACGCAGAGCTTCGGCAAGGGGTCTGTCCAGTCGGTGATGCCACTGGCCGGGAACGGCGCGATGCGGTTGACCACCTCGCTCTACTACACGCCGTCGGGCCGGTCGATCCAGGCGCTGGGCGTGGCGCCCGACATCATCGTGGAACAGCGCGATCCGGTGGAGGTCGATGAAGAGGCGGCGAATCGTCCGTCGCGCACGGAAGCCAGCTTGCGCGGGGCGATCCAGAATTCGTCTCTTACCGAGGATCAGTTGCGCCAGCGCGAGGAAGAACGCGCCATCGCGGAAGCGACGGCGGCCCTGCGCAACGAGGATTACCAGTTGGCCTATGCCATCGACATCCTGACGGGCCTGAATGCGCTTGGTCCGAATTGAGGCCCCTGGCCTTATGGGTGGTCTGACGTGAGGCCTGAAGACGCCGAGGCCCTGCCCTATCGCCCGTGCGTGGGGGTCGTCCTGACCCACGCGGACGGGCGCATCTTTGCCGGACAGAGGGCCGACATGGATACGCCCGCGTGGCAGATGCCGCAAGGCGGCGTGGACGCGGGGGAAACACCGCTCGATGCCGCCTATCGGGAATTGCGCGAGGAAACCGGCGTTGCGCGCGGCGATGTGGCCTTCGTGCGGCAAACGGCGGACTGGTTGCGCTATGACCTGCCGCTGGACGTGATCCCGACGCGCTGGGGCGGGCGATTCCGGGGGCAGGCGCAGATGTGGGTGCAGTTCCGGCTGGAAGCGCCCGACAGCGTCATCGACCTGAATTTCAAGGATGTGGAATTCAGCCATTGGAAATGGATGAGCGCAGAGGACATCCTGACGGCGATCGTGCCGTTCAAACGTGATATATACAGGGCTGTCTTTACCGAATTCGGCCTGTGACGGTCGCCCTGCCTGCCATGGCAGGGGCTGATCGGCCGACGTTTGAACGCGCCGGGAAAACCGGGCAAGCTCACCTGAAGCCTCCGGTCGCCGGAAAGGAGCATGAACGATGATCCGCCCCCTCCTCTTCACGTTGTGCCTGCTGGCGGCGGGCCCGGTCACGGCGCTGAGTTGCGTCGCACCCACCATCGAGAGCACCTATCGCTTCGCCGCCGACAGCCCGGCGGATTATTCCATTGCGGTCGGGTCCCTGCGCGCCGTGGGGGCAAGCATCCCGCCGGACGGCGCCGTGGCGCGGGGTGGCGACATCAACGACATGCAGGGTTATGTCCAGCCCGCGCGGTTCGAGGGGCAGTTCTTTTCCGGCACGGATTTCTCGCTGGACAGCGCGACGCCGGTGACGGTGCAAGTCTCGTGCCTGTCGGCGTGGTGCGGCGGGTTCTCGGACGTCGAAAGCGGGTTGTTCTTCTTCGAGCGGCTGGACGATGGCAGCTACGTGCTGGAGGCCGGACCCTGCGGCGGGACCGTGTTCCTTGACCCGAACGAGGCTATGCTGTCGCAGGTGCAGGCCTGTTACGATAGCGGCTGCTGAGCCGCGACCGGGACGCAGGGCAGGAGGGTGCACCGCGCCGCACGGCCCCGGCAACCGTTACAGCACCCGCATCAGCCCTTCGCGCACCAGCCGCCGCGCCAGCACCAGCTTGCCCGCGTCGTCCAGATCGCCTTGCATGTCCCCCAGCCGGAAGTCCGGCGTGGCCAGACAGAACGCGATGGCGTCGCGGGCGAAATCCGGCATCACGATCTCGGCCCCCTGGCAGATCAGCCGCACCTGGTCGGCGGCGGGCAGGTCGGCGAGGGAATAGATCAGGTGCGGGCGTCCGCCGACGCGGCTGTCGACGGTCAGCCCCGGCAGTGCCGCGACCTGCGCCAACTGCCCTTCGACGCGCGGCACGCGGCCGGTCATGAAATCCTCGCGGAAGCCTGCCAGCAACTTGCCGACCGGCGCGTCGGCCAGAATGTCGACCAGGGCGGCGAATGTGGCGTCATGGGCGCCGAGGTCGTAGCCGTGGTTGGCGAAGCCGGGTGGCAGCGCGTGGCGCAGGGCGGGGTTGGTATGGGCGGTCGAGATCACCGCTTCGGCCAGCACGTCGGCCCAGGTGCGGAACATCAGGCCGGTGGTGATGTGCAAGGAGGTCTCGTCCGTCGCCACGGCATCATGGGCCACGCCGCGCGGCAGGTAGAGGGTATCGCCCGGCTCCAGCAGGAAGCGCATGGTCTCCGGCCCCACATCGGAGCCGCGCTCGAACGGCTGATCGGTCAGCGGCAATTCCACCGGGGTGCCGTAGATGCGCCATTCCTTGGCTCCCGACACTTGCAGCACCAGCACGTCGTGGCTGTCGAAATGGGGATTGAACCCCTGGTTGCCCGGCGGGGTCATGTAGATGTTGGTCTGCACCCGCGCCGACATCACCGATTCCATCGCCCGGCAATAGCGCGCCAGTTGCGGCAAGCGGTCATGCAGGCCCGACAGGATCACGGTTGCCCCATCCGCGAACAACTGCGCGACGCGAACCGGATCGACATGGCCGGAGTCGTAGGCGAAATCGTCGGGCGTGATGGAGCCGCCGGACTTCGTGACATTGATGGCGGGATGCGTCAGGCCCATGGTGGAGACCACGCGGTCGATCTCGTCTACGCTGAGCAGGTCGGCGAAATAATCCGGCGCGCCGCGTTTGACGAGCAGGGGCTTCTTCTCGAAATGCTCGGAAAGGAAGGTTTCGGGGGTCTCGGGGGCAATCGCCCAGTCGAAGCTGAAGTCCTGGGTCATCGCGCGGTTCGCCTGCTGGTTTTCGGATCGGAACATTCTGACCATGGCGGGCGGAAATGTTCAATCGCCCTGGCGGGATCGTGGTGCCTTGTCCATTGACTGGATCGGGCGGGAGGAGGATAGGTCTGCATCATCGTCGGGGTCAGCCCTGACCTGACCCGTTCCTCAAGGAGTGCAATTCCATGGCCGAAGACAAGCAGAGCAAGAGCCTTTCGGATGCGGAGATCGTCACCGGTCGCCCCGCCGGTCGCCGCCGGTTTCTTGGCCTGATGGCGGTGGGCGGCATCGCCGCCGGCGCGGGAACGCTGATCCCAACGGGTTCGGCCCATGCCGCCGATATCGACAATGGCACATGGATCGACCGGGGATCGTGCGCGCGGGGGCCAGGCGGTGTCTGGTCGGGGGTGACCGACAGCGACGACGGCGCCATTTCGGACGCGGCCGGTCATGGTCGCGGCGCGCCCTACTGCTGAGGCGGCGCAGGGCTGACGGATCGACGCCACCGCCGTCCTTCGGGGGTGCAGTTGCGGTTTCGGGGTGCGGTAATCCGGCATTGACCCATGCCCCGTGGAGGCCCACCTTCACGGCCAGACCCAGTTTCACCGGAAGGGAGCTTGCCCGATGCCAGGCGATGACACGACCAGAACCTTGACCGATGCCGAGATCGTCACTGCGCGCCCACAGGGGCGGCGCGGGTTTCTTGGCCTGATGGCTGCCGGAAGCGTCGGCGCGGCGTTTTCCCCGCGCATGGCGGCGGCACAGGGGCGCGATGGCGACACGGGAGCATGGGTCGACGGCGCAGGTTGCCAGCGCGGGCCTGCGGGCAGCGGCACCAGTGGAACGGATGCCGATAGCGGCGCGATTTCGGACCCCTCCGGGCGGGGTCGCGGGGCGCCGCGCTGCTAGGGGCGAACGGGGCGCCGCGCTGCTAGGGGCGAACGGGGCGCCGCGCTGCCGAGCGCGCGGGTCACATCATCTTGATGACGTCCTTGTCGATCGCAAGGATATAGCCGCGCCGGGCGATGTTCTTGATTAGCAATTCACTGACCAACTGATTGCCGAGCGTATCGCGCAGACGCTTGATCCGGGTCGCGCCCGCCGCCTCGTCCACATCGGATTCGGGCCTGCCGGAGACCATGGATTCGATCTGCGCGCCGGTCAGCACGTCATCGTCCAGCCGCGCCTCGGCCAGCACCGAAAGCGTCTCCATCGCGGCGTCGGTCAGCTTGAATTCGAGGTTGTTGATCAGCACCACGCGTTCCTCGCGCGACAGGATGAGGGAGGAGACCTGGATGCCCTGCCGCTCGATCTGGCCGATGCGCTTGTTCAGCGTCACGATGGTGATGAGGAACACGAGGCAGGCCACCAGCAGGGACGTGGCGAAGATCATCAGCACGAAGATCACGGCGCGGTAGCTGGCCAGCACCTTGGCGAAGGTGGTGCCGGACTGGGCCAGCACCTCCAGCATCCGGATGGCGTCGGGGTTGCGGACGTCGTTGACCTCGAACACGGTGATGACCGCTTCGTTGAAGGCATTGGCATCGGGGAGGTTGACGAACAGAAGAATGGCGGAGGCCACGAGAACCGCGACCACCGCCAGAACGCCCAGTTGAACGACGCGAGTCGACGCAATCCGTGTGTCAGAAACGGAGGTAGTATTGTCCGGCATCCGCCCTCCTCGAGGCGAGGCCGCTGTCATCGAACACCGACACCACCTGCACCAACGTCCAGCCCTGCGCCGCGAGGCGGGCAGCGACGACCGAGGAGGCGGCACCGACCGAACATGCGTTTTGAGGCACTTCGACGATACCGTAATGCAGACTGAAGGGGTTAGCCATACTTGCGCGATAATCCGCGTAACACGCGGCATGCAGGGGCGCGGCCAGCACGCTCAGGGCGAGGGCGGCGAGGATCGGTTTGAGGAATCGGGTCATTTCAGGTCTCGTTTCTGTTTGCTGGAAGGGGCAGCTTCAGCGATCACCATGGCGCAGCCGCGGTCTGTCATACAATGACGGCGGGGTGGGAAAGGGCCTGTTATCCGATAGCGGTGGCGGGCTTAGGGCCAGCAAATGCAGGCGTCGGGCGCGTTATCGGATAGCGGTCCCGTGACATTGCATGGCCGGGCGATGTGGCGGGAAAGTCGGGATACACGGCGCCGAATGAGCGCGCTTCTCGACCTGCTACCCGCCCACCATCCTCGCCAAGCACAAGGGACCAGAGATCATGCTTCGCTTCCTCACCCAAAAGGGGCCGTTCGCGTCCGGACTGGCCAAGACCCTCACCGGCAGCGCGTTGGCGCTGTCCCTTGGCCTGACCGGCCTCGCCGCGACGGCGCTTCCCGCTGCCGCCAACAACCACCGCAACAACGGTGCCGAGGCGGCGGCCATCGCCGGCGGGCTGTTGCTGCTGTATGGCCTGTCGCAGGCCGGGCGCACCACCGGCGCGGTCACGCGCGGCACCGGCATTCCGGTGGAGGTCGTGCCACCCCATTATCCGCAGCATCCGCAGTATCCGCAGTATCCGCGCCCGCGAGAGAATTTCCGTGTCGCGCCCGCCCATTGCTTCGTCGAGGGCGGCCAGCATGGCCAGTATTACCGCGGATATCGCGCGCGCTGCATGCAGCAAAGCGTGCGCGCGCCGCATCTGTTGCCGCAGAACTGCCTTTTCCAGGTCCAGACCAATCGCGGCCCCCGCTACATCTATGGTGCACGCTGCCTGGCCACTGCAGGCTGGGTCCGCGAAGGGGCCGGACAGGCCCATTGGAACGGCACCGGCGCGCCGGTCGGGGGCTGGAACAGTCATGGTGGCAACCGCTACAACAACTGACGGATAATCGAGCAGACCCGCGCGGATCCATGCGCAGGGCAGGGAAGGGGCGGTGTGATCCAGCGATTGCGCCGCCCTTTTCTTTGCCCCATCACGGCGACATGGGACCGGATTACGAGTTGGAAGCCGCGTTGGGTGGCATCGTGGCAGGCGTGGACGAGGTGGGGCGCGGCCCCTGGGCGGGTCCGGTGATGGCCTGCGCCGTGGTGCTGGACCCGGCACGCATCCCGGTCGGCCTGAACGATTCCAAGAAACTGACCGCCGCACGCCGCGACGCCTTGGCCGCGGCCCTGCAACAGGTGGCCGAGGTGTCGGTGGGCGAAGCCTCGGTCGCGGAGATCGACGCGCTCAACATCCGGCAGGCGACCTTCCTTGCCATGACCCGCGCGCTGGCGGGCCTGCCGCGTGCGCCCGACCACGCCCTGATCGACGGCAACGCGGTCCCGCCGGGCTTGCCCTGTCCCGCCACCTGCGTGGTGAAGGGCGACGGGCGCTGCGTTTCGATCGCAGCCGCGTCGATTGTGGCCAAAGTGCGGCGCGATCACCTGATGAAGGCCCTTGCACTGGTGCATCCCGGTTACGGTTGGGAGCGGAATATGGGCTACGGAACCGCTGCCCACGCCAAAGGCCTACACGATCTAGGGGTCACCCAACATCATCGGCGCAGCTTTGCCCCCATCCACAAGATATTGTGTGGATAAAATTGTAATCCCCTGAATCAAAAGAAAATTGACCACGAATCGCGGATAGGTGACTCTGCCACCAATAGGCACCAGCGCCCGCGAGAGGCGCCGTCAGAGGCAGACCATGACATTGAAGAACAAACCCGCGAAGGCAGCGGTCCCGTTGCCGTTGAACACCATCCTGGCCGGCGATTGCATAGAGCAGATGAACGCCCTGCCAGAGGCATCGATCGACCTGATCTTCGCCGATCCGCCCTATAACCTGCAACTGAAGGGCGAATTGCATCGTCCCAACAACAGCCTCGTCGATGCCTGCGACGACGCCTGGGACCAGTTCGACAGCTTCGCGGCCTATGACGCCTTCACCCGCGCCTGGCTGGCCGCCGCGCGCCGGTTGCTGAAGCCCGATGGCGCGATCTGGGTGATCGGCAGCTACCACAACATCTTCCGCGTCGGCGCCGAGTTGCAGACCCAAGGCTACTGGATCCTCAACGACGTGGTCTGGCGCAAGGCCAACCCGATGCCCAACTTCCGCGGCAAGCGCTTCACCAATGCCCACGAGACGATGATCTGGGCGTCGAAATCGGATGCCGCGAAATACACCTTCAACTACGAGGCGCTGAAGGCGCTGAACGAAGGCGTGCAGATGCGCTCGGACTGGGTCCTGCCGATCTGCAATGGCGGCGAGCGGTTGAAGGACGAGAAGGGCGACAAGGCCCATCCGACCCAGAAGCCCGAGGCGTTGCTGCATCGCATCCTCGTCGGCTCCACCAAACCCGGCGACGTGGTGCTGGACCCGTTTTTCGGCACGGGCACCACCGGCGCGGTGGCCAGGATGCTGGGCCGCGATTTCATCGGGATCGAGCGCGAGGCCGCCTATCGCGAGGTCGCCGAGAAGCGGCTTGCGAAGGTGCGCAAGTTCGACAAGTCGGCGCTGGAGGTCACCGGATCGAAACGCGCCGAGCCGCGCGTGCCCTTCGGCCAATTGGTCGAACGCGGGTTGTTGCGCCCCGGCGAGATGCTGACAAGTCCGCGCGGGCAACAGGCGAAAGTGCGCGCCGATGGCACCCTGATCGCCGACGCGGTCAAGGGCTCCATCCACCAGGTCGGTGCCGAGCTTGAGGGCGCGCCGTCGTGCAACGGCTGGACCTACTGGCATTTCAAGCGCGACGGGCAACAGGTCTCCATCGACGTGTTGCGCCAGCAGATCCGCGCCGAGATGGAGGGCTGAGGCAGCCCCGATCCGACACCAGGAATGACCGGGGCCCCGCGACCGCGATCGCGATCGCTACTGCACCGCGCGTGCGCCCTGGCCCAGATCTTGCCGCCCGCGCGACCGTGTGCCGCGAAGCGCGGGCCACCTCTCCCCGCCGGCCCGTCCCTCGGAGCGTTCCCGCTTCCGGCGACGGATCGGCGGGCTTTTTCAATGGCGCATGTTGGACCGGACGCGTTGCCCTCCTATCTCCAGTCGCAGGAGGTGCCGACCCATGAAACTCACCATCATCGGCGCAAGCCGTGGCATCGGCCGCCGCGCCGTCGACGAAGCGCTGTTGCGTGGCCACGCGGTCCGCGCCATGGCGCGCAGCATGTCGAAAGCCGGGATCGAGGCGCCGGGCTTCACCGCCATCGACGGCGATGCCACCGCGCCCGAGGATGTCGCGCGCGCCATCGAGGGCGCCGACGCGGTGATCCTGACCCTCGGGGTGCCGCGCGACCTGCGCGTGCTGAAGCCCACGACGCTGTTCTCCGACGCCACCCGCGTGCTGATCGCGGCGATGAAGGCGGCCGGCATCACGCGGCTGCTCACCGTCACCGGCTTCGGCGCGGGTGAGTCGTCCGAAAAACTCTCCACCCCCGAACGGCTTGCCCAGAAGGTTTTCCTGGGCCGCGCCTATGCCGACAAGGATCGGCAGGAACAGTTGATCCGCGACAGCGGCCTGGACTGGACCATCGCGCGCCCCGGTATCCTCAGCGACAACCGCAAAAGCGGCCGATACAAGGTTCTGGTGGAGAAGGAAGCCTGGCGCAACGGCCTCATCAACCGCGCCGACGTGGCGGATTTCCTCGTGACCGAAGCGGAAACCGGCGCCCATATCCACCGCACCCCGGCGCTGCAACGCTGATCGCCCCTTCATCTATCCCGAAATACTCGCAGGGGGTCCGGGGGACGGCAGTCCCCCGGCCGGTCGCCGGGCGCGCAGCGCGCGGCGAAACCAGGGCCTACCGCGGCAGCGGCGGCAGCCCCCGATCATAGGCCGACCAGTCCGTGATCTCCGGGTAGTAGCGTTTGCGCCAGGCCCGGACGCGCGGGTTCATCCGCCGTCGCCAAAGCGGCGGGATCATGGCCATGAGCCCCATCACGCCATAGCCGTAGGGCAGTTGCGGCGCCTCCGCCTCGGTGTAGGTCTGCAACAGGGGGTATGGGCGGTCGGGCTTGTAATGGTGATCGGAATGGCGCTGCAGGTTGATCAGCATCCAGTTGGAGACCCGCTGCGTCGCGTTCCAGCTGTGGCGCGGCAGCACATGCTCGTACTTTCCCTCGCCAAGGTAGCGGCGGGTCAGGCCGTAATGTTCGATGTAGTTGACCAGCTCCAGATGCCAGATCGCAACGAAGGCCTGCAGCAGGAACAGCACCACGCCCCAGGCTCCGCCCACCAGCAGCGCCAGGGCCACGAAGCCCAGTTGCAGCGCGGCATAGCGCCAGAACGGGTTGGAGCGGTGGTGCCACGGCAGCCCCTTGCGCGCCAGCATCGCCGCCTCGGCCCGGAAGGCAGAGACCGCGCATTGGCGCAGCACGCGGGCGAAGAAGCGGAAGAACCCCTCGTTGTAGCGCGCCGTGACGGCATCGCGCGGGGTGCCGACATGGCGGTGATGGACCTGCAGATGTTCGGATCGGAAATGCGAATAGAGCACCATCGCCAACAGGATATCGCCCATCCAGCGGTCAAGCCGCGCGCGCTGGTGCATCAGTTCGTGGCTGTAATTGATCCCGACCGCGCCCGAGATGACGCCGAGGGTCAGGAACAGTGCCGCCTCCTCGCCGGTGGTCAGGTGATCGGATCGCGTCACCCAGCCCAGGATCCCGAAGAGCGTGACGAACTGAACCGGCACCCAGATCAGCGTCACCAGGCGATACCAGCCAAGCCGGTCATGGGGCGTTTCGGGATTGGGATTGAGAAGCTGGTTACTGACCAGCACATCGATCAAGGGAAGCAGATACCATGCCGTCAGCGGCAGCACCGCGATCCAGAGCCCGCCCCCCCAGGCGCCAAGCCAGGCCAGCGGGATCAGCGTCAGCGACAGCCAGAACGGCGCGGCGCGCGGCAGAGGGGTCGGGGTCGCAGCTTGCATGATCCATGGCTCCGGGTCTGGCTCCGGTTCTCGGGCCAAATTCGGCTTCCGTCAATCGCGACGCCGCGCGCCCTGCGACAGATCGAAGGCCTTGCGCATCAAGGTAGGCAGGGAGGATGGCCGAAACAGGGCCCTGTCGTGGAATTCGCCCCGCCGGGGTGCGGCATCGCGCGGCACCTCGGCAAGGCGGAGGCCGAGGCGCAGGTGGAAATGCGTGAAGGTGTGGCGCACCTCCAGCCCCGGATCGCGCCAATCGGCGTCAAGCGGGGCATCCTCGGTCGGCGCGTCGGACCAGTCGGAGGTCGGAAAGGCCAGCATGCCGCCCAGAAGCCCGCGATCGGGCCGCGTCTCAAGCAGGATCGCCCCGTCGGCGCGGCGCGCGACATACACGAAGCCCGACCGCACCGGCTTGGCCGGCTTCGGAGCCTTGCGCGGCACTTCCGCCGCGATCCCCCGCGCCCGCGCAGCACAGCCCCGCAGCAGGGGGCAGATCCCGCAGGCGGGCGATTTCGGCGTGCAGATCGTGGCGCCCAGATCCATCAGCGCCTGGGCATGGTCGCCGGGGCGCTGCGCGGGCGTCAGCCGCGCCGCATGGGCCTTGAGCGTCGGTTTGCAGCCCGGCAAGGGCTCTTCCACCGCGAAGAGCCGCGCCATGACACGCTCGATATTGCCATCCATCACCGGCGCGGGCTGCTGGTAGGCGATGGCGGCGATGGCCGCCGCGGTGTAGGGACCGATGCCGGGAAGGGTCAGAAGCGCCGCCTCCGTCGCCGGAAAGCGGCCGCCATGCTCGCCCACCACCACCCGTGCGCATTTCAGCAGGTTGCGGGCGCGGGCGTAATATCCCAGGCCCGCCCATTCGGCCATGACCGCCGCGTCGGGCGCCGCCGCAAGCTCGGAGACGGTGGGCCAAAGCGCCGTGAACCGCTCGAAATAGGCGGTCACCGCCGCCACGGTGGTCTGCTGCAACATGATCTCGCTCAACCAGACCCGATAGGGATCGGGCACCCGGTCGCTGCCCGGCGGCACGCGCCATGGCAGGGTCCGGGCATGGGTGCCGTACCAGTCCAGCAATGCGCCGCTCAGGTCTCTCTCACGCACCCGTTATCCTCTTCCATCCGCTTGCTATTGGTTAGCATCCCCGGAACGCATAGAGTGCGCCCAGCGAAAGGATCAACCCATGGCCAGCCGCCAGCCGCAACCGCCCCATGCCAATCCCCGCCGCAAGCGCGGGTTCGAGAAGGCTGTGACGCTGGTCGGCGCGGAATTGCGCAGCCCGGCCGAAAAACGCGGCTTCGCCGAGACCAAGCTGCTGACCCATTGGGCCGAGATCGTCGGACCGGACGTCGCGGCCATGGCCGTGCCGGTGAAGATCAGATACGGGCGCGGCATCGGCGGCACGCTGGTGGTGTTGACCACCGGGGCCAAGGCGCCGCTGCTGGAAATGGCGCGCGCCACGATCATCGCGCGGGTGAATGCCTGCTACGGCTATTCTGCGATCAAGGACGTGATCGTCACCCAGACCGCGCCGACCGGGTTCGCCGAGGGGCAGGTGGCCTTCGCGGCGCGCGCGCCCGCTGCCCGCCCCGCCCCGGATCCGGCCCGTCTGGCGCAGGCGACGGCGCCCCTCGACCATATCGAAAGCGCCGAACTGCGCGATGCCTTGCGCAAACTGGCCGGTAACATCATATCGAAACAGACGAATTGAGGAGATCACGATGCAACGCAGAACCTTGTTGTTGGGCGGCGCCGGTGCGTTGGGTGCAGGCGGCTACCTGCTGTGGCAGGGCCAGGGCGGTCCGGCGCAATCGCCATTGCCGCTGACGCCCTTCACCCCGGCCAATGCACAGGACGCGACCGACCCCGCCGACCTGCCAGAGGTCATGGAGATGTCGAAAGGCAATCCCGACGCGGCGGTGACCGTGATCGAATATGCCAGCTTCACCTGCCCGCATTGCCGCAGCTTCCACCAGAACGTGATGCCGCAATTGCAAGCGACCTACATCGACCCGGGGCTGATCAACTTCATCTACCGCGAGGTCTATTTCGACCGCTACGGCCTCTGGGCCGCGATGATGGCGCGCTGCGGCGGGCCGCTGCGCTATTTCGGCATTGTCGATATGATCTACGAACAGCAAGGCGACTGGACCCAAGGCGCCCCGGCGGAGATCGCCGAGAACCTGCGCCGCATCGGTCGCACCGCAGGCCTTGCCAACGCGGAACTCGATGCCTGCATGACCGATGCCGCCATGGCCGAGGCGATGATCGCCAATTACGAGGCACATATGGCCGAGCACGAAATCCCTGGCACCCCCTCCTTCGTCATCAACGGCGAATTGACCGGCAACATGAGCTTCGCCGACATGCAGGCGCGGATCGACGCGGCGCTCGAAGCGGCGGGCTGACCCGAACCACCGCGCGCCCGGTCTCCGCCTGGCGCGAGCGCCTTTTCATCTTGGCAAGAAAACTCATCCAAAGCTCGCCACCCGCGCGCCCGATCGCGGACAGACGCGGCCTCGCCCCACCCCGTAGGGCGGGGTTCACCCCGCCGCCGCCCCGCCGCTCAATACCCGGTCAAGCGCCGCATCCAGAGCGCTCCAATCGTCTATCCGCAAGCGCACCGGCACCGTCATCACCCGCGCGCGATATGCAGGCGACAGGCGCACCGCGTCCTTTTCGGTGCAGACCACCTGCGCGCCCGCCATGGCGGCTTCGCGCAGGAGACGCACCATCAGGGCATCGCTCAATGGCTGGTGATCGGCCAGCGCATGGGTTGCCAGCACGTCGGCCCCCAATCCGCGCAGGGTCTGGAAGAACTTTTCCGGGTGCCCGATTCCGGCGAAGGCCAGCACCTTCACGCCCGCCAGCGGCAGGCCGGTGGGCAAGGGCTCCAGCGTGCCGGTCAGGTGTGGCAGCCGCACGATGTCGCCCCATGTCGCCGCGAAGCGGGCCTGCGCTTGCGTCGGCCCGATGCTCAGCAGCATGTCGGCGCGTGCAAGGCCTGCGGCGACCGGCTCCCGCAGGGGGCCCGCCGGGATTACCCGTCCATTGCCGAAGCCGCGCCACGCATCGACCACCACCAGCGACAGGCCATGGGCAAGATCGGGGTTCTGGAACCCGTCATCGAGCACGATTGCCTGCGCCCCGGCGGCGACGGCGGCCCGCGCGCCCGCCGCCCGGTCGATGGCCACCCAGGTGGGCAGGAAGGCCGCCAGAAGCAACGCCTCGTCCCCCACCTGCGCGGCCCGATGCTTCAATTCCCGCACGCGCAGCGGCGCGGCTTGCGTGCCGCCATAGCCGCGCGTCACCGCATGGGCCGCAACACCGCGCGCGCGCAAGCGTTCGGCCAGCGCGATGACAGTGGGTGTCTTGCCGGTGCCGCCCGCGTTGATGTTGCCGACGCAGATCACCGGCACGCCGACCCGCGCGCGTGCGCCCTGCGCCAGCCGCCGCGCGGTGCCTGCCGCGTAGAGCGCTCCGAGCGGGCCCAGCAGGTGCGCGGCCAGTCCTGCCGGTCCGTGCCAGAACCCCGGCGCGCGCATCAGCGCCCCGTTTCCGGTTCGGGACCTGGTGCCGGGGCAGGTGCGAGGCCGGGGGCAGACGCCGCCCCGGCCCCTGCCGCGTCCAGTGTGTCGAGGACCAACGCCAGCGCCCGGTCCGTCACGTCCGCCCCGTCCGAGATCACCTGCCACGCCCCCGACGCCATCGTCGCCGCCTGATCGGGGCTGAGCAATTGCGCCACCTCGCCCGCCAGTTTCTCGGGCGAGGAAACCAGCCGCGCCGCGCCCGCCTCGGCCAGACGGCGATAGATCTCGGCGAAATTCGCCACGTAGGGCCCGTGCAGGATGGCCGATCCAAGGGCCGCGGGTTCGAACGGGTTGTGCCCGCCGACCGAGGCCAGCGATCCGCCCACGAAGCTGATCGGCGCAAGGCGATACCACAGGCCAAGTTCGCCCATGGTGTCGGCCAGGTAGACGGCGGCTTCCTCGTCCGGTTCCTCGCCCGCCGCGCGGCGGGTGAAGCGCCAGCCGTCGGCTTGCAACATCGCCGCGATCTCGTCACCGCGATCGGGGTGGCGCGGCACCAGCACCAGCAGCAGCCGGGGCGACGATCGCCGCGCCAGCCTGTGGGCCTGCAAGACCAGCTTTTCCTCGCCCGGATGGGTGGAGGCCGCCAGCCAGACCGGCCGCCCCGCAAGGTCGGCGGCGATCGCGGCGCGCTCGGCCTCGTTGCAGGGCAGGGCGGCGGCCCCTTCCTTCAACGTGCCCAGCACCTTCATCCGGTCGGCGGGCATTCCCAGCCGGCGCAGATAGCCCATCGTGGCATTGTCCTGCACCAGCGCCGCGCGGAAGCGGCCCAGAAGGTTGCGGATGACACCCCGCGCGAAGCGCCACCTGTCGTGGCTGGCGCGCGACATGCGCGCGTTCAGCAGCAACATCGGCACCCCGCGCGCATCGGTTTCCACCACCAGCGTCGGCCAAAGCTCGGACTCCGTCCAGATCGCCACATCGGGGCGCCAATGGTCGAGGAACGCGGCGACGAAGGGTTTCGCATCCAGCGGCGCGAACTGGTGGATGGCGCGGTCGGCCAGACGGTCGGCCATCAGCGCGGCGGAGGTGACGGTGCCGGTGGTGATCAGGACATGGAGATCGTCGCGGTTGTCCAGCAGGCGGCGGATCAGCTCCAGCAGTGCCAGTGATTCGCCCACGCTGGCGGCATGGAACCACAGCAGCGGCCCGTCCGGACGGGGCCGCCCGGCGATCCCGCGCCGCTCGTCAAGGCGCGCGGGGTCTTCCTTGCCGGCCTCCACCCGTTCACGCAGCTTGCGTTCGGCAAAGGCCCGCGCGCCCCGGGCGGACCACGCGAGGTAGAGGCCGAGCAATGGGGAACAGGCCGTGCGTGTCCGGGCCATGGGGCTGCGTCAGCCGCCGAGTTCTTCGGTGGGCGAGGCTTCGACGCTTTCGTCGCGCAGGCGATGGATATGGGCGATGAAGTAGCGCATCTGCGCATTGTCCACGGTGCGCATCGCCTCTGCCTTCCAGGCCGCGTGGGCCGAGGCGTAGTCGGGAAACATGCCGACCATGTGGATAGCGTTCACGTCAACGAATTCGGTCTTCTGCGGGTCGATCAATTCGCCGCCAAAGACAAGGTGCAGGCGTTGGGCCATGGGAATTCTCCGGTCACTGGATCGCGGGATGGGTCTTGGCGCGCACCCTATGGATGGCCGGGGGGGGAGGGTCAAGGCATGCGAGTGCGGCGATAGCGGCGATATGGGCGGGATACCCTTACCTCCGAGGCCCGGCAGGGTAGGGTTTCCCGCAATCGCGCCGGGTGTCGGGCCAGCGTAGGTTGAGGGCATGACGAAACACCGACCACCATGCCGGAGAACACACGCCATGACCCGCACCCTGACCGCCCTGATCGCCACCCTTGCCGTCACCGCCACGCTGGCCGCCGCAACGGCCCCGGCGCAGGCCTCGTCCAGGGGCGCAACGAATACCGGCTCCGGCCTTGCCGGACCGAGCGCAGGTTCGAGGGGCATCACCGACGTGTCCGGAATGGACCTTGGCTCCGGTCGGTAAGCCCGCCCCGAAAC
>Ga0100398_1000562_pt1 | contig 33531 bp, 30 predicted proteins | sample CryGeymeta201522_FD_81568 | JGI IMG/M metagenome (GOLD analysis project Ga0100398, IMG submission 81568) | Groundwater microbial communities from Crystal Geyser aquifers in Utah, USA - Crystal Geyser metaG 2015-22 | ecosystem: Environmental > Aquatic > Deep subsurface > Groundwater | place: USA...
AGGGCGCGCTGAACGGCATCAATTCCGAGTTGATCGCGATCTGGTTCGGCATCCTCGTGCTGATCGTGGTGGAGGTTGGCCTGATCACGCCGCCGGTGGGGATGAACCTGTTCATCATCAACGCGATGGAGAAGACCACGAAACTGACGGACACCTACAAGGCGGTGATGTTCTTCGTTGCGTCCGATCTGGCGCGCGTGGTGCTGCTGATGGTGTTCCCGGTGATTACGCTGATGTTCATCACGTGGTGAATTGATTATGTGACATAACGGCCGGGGAGAGCCGGGCGCAGCAGGAAGGGGAGGCCAGATGCAACTTGACGGACAGGTGGCGATCGTCACCGGCGGGGCCAGCGGGCTGGGGGAGGCCACGGCGCGCTACCTCGCGGCCAGGGGCTGCGACGTGGCGGTGCTGGATTACAACGGCGACCGCGCGCGGGACGTGGCGGCCCAGATCGGCGGCTATGCCCACCAATGCGACGTGTCCGACGCGGAACAGGCGGCGGCGGCGGTCACCGCCACCATGGCGCGGTTCGGGCAGGCGGCGCGGATCTGCGTCAACTGCGCGGGCGTGGGCCTTGCGGCGCGGATCGTGGGGCGCGAGGGCAAGACCTCGCTCGACGTGTTCCGGCGCGTGATCGAGGTCAACCTGATCGGCACCTACAACGTGATGACCTACGCGGTGCAGGCGATGATGGACAGGCCCGCGCTGGACACGGGAGAGCGCGGCGTGATCGTCAACACCGCCAGCGCCGCCTACCAGGACGGGCAAGTGGGGCAGTCGGCCTATGCGGCTTCCAAGGGGGCGATCGCGTCCATGTGCCTGCCGCTGGCGCGTGAACTGGCGCGGCCCGGCATCCGCGTCTGCGCCATCGCGCCGGGGCTGTTCAACACGCCCATGATGGAGAGCCTGCCGGAGGAGACCACGGCCGCGATCGTGTCGAACATTCCGTTCCCGGCGCGCTTGGGCGATCCGGCGGAATTCGGGCGGCTGGTCGCCTCCATCGTCGAGAACCCGTATCTGAACGGTGAGGTCATCCGTCTGGACGGCGCCACGCGGTTGCCGCCGAAATGAGCGTTCTTCTACAGGACATAGAGGGGCCTGTCGCGACCCTGACCCTGAACCGCCCCGACCGGCGCAACGCGATCAGCGACGCGCTGCTGGCCGAGTTGAGCGCCTTCTGCGACGCCCCGCCCGAGGGCGTTCGGGTGGCGATCCTGACCGGCAGCGGCGAACATTTCTGCGCCGGGCTGGACCTGGCGGAGCAGGTGGCGCGCGGCGCGGACGCGGCCATGGCCCATTCGCGCGGCTGGCACCGGGCGCTGGAGCGGGTGCAGTTCGGCGGTCTGCCCGTCGTCACCGCGATGCGCGGTGCGGTGATCGGCGGCGGGCTGGAGGTGGCGGCGGCGTGCCATGTGCGCGTGGCGGCCCCGGACGTGCGGTTTCAACTGCCCGAGGGCAAGCGCGGCTTCTTCGTGGGCGGCGGCGCGACGGTGCGGGTGGGTCGGATCATCGGGCCGGACCGGCTGACCGAGATGATGCTGACCGGCCGGACCTACGGCGCGCAGGAGGGGCTGGCGCTGGGCCTGTGCCACTACATCGACGACGACCCGCTGGCCCGCGCGCAGGCGCTGGCGACGGAAATCGCCGGGAATGCGCGGTTGTCGAATTACTTCGCCATTCAGGGCGTGGCCCGGATCAACGCGATGGCCCCCGAGGAGGGGCTGTTCACCGAGGCGCTGTGCACCGCGATGGCGCAGACCTCGCCCGATGCGGAGGAGGGGTTTCGCGCCTTCCTTGAAAAACGCGCGCCGAGGTTCGGTTGAGATGGCGCGCGACGGCCCCGACCTCGATGCGGACCTGCGGTTGCTGGTGGGCTACGGGATCAAGCGCGCGAACGCCGCGCTGACGCCCCATATCGAGCGCATCCTCGGCGGTTTCGGGCTGCGCCGGTCGACCTATTCGGCGCTGTCGGTTCTGGCGGGCCATCCGGGGTTGCGGCAGTCCGACCTGTCGGAGGTGCTGGCGATCGAGCGGCCCAACCTGGTGCAGATCCTCGATGAACTGCGCCATTCGGGACTGGTGGTGCGGTCCCGCGATCCGGCAGACCGGCGCGCGTGGCGGTTGCGGGTCACGCCTGCGGGGGCGGAGGTTCTGGCGCAGGCGCGCAGGGCGCTGATGGCCTATGACCAGCGCCTGACGGCCGGACTGGGCAAGGCGGAACGCAAGGCATTGATCGCGGCCTTGCAGCGGGTGGAGCGTTTGGGCGCGGAGGCTTGGGAGGGCCGGGATGTCGGGGAAATATCGACCACATGACGTGATCCGCGAGGACCGGCCCGATGGCGCGGTCGTGCTGCGCGCGCGGGTCGAACTGGGCGAGGTGGCGGCGCGCACGACCGACTGGCTGGAGCACTGGGCCGACCGGACGCCCGATGCGGTCTTCCTGGCGGAGCGGTCGGGCGATGGCTGGCGCGAGCTGTCCTATGCCGGGGCGCGGGCGCAGGCGCGGGCGATGGCGGTGGGGCTGCTGGACATGGGTCTTGGCCCGACGCGGCCGGTGCTGGTGATCAGCGGCAATTCCGTGGCGCATGGGCTGTTGGCGATGGCGTGCCACTATGCGGGCGTGCCGGTGGTGCCGGTGGCCGAGCAATATGCCGCGATCCCGGCGGCGCGGGGCCAGTTGGACCAGATCGCGCGGCTGGTCCGGCCCGGCGCGGTCTTCGCCGAGGATGGCTTTGCCCTGGGCGACGTGCTGGACCGCGACAGCCTGGCCGCCGCCCGCCCCCTGATGGTGCATGGCCCGGGGCGGAGGCTGGACGACCTTGCCCGGGTGGGCGGCGATCTGCGCGGGGTCGATGTCGGCCCGGACAGCGTGGCCAAGATCCTGATGACCTCGGGCAGCACCTCGGCCCCGAAGGGCGTGCTGACCACGCACCGGATGATGTGCACCAACCAGGCGCAGATCGCGGCCTGCCTGCCCTTCCTGCACGCCCGCCCGCCGGTTCTGGTGGATTGGCTGCCCTGGAACCACGTCTTCGGCGGGTCGCATAATTTCAACATGGTGCTGGCCCATGGCGGCGCGCTCTACATCGATGGCGGCAAGCCGGTGCCGGCGCTGATCGGCAAGACGATCGAGAACAACCGCATCAAGCGCGGCACGATCAGTTTCAACGTGCCGGTGGGGTTCGCCGCGCTGCGCGATGCGATGCGGGACGATGCCGGGTTCGCGCGCGCCTTCTTCGAGGATCTCGACATGCTGTTCTATGCCGGGGCGAGCCTGCCGCAGGATGTGTGGTCGGACCTGTGGGCGATGGCCGAGGCGGCGGGACGCGCGCCGTTCTTCACCTCGAGCTGGGGGCTGACGGAGACGGCCCCGGCGGCGTTGTTGCAGCATGAACCCACGGACCGGTCGGGAGTCGTGGGCGTGCCGGTGCCGGGGGTGGAGGTAAAGCTGTTGCCCGAGGGCGAGCGGTTCGAGGTCCGCGTGCGCGGCCCGTCGATCTTCACCGGCTATCTGGGCGCGCCGGACAAGACGGCGGAGGCTTTCGACGCGGAGGGCTTTTTCCGCACCGGCGATGCGATGGCCTTCGTGGACCCGGACAACCCCGATGCCGGGCTGCGCTTCGATGGCCGCATCGCGGAGGATTTCAAGCTGACGACCGGCATATGGGTGCGCGCGGCGACCCTGCGGCTGGAGGTTCTGGGCGCGCTGAAGGCCCTTGCGCAGGACGTGATCGTCACGGGCGAGGGGCGTTCCGAGGTCGGCGTGCTGATCGTGCCGACACCCGCCCTGCGCGACGGCGCGCAGGAGGTGGACGGCGCCTTGCTGGTGGACCCCGCACGTCTGGCCCCATTGGCGGGGTTCACCGGTGGATCGGCGTCCCGGATCGCAGGGGCGCTGGTGCTGGCGGAACCGCCGTCGATTGCCGAGGGCGAGATCACGGCAAAAGGCAATCTGAACTTCGCGAAGATCAAGGCCCGGCGCGCGGCGCTGGTGGACCGGCTCCATGCCGGGGGGGATGGCGCCATCCTGATGGGCAAAAGCTGAGGAGAGACGGAAATGGCGAATGCAGCGGAATGGTTCGTGGACCGACACATCGCGGAGGGGCGCGGCGGCAAGGTGGCGTTTGTGGAGGCCGATGGCGCGGGCCGCAGCCTGACCTATGGCCAGTTGCACGAGGAGGCCGGGCGTTTTGCGGGGGCCCTGGTGCGGCATGGCGTGCGGCGCGAGGAGCGGGTGGCGATGATCGTGCGCGACCAGATCGAATGGCCGGTGGTCTTCTGGGGGGCGCTGAAGGCGGGCGCGATCCCGGTTCCGTTGAACACGCTGCTGAGTGCCGATCTCTACGAGACGATCCTGACCGACAGCCGCGCCTCGATCCTCGTGGTGTCGGAAGAGATGTGGGACGTGGTCGAACCCGCCACCCGCGACAACCGCTTCCTGCGCGCGATCCTTGTGATCGGGGACACGTCGGAGGCGGGCGAGGCCAGACCGGCGCCCGAGATGACGGAGAGCTACCGGGACTTCACGGCCGGTGCCCCGGTGCTGGACACGGTGGAGGCCCACGACGACGAGTTGGCATTCTGGCTCTATTCCTCGGGGTCCACGGGGCAGCCCAAGGGGGTGCGTCATGTCCACGGCGCGTTGAAGGCGACCTGCGACACGTTCGGGGATCAGGTGCTGGGCATCCGCGAGGAGGATACCGTCTACTCGGTGGCGAAGATGTTCTTCGCCTACGGGTTGGGCAACGCGGTGTCCTTCCCGATGTCGGTGGGGGCCAGCACGGTGCTGTTCGGCGGGCGGCCCACGCCCGACGCGGTCTATTCCATCCTGGCGACCCATCGCCCCACGATCCTGTGCGCCGTGCCGACGCTGTTTGCCGCGCTGGTTCAGGCCGCGAAGGGCGCGCCGGAGCATGGCTTGCGGTTGTGCACCTCGGCCGGCGAGGCCTTGCCGCGCGAGGTGGGCGAGGGGTGGCAGCGGTTGACCGGGGTGGAGATCGTGGACGGTGTCGGCTCGACCGAGATGCTGCACATCTTCCTGTCGAACCGGCCCGGCGATTGCGTCTACGGCACCAGCGGCACCGCCGTGCCGGGATACGAGGTGCGGCTGGTTGACGAGCATGACGAGGACGTGGTGGATGGCGATGTCGGCGAGTTGCTGGTGCGCGGTCCGTCCAGCGCGGAGGGATACTGGAACCGACGTTCGAAAAGCCAGGCGACCTTCGAGGGAGCATGGACACGCACCGGGGACAAGTACGAGCGCCGCGACGGGCGCTATGTCTACTGCGGACGCACCGACGACATGTTCAAGGTGTCCGGCATCTGGGTGTCGCCCTTCGAGGTGGAAAGTGCGCTGATCGACCATCCCAGCGTGCTGGAGGCGGCGGTGGTGGCGCGGGCGGACGCGGCGGGGTTGGACAAGCCCGCTGCCTATGTCGTGCTGAAGGATGGGGCGGACGTGCCGGATGTGGAAGACCTGAAAGCCTTCGTGAAGGGGCGGATCGGGATGTGGAAGTATCCGCGCTGGGTGGAGATCGTGGACGACCTGCCGAAAACCGCGACCGGCAAGATCCAGCGTTTCAGGTTGCGCGGCTGAGGTGTCCCGGGACCGGCGGATCCTGACTTGGGAAGACGGTTTTGTCCGGTCTGCGGGCAAGCGGTTGGAGTGTCGCGTCTGGGGGCCGGCACCGCGTGACGGATACGCGCATGTTCTTCTACATGAAGGCCTTGGCTCGGTCGCGTTGTGGCGCGGATTTCCCGACGCCCTGCACCTTGCCACGGGCGTGCCGGTGCTGGCCTATTCGCGGGCCGGTTACGGCTGGTCGGATGCCGACGACCTGCCGCGACCGCTGGACTGGATGACACGCGAGGCCGGGGTGCTGGCCGAGGTGCTGGATGCCTTCGGAGTGACGGCACCGGTTCTGGTGGGCCATTCGGACGGCGCCACCATCGCCGGGATCGCGGCCGGAACGGGCCTGCGCGACCGGGTGCGGGCGGTCGCATTGATGGCGCCGCATGTGTTCACGGAGCAGATGGGCCTGGCCGAGATCGCGCGGGCGGCTGCGGATTTCGACGCCTCGGGCATGGCGGAGCGGATGGCGAAGTATCACCGTGACCCGGTGGCGACGTTCCGGGGCTGGGCCGATGCGTGGCTGTCGCCGGGCTTCCGGGACTGGAACGTGGAGGCGGCGGTGGCGGGGATCGTGGCGCCGGTTCTGCTGGTGCAGGGGCGGGACGACCAATATGGCACGCTGGCGCAGATCGACGCGATCGCGGCGGCGGTGGCCGGCCCGGTGAAGCGTCTGGTGCTGGACGGGGTGCGACACGTGCCGCATCTGGAGCAGCCGGAAGAAGTGGTGGCGGCAATCCAAGAATTATGCAATATAATACACTAATATTGAGAATCCTGCCAATTTCGCCGGAATAATCGCACTATATCGCTTGATTGTGCCGCCTCAGGCGCTATCCTGAACCATCAACGGAGGAGCGTGCCCCATGGCGAAGATCATCGATTTCCGCACCGACCCATCGAGATACCGCCATTGGAGCGTCGCCCATGACGGCCCCGTTGCCACCCTGACCATGGATGTGGACGAGGATGGCGGCCTGTTCGACGGCTACCAGCTGAAGCTCAATTCCTACGATCTGGGCGTCGATATCGAGCTGAACGATATCGTGCAGCGGATGCGCTTCGAACATCCCGAGGTGCGCGCCGTGGTCATGCGCTCGGGCAAGGACAAGGTGTTTTGTGCGGGGGCGAACATCCGGATGCTGGGCGGAGCGGCCCATTCCCACAAGGTCAATTTCTGCAAGTTCACCAACGAGACGCGCAACGCATACGAGGCGGCGGAGGCCGAAAGCGGCCAGACCTACATCGCGGCGATCAAGGGGGCCTGTGCGGGCGGCGGATATGAATTGGCGCTGGCGTGCAACCACATCATGCTGGTCGACGATGCGACCTCCTCCGTCTCTCTGCCCGAGGTGCCGTTGCTGGCGGTTCTGCCGGGCACAGGCGGGCTGACGCGGGTCACCGACAAGCGCAAGGTCCGCCGCGATCTGGCGGACGTGTTCTGCGCCACGGAAGAGGGTGTGAAGGGTCGGCGCGCGATGGAATGGCGGCTGGTGGACGAGGTGGTGCCGACTTCGACCTTCGACGCCGTGGTGGCGGAGCGCGCCGCGGAGATCGCCGCGAAATCGCCGCGCGACGTGACGGGCATCGCGCTGGGGCCGCTGGAGCGGCGCGTTGCCGAGGATGGCTCGGTCGCCTACGCGCTCGTGGAGGTAGACGTGCAGCGCGACGCGCGCATGGTGGTCATCACGCTCAAAGGCCCCGGTGGTGATACGCCCGCCGACATGGACGCGGTGCACGCGCAGGGCGACCAGTTCTACCTGCTGCAACTGGCCCGCGAATTCGAGGATGCGATCCTGCATCTGCGCCTGAACGAAATGGAATGCGGGTTGTGGACGTTGCGCACCCAGGGCGACCCGGAGGGAGTTGCGGCGCATGAGGCGCTGTTGCGCGACAACGCCGAACATTGGCTGGCGAACGAGATCCTGCAGTACTGGAAGCGGACGCTGAAACGGCTGGACGTGACGTCGCGGTCGCTGGTGACCCTGGTGGAGCATGGCAGCTGTTTCGCGGGGGTGCTGGCGGAACTGATCTGGGCCGCCGACCGCGCCTACATGATGGAGGACGCGTTCGAGGGGGACAACCGTCCGATGGCCTCCATCACGCTGACGCCGGACAATTTCGGCACCTATCCGATGGGCAACGGGCTGACCCGGTTGCAGACGCGCTTCCTGGCGGACCCCGAGGCGGTGGAGGCGATGCGCGACCGGATCGGCGAGGCGCTGGAGGCGGAGGAGGCCGAGGCGCTGGGGCTGGTCACGATGATCATGGACGACATCGACTGGGAGGACGAGATCCGCATCATCCTGGAGGAACGCGCGTCGTTCAGCCCGGATGCGATGACGGGGATGGAGGCGAACCTGCGTTTCGCCGGGCCGGAAACGATGGAGACCCGCATCTTCGGGCGGCTGACCGCGTGGCAGAACTGGATCTTCAACCGGCCCAACGCGGTGGGCAAGGATGGCGCGCTGCAACGCTACGGCAGCGGCATTCGCGGCGATTACAACATGGAGCGGGTGTGAGGCCCCTTCGCGTGGCGGGGTGAACCCCGCCCTACGGGTTCCGGCGACGGTCCCGATCAAGATGTAGGGCGGGGTTCACCCCGCCGCCCCCGCGCCGCGCTGGCGCTGACAGACAGGGAGACCGAGATGACTGCTCTGGACGTATCCTACGACACCCGCATCCCCAACAACGTGGGCCTCAGCCAGGACCGCAAGGTCCTGAAGGCGCTGGAGAAATGGCATCCGGGCTATCTGGATTGGTGGAACCGGCTGATCCCGCAGAACTTCCAGGATTCGATGGTCTACCTGCGCACCGCCGTCAGCGTGGACCCGAAGGGCTGGGCCAAGTTCGATTACGTGAAGATGCCGGAATATCGCTGGGGCGTGTTGCTGGCCCCCGAGGTGGAGGGCCGCGTGATCCCGTGCGGCGAACATGCGGGCCAGCCCGCGTGGCAGGAGGTGCCGGGCGAATACCGCAACATGCTCAAGCGGCTGATCGTGATCCAGGGCGATACGGAGCCGGGATCGGTGGAACAGCAGCGGTTCCTGGGCCTGACCGCGCCGTCGCTTTACGACATGCGCAACCTGTTCCAGGTCAATGTCGAAGAAGGCCGCCACCTGTGGGCGATGGTCTACCTGCTGCAGAAATATTTCGGCAAGGATGGCCGGGAAGAGGCCGATGACCTGCTGCGCCGGTCGAGCGGCAGCGAAGAGGCGCCGCGTATGCTGGGCGCCTTCAACGAGGAAACGCCCGATTGGCTGTCTTTCTTCATGTTCACCTATTTCACCGACCGCGACGGCAAGATGCAGCTGGAATCGTTGGCGCAGTCGGGCTTCGACCCGCTGTCGCGCACCTGCCGCTTCATGCTGACCGAGGAAGCGCACCACATGTTCGTGGGTGAAACGGGCGTGGGCCGGATCGTGCAGCGCACCTGCGAGGCGATGGTCGAGGCGGGGATCACCGACCCCTTTGACGTGGGCCGCGTGCGCGACCTGGGCGTGATCGACCTGCCGACGATCCAGAAGAAGCTGAACATGCATTATTCACTGTCGCTGGACCTGTTCGGGCAGGAAGTGTCGACCAATGCCGCCAACGCGTTCAACGCGGGCATCAAGGGCCGCTACATGGAGCAACGGATCGAGGACGATCACCGCCTGACCGATGCGACCTATACCGTGAAGCTGATCGAGCAGGGGCGCATCCTTGACAAGGACGTGCCGGCGCTGACCGCGATCAACATGCGGTTGCGCGACGATTACATCCGCGATGCGTCCGGTGGGCTGCGGCGCTGGAACAAGATGATCGAGCGCACCGGGATCGCGTTCGAGCTGACCCTGCCCGACCAGGCGTTCCACCGGCAGATCGGCGTGTTCGCGGCCATCAAGGCGGACCCGGAGGGCACCCTGATCTCGGACGTGGAGTGGGAGGCCAACAGGGACCGCTGGCTGCCGACCCGCGACGACGGCGATTTCATCGCCTCGCTCATGGTGCCGTGCTACGAGCCGGGAAAGTTCGCCGGCTGGATCGCGCCGCCCAAGGTGGGGATCGACAACAAGCCCGGCGATTTCGAATACGTGAAACTGCACATGGCATGACCGCCGAACCCGATCCGTAGGGCGGGGTTTACCCCGCCTTTCGCCCCCTGACGACAAGGACCAGACCCATGAAGATCCATTTCCTGTTCGGCACCGAAACCGGCAGCGCCGAGATGCTGTGCGAGGATATCCGCGACGATCTGGGCGACGGTTTCACCTGCGCGATCACCTCCATGGGCGAGGTCGATCCCGGCGATCTGGACGGCGAGACGCTGTATCTCTTCATCACCTCCACCTATGGCAACGGGGACCTGCCGATGGTGGCGCAGCCGTTCTATGACGCCATCGTGGAGCGGGGTCTTGACCTGAGCCATATCCGGTTCGGCATCTTCGGCCTTGGCGACATGGTCTTCGCCGAGACCTTCGCCTTCGGGTCGAAGATCCTGATGGAGAAGCTGCTGGAACAGGGCGCGCAGATGGTGGGCGAGCGGGTGATCCACGACGCGTCTTCGCCCGACCTGCCCGAGGATCTGGGTATCCCCTGGGCCCATGACGTGATCGCGCGACTGCGCGCGCAGGCTGCATGATGCAGCCGCGCCCGGCGACAGCACTGGTCCATGACATCCGCGTCACCTGGGGCGACTGCGATCCGGCGAAGATCGCCTATACCGCGCGCCTGCCCTGGTTCGCGCTGGACGCCATCGACGCGTGGTGGAGCGCGGTGCACGGCCCCGGCGGCTGGTTCCACCTTGAGGTGGACACCAATGTCGGCACACCCTTCGTGCGGCTGGAGATGGATTTCCGCAGCCCCGTCACCCCGCGCCATGTCCTGAAGTGCCATGTCTGGCCGTCGAAGCTTGGCACCAAGTCGATCACCTTCCGGGTGGACGGCGAGCAGGACGGCGTGACCTGTTTCGAGGGCGCGTTCACCTGCGTCTTCATCATCGCCGACCAGTTCAGATCGCAGGCCGCGCCCGACCATCTGCGCGCCCTGATCGAGCCGCATATCCCAAGCTGATGGCCAAGCCCGACATCCATCCCCCCGTGACGCTGGACATGGCGACTGCCGCGCTTCTGCTGCGTGTGGGCGACCGGGTCCGCGCGGCACGGGCGACATCGGGCATGTCGCGGCGGGTGCTGTCCGAGGTCTCGGGCGTTTCGCCGCGCTATCTCGCGCAGTTGGAAGCGGGGGAGGGAAACATCTCGATCGCATTGCTGCTGCGGGTGGCGGAAGCGCTTGGCGTCTCGATGGAGGCATTGGTGGCGGAGCAGGCCCTGACGCCCGACGCGCGCCGCGTGGGCGAGGCCTTCGCGGTTGCGGATCGGTCCGTGCGGGACCGGGTGCAGGCCCTGCTGGCGGCGGGGCCCGGCAAGGCGGGCCGCGTGTGCCTGATCGGGCTGCGCGGGGCGGGGAAATCCACCCTTGGCGCGGCGGTGGCCCATGCGCTGGGCGTGCCCTTCATCGAGTTGAACCGCGCGATCGAGACGGCCGGTGGCATGCCCATCGCCGAGATCATGGCGCTCTATGGTCCCGATGGCTATCGTCAGCTGGAGGCTGACGCGCTGGACCGGATCGTGGCAGAGCAGACGCGCGCCATCGTCGCCGTTGCGGGTGGCATCGTGGGCGAGGCGGACACGTTCGAGCGGCTGCTCGACCGCTTCCACACCGTCTGGGTCCGGGCCACGCCGGAAGAGCACATGGCCCGCGTCCGCGCCCAGGGCGACACGCGCCCGATGGCGGGACATCCGCAGGCCATGGCGCAGTTGCGTCTGATCCTGACCGGGCGCGAGGCGGAGTATGGGCGCGCCGACGCGGTTCTGGACACGTCCGGCGCTTCGGTCTCCGCCTCGACGGCGGCGCTGTCTGCCCTGATCGACCAGCACGGATTCATCCCCGAGGAGACCCCATGAGTGTGACCAGAACCCGCGACGGGCGGACCGGCTTCGTTACCCTCGACAGCCCGCCGGTCAATGCCATCGGCCGGGACATGCGCGCAGGCCTCGCGGAAGCGGTGCGCTGGGCCGAGGCCGAGCGTCTGGACCGTGTGATCGTGACGGGCGCAGGGCGCGCCTTCGCCGCCGGGGCCGATGCCCGCGAGTTCGACGGCGCGCCGCTGCCGCCGCATCTGCCCGATGTGCTGGACGCGATCGAGCGCAGCTACGTGCCGTGGATCGCAGCGATCAACGGGGTCGCCTTGGGGGGCGGGGCCGAGATCGCACTGGCCTGCCGGATGCGCATCGCGGGGCCGGACGCGCAGATCGGCCTGCCCGAGGTGACGCTCGGGGTGATCCCCGGCGCGGGTGGCACCCAGCGTGCGATGCGGCTGTGCGGCCTTGAGACGGCACTTGATATGGTGGCCTTCGGGCGCCCCCTGTCGGCGCAGGATGCGCTGGCCGCCGGGCTGCTCCACGCGGTCGAGGACGATCCGGTGGCCGCAGCCGACATGGTCAACACGGAAGAATTGCTCTGCGTGGTGCCGACATGGGAACTGCCCGCGCCCGCCATGGACCCGGCAACCTTCGCGGACCTGCGCGCCGCCGTCGCCCGGCGGATGCCGGGCCAGATCGCGCCCCTGCGCGCGATCGAGGTGGTGGAGGCCGGGCTGACCCTGCCCTTCGCGGAGGCGATGGCGCTGGAGCGCGATACTTTCCTGCGCCTCAAGCAAGGGGAACAGGCCCGCGCGCTGCGGCACATGTTTTTCGCGGAACGGGCGGCGAAGGCCCCGGACGACTTGGACCCCGTGCCCGCGCCGTCGCGGATCGCTGTTGTCGGGGGCGGCACAATGGGGGCGGGGATCACCTATGCCTGCCTGACTGGCGGTGCCCATGTCACGCTCCTGGAAACCGACGCGGCGGCCGCCGCGCGCGCCACGGGGACTGTTGGCAAGCTGATCGACGATGGCCTGAAACGCGGACGGCTCGATGCCGCGGCAGCCCAGGCCCTGCGCGCCCGGTTGGTTGTTGGCGTGGATCATGCAGCGGCGGCCGATGCGGAGCTTGCCATCGAGGCCGCCTTCGAATCGATGGAGGTCAAGACGGACATCTTCGCGAAGCTCGACGCGGTTCTGTCGCCGGACGCGATCCTTGCGACCAATACTTCCTATCTTGACCTCGACAAGATCGCCGCGACCACGCGCGACCCGTCCCGCGTGCTGGGCCTGCACTTCTTCGCGCCCGCCCATGTCATGCGCCTGCTGGAGATCGTGCAGGGCGCGCGGACGGGCGACCGGGCGCTGGCCACCGGATACGCCTTGGCCAAACGGCTGAAGAAGGTGCCGGTGCTGGCGGGCGTCTGCGACGGCTTCATCGGAAACCGCATCTTCAGCCGCTACAGGGAAGAGGCCGATTTCCTGCTGATGGACGGCGCCGTCCCGTGGGAGATCGACGAGGCGATGGTGGCCTTCGGTTACGCGATGGGCCCGTTCGAGGTGGGCGATCTGTCCGGCCTCGATATCGGCTATGCCAACCGCCGACGCCTCGATGCCACCCGCGACCCCGCCCGGCGCTACGTCCCGATTGCCGACCGCATGGTGCAGGAGGGTCGCCTTGGCCGCAAGGCCGGTGTCGGCTGGTATCGCTATCCCGGCGGCGGCGGCAAGGTGGTGGATCCGCTGATCGAGGACCTGATCGCCGAGGAAGCCCATTTCGCAAAGGTCACCCGGCGCGAGATCGGCGCCGAAGAGGTGGTGGAACGCCTGCTTCTGGCCATGATCAACGAGGCGGCGGACATCCTTGGCGAAGGCATCGCACGATCCGCGCGCGACATCGACCTGGTGACGGTCTTCGGCTACGGCTTCCCACGCTGGCGCGGAGGGCTGATGCACTACGCGGACAGCATCGGTGTGGCCGGGATCGTGCGGAAGATTCGGGCGCTGGAGGCACAGGACCCGGTGATCTGGAAGTTGAGCGCCACGCTGACGACCTGCGAGGCGGACGGCAGGGCCCTTGCCGATTGGTCCGCGTCGAAAGCCTGACCTGCCCATTCATCTTGGCGAAGAAACTCCCGCCGGAGGCTCCCGCACCCGGACCCCGCGCCCACGCCGGCACTGGCGCGGGACAGGGCGACCGGGCCGTAGGGTGGGGTTCACCCCGCCGGCCGCCGCGTGTGGCGGGGTGAACCCCGCCCTACACCTTGATCGGCAGTGCGGTGAACCCCCGGAACCGGGCCAGTCCAAGGCGCTCCCGCGGACCATCGGCGGACAGCTTCGGGAACCGCGCCACGAACCGCCCGATGGCGATGCGCCCCTCCATCCGCGCCAGCGTCGCGCCGAGGCAGACATGGATGCCGGTGATGAAGGCGATATGCGGATTTGGCCTGCGGGCGATGTCGAAACGGTCGGGGTCCGTGAAGACCTGCGGATCGCGGTTCGCACCCGCGATGGAGGTGTGGATATAGGTGCCGCGCGGGATCACGGCGCCGGAGGGCAGCATCACATCCTCGCCCGCCAGCCGATTGCCGATCTGGAGCGGGCTTTCCATGCGCAGGCATTCCTCCAGCGCCGGACCGATCAGGGCGCGATCGTCCAGCAGGCGGCGATGCGCGTCGGGGTGGTCGAGCAGCAGGCCGATGGCATTGCCGACCATGGAGGTTGTCGTCTCGTGCCCCGCGTTGAGCAGGAAGATGCAGTTCTGCACCAGTTCCGCCTGGGTCAGGCGACGGCCGTCATGGTCGCCGAAGATCAGCGCGTCCAGCACCTCGCCTGCGCCGCCCGCGTCGGGATGGGCACGGCGATGGTCGATCAGGTCCGACAGGATGGCAGCGAATTCCGCGACCGCGGCGTTGCCTGCCGCGATGCGCTCGGGCGGCACGACGGGATCAAGCGCCCCGAGGATCGCAATGGAATAGCCGCGCAGCCGGGCGCGGTAGGCTTCGGGCACACCCAGCATGACGCTGATGATCTCGGTCGGCAGCATCATCGCGAAATCGGCGATCAGGTCCAACGCGCCCAGATCTTCCACCCGGTCGAGCAGGCGGTCGACGATGGTGCCGACCATGCGCTCCATCTCGGACAGCTTGCGGGGTGTGAAAGCACCCGCGATCAGCTTGCGCACCACGGTGTGATAGGGTGGATCGTTGAACACCAGGCTGGTCGCATGATGGTCGCGCAGGGGGCACGCGCCGAACTTCTTCGCGAAGGCTTCGGTCTTGTCCGACAGCATCGCGGGGGAACGGTAGATGGCGATGCAATCGTCGTGGCGGGTCAGGTAGACGGAGCCGTCGGCGTTGCGATGCACTGGCGCGTTGTCGCGCAGACGGGCCAGCACAGGGTAGGGATCGGCGATGAATTCCGGTCCGATGGCGTTGAGATCGAATTCGGTAATCGTCGCCATGTCTGCCTCTCCCGCCGGGGTAGAGGCCGAGTATCGGCGCGCCGTGTCCCCACGGCAAGCGACTCAGTCGGGCCGCGTGACGGAGGCCACCAGCCGCCGCACCAGCGGCCCAAGCAGCAAGATGGTCGGAAACGCAACCAGCCAGGCGTTCAGCCAGGCCGACAGCCAGAGTCCGGCAAAGTCCGGCGGCAGGCCGACCGCGCGCCAGGTCGCGATTCCGGACACGATCAGCGACATGCAGCCCGACAGGATCAGGCCGAACAGAATCGGGGCATGGCGTTTTGGAAGCATCGGCGCGCTCTGTTCAGGCGGACCCCTGGGGCCAGGGTCATGGGAATCGCGGAAACCGTTCAGGAAAGCGCCGTGCCGCGCAAGGGTGATGTAAACGCAAGTTGACATGGCGCAGGGGATGCGGTGGAATGATGGAAATCACGCGGGGGGGCGTGCTTGCCAGAACCGGCACGGAAGACACCCTCGCATGGCTTGAGAGGGACCGGCCGTGAAGACCCAACTCGACGAGTCCCGCGCGATCCGTGCGGTTCCCAGAGCGACCAAATCGCAACACCCGCAGCCCCATGGAGGGTTGGCCGCCTTGGCAATTCACGCGCTGAACCGTATTGCGGAACAGCACGCCCAACGTGGGTTAGCGGAAGAGACTTCGGCCATCGACCTTGCTCCCAAAGTGACAGCGCTTGCCCGAGCGCTTGCGGTTCCAGACGATCCCTTGGCCGAGACCATGGTGGCGGACCTGTTGGCGTCGGGTCTTTCGGTGCGGCGGCTGTGCGCCGAGTATCTGGCCCCGGCGGCGCGGGAGCTGGGCGGTTGGTGGGAAACCGACGAGATGGGGTTTGCGGACGTGACCTTGGCCACGACCCGCATTCAGGAAATGCTGCGTCGCCTGCCCAGGAGCCGGAAGAAGGGCACCATCAAGGACGGGAGAGGAGCGTTGTTCGCGGCGGTTCCCGGGGAGGATCACACGCTGGGCCTGTTGATGGCCGCCGACTATTTCCGTCGCCTGAATTGGGATGTCGGCCTGCTGATCGGTATGGACCAGGCCGAGACCCGTGCCCGCATCATTGACGACGACCGGACAGTTCTCGGGCTGAGTTGCACGAGCGCCAATGCGGTCGACAACCTGCGCCGCCTTGTGATCGACCTGCGCCACCGGCGCCCGGACCTTGCCATCGTCGTGTCTGGCGGGATCGCCCACGATGCCGAGAAACTGCGGACCTTGCCCGCGTTCGACGGGGTCGTGACGCGGCTGGAGGGCGCGGACCGGATTCTGCGCACGGCCGAGCGCACCGTGCGGACCCAGCGTGCGAGCATCTAGGACGCCCCGGCGCCCGGAGCACAATCGCGCCGGTCCCGATACTGTTGCGACCCGTAGAAATCGTCGAGGGATTGTCCTCGAACCGGAGAATAGGGCCCCAGTAATCGCGCGCCTTCGATCCGGTCCAGCCGGAACATCCTGAAGTCGTGGCGCAGTTCGCACCACGAAACCAGCGTCCAGACGGAACCCCAGAACCACAGCCCGAGGGGGCGCACGATGCGTTCCGTCTGCGCGCCGCCATCGTCGCGATAGTCGATGGCAAGGCGTTCTGGCGCATGGATTGCGGTTTCGACGGTGTCGATGGTGGCGCGGGTCCGGTCGTCCAGGGGGCGCGTCGTCCAGGCTTCGAATCGCAGGCCGTCGGCGCGGGCGCGGATGCGGTCGGGCAGGATGGCGGTGATCTTCTCGAGCGCACTGTCGGCACCGCGCGCCATCGTGGTCCCGCCCCAGGTCCGCACCATGCGCGCACCGACGCCGAGCGCCACGATTTCGTCCTCGGTGAACATCAGCGGCGGCAAGTTGTAGCCGTCGCGCATCATGTAGCCGAGGCCTGCCTCGCCATCGATCGGCACGCCCGAGCCCTGCAGATGGGCGATGTCGCGGTAGATCGTGCGCTCGGACACCTCCATCGCCTCGGCCAGCGCGCGCGCCGTGGTCAGCTTGCCGGTCCGCAAGCGGTCGATCAGGCGGAACAGGCGGTCGGCGCGGCGCATGGCGGAACCCTAGAGCGGCTGGGGCGGTGTGGGAACCTGCGGCGTTTGGGCCGGGCGAGGGGGAGATGAGTTTTTTTGCCAAGATGAAAGGGGCGGCGGGCAGGGATGCGCCGCCGCCCCGGCCGGATCAGCGGTTGTAGTTGAAGAAGCCGATGGAATTGCCGTCGGGGTCCTGCGCGTAGAAGAACGTGCCGGGCGGGATCGTGATATCGGGCGAGACCACGGTGCCGCCGCCGGAGACCACCCGGGCGCGCACCGCGTCGAGGCTGTCGGGGGCGACGAAATGGATCGTCGGTCCGTCACCGGACGGCTTGCCGGGATAGAGATGCCCCGACACCCCGGTGCCGGTCGGGCCGGTCGGCAGATCGACGATGGGGTTCGGGCCGCCATCGGTGATTTTCAGCTCGACCTTCAGCACATGGGCATAGAAGGCGCGGGCGGCGTCGAGGTCGGAGACGGGGATTTCCGTCCAGCAGACAAGGTTCCGAGGGGTGTCAGACATGGGATCAGGGTCCTGTTCGGGTTGCGATGCAGGCTATCTAACACCTCCCTCCTGACAGCATTCCGTCAGGAGCTTGTCGGGGGTCGGCGGGCGGTTGAGCATGACCGTGCCGAGGCCCGACACCCGTGGCCCATGCGCCTGCGTGGCGGGGGCTAGGCCTCCAGCTCTGCCACGGGGATGATCGGGAAGAAGGTGCCGGAGGACCAGATGCCGAACATTTCGGTCCCGTCGACGTCATGCGCCTCGCCCAGATCGACCAGTCGATAGAAGCTCTTGCGGTCGATCAGGGCGTCGAGGCCGGCGCGAATGTGGATGTAGGGCGATGGTTCGCCACCCGCGTCGCGGTCGACCCGAAGCACGTTGTCCGGACCCGCGACGGCCGTGTCGCCGACATTGGTGGTGAAGGTGACGGACTGGTCAGGCCCGGTCCCGCGCGGCGTCAGATCGACAGCGACGAAGGGGGCGTCAACCACACGGATGCCGACCTTTTCGACGGGCGTGACAAGGAAATACCGGTCGCCTTCGCGCTTGAGGATCGTCGAGAACAGCCGCACAAGCGGTTTGCGGCCGATCGGCGTGCCCTCGTAGAACCAGGTTCCGTCGCGGCGGATTTCCATGTCGATGTCGCCGCAAAAGGGCGGATCCCACAAGTGAACCGGCGGGAGTTTGCCGGATTTCGAAGCATCTTGCGCGGCTTTCAACAGCGTATCTGTCGCGGTCGGCACGTTTATCGTCCTTTGCTGCCCCGGGTCACGATCATTTGTGCGGTCTGACCTTTTGCCATTTGTGATCGGCGGAATAGGTCTGCTACCTGTGAGCATACATGTAACACCGACCCGGAGTTTTTCCATGGCAGTTCCCGAGACCCCCGTCGCCCAGATCGAAACCCTCGGCGCGAAGCTGTCGGATGCCAAGGCCTCCATCGCGCAGCGGATCATCGGGCAGGGGGAAGTGGTGGACCTGGCGCTTGCGGCGATGCTGTCGGGTGGCCATGCGCTGCTGATGGGCCTGCCGGGTCTGGGCAAGACGCTTCTGGTGGACACGCTTTCGACGGTGATGGGGCTGTCGGCCAATCGCGTGCAGTTCACGCCGGACCTGATGCCTGCGGATATCCTCGGCTCGGAAGTGCTGGAGACGGCGAGCGATGGCAGCCGGGCATTCCGGTTCCTGCAAGGGCCGATCTTCTGCCAGCTTCTGATGGCGGACGAGATCAACCGGGCCTCGCCCCGGACGCAATCGGCATTGCTTCAGGCGATGCAGGAGCGCGAAGTGACCATCGCGGGCGAGCATCGCAAGCTGCCCGCGCCGTTCCACGTGCTGGCCACCCAGAACCCGATCGAGCAGGAAGGAACCTATCCCCTGCCCGAAGCGCAGCTGGACCGGTTCCTTGTGAAGATCGACGTTCCCTACCCGGACCGCGCGACCGAGCGCGGTATCCTGATCGCCACCACCGGCATGCAGCAGGCGGTGTCGACCGAGGTGTTCACGGCGGACGATCTGATCGCAGCGCAGGGTGTCGTGCGGCAGATGCCGGTGGGCGACAGCGTGGTGGAGATGATCCTTGACCTCGTGCGTGCCTGCCGCCCCGGCGAGGCGAACGCGCCGGATGTCGTGACCCGCGCGGTCGCATGGGGCCCGGGTCCGCGCGCGGCGCAGGCGTTGATGTTGACGGCACGGGCGCGGGCGTTGCTGGACGGGCGGCTGGCGCCCTCGGTCGAGGATGTGGCGGCCCTGGCGCGGCCCGTGCTGGGGCACCGGATGGCGCTGTCTTTCGCGGCGCGTGCCGAAGGTGCCGTGCTGGAACAGGTGATCGACGAGGTGACCGCCCGCGTGACGCGGATCGAGGCGGCGGCTTGAGCGAACTTTCCGTCCATACACCCGAAAGCCTTCGGTCCCGGTCGGAGGCCGTCGCGGCCGCCCTCCCGCCGCTGATGGCCGATGCGCAGCATCTGGCGGCGACGGTCCTGCTGGGCGTGCATGGCCGCAAGCGCGCGGGCACGGGTGACGAGTTCTGGCAATACCGCCCGGCGGAACAGGGTGACAGCTACCGCTCGATCGACTGGCGTCGCTCGGCCCGGTCGGACGGGCATTTCCTGCGCCAGACGGAATGGCAGGCGGCGCAATCCGTGATGCTGGGGGTGGATGATGCGGCGTCGATGACGTTCAGCGGATCGAAGAACCGCCCGTCCAAGTTGCGCCGGGCGCAAACGCTGGCCCTGGCGCTGGCGATCATCGCCTTGCGGGGCGGCGAGCGTGTGGGGCTGACCCATCTGGCCGAGCCGCCGCGCGGCGGGCAGGCACAGTTGCTGCGGATGGCGGCGGCGATGATGGATGGGGGCGAGCGCCCCGAATATGGCGAACCGAAGCCGCAGGTGATGCCGGCGGGTGCGCGGGCCGTGTTCTTCAGCGACTTCCTTGGCGACCCGGGCGCGATCGAGACGGTTCTGGGCCGGTCCGCGGATCGCGGCGTAAAGGGCGCGCTGGTGCAGATCCTCGACCCCGACGAGGAGGCGTTCCCGTTCGACGGGCGCACGCTGTTCGAATCGATGTCCGGCACGATCCGGTTCGAGACCTTGAAGGCGAAGTCCCTGCGCGCGGAATACCTGGTGCGCCTTGGCGCGCGGAAGGACCTGTTGCAGGGCATGGCGCGTCGCACCGGATGGCGCTTCCATGTGCATCACACCAATGCGCCTGCCGAGGCCACGTTGATGTGGCTCTATCAAGCGTTGGAGCGGACATGATCGGCGCGCTTGCCTTCACCACGCCCCTGTTGTTGCTGGCGCTTGTCGCGCTTCCGGTCCTGTGGTGGCTGCTGCGCGCCGTGCCGCCCGCCCCGATCCGGCGGCGATTTCCCGGTATCGCCCTGCTGCTGGGCTTGACCGATGACGAGAGCCAGACGGACAAGACACCGTGGTGGCTTCTGCTCCTGCGCATACTTGCGGTGGCCGCCGCGATCATCGGTTTCGCCGGTCCGGTCCTGAACCCGACAGAGGAGCGGGTGGCGGGCGATGGTCCGCTGCTGATCGTGATGGATGCGTCGTGGGCTTCGGCGCGGGATTGGCCCGCTCGGCTGGATCGGGCGGACTTGCTGCTGGATGACGCAGCGCGCGCGGGGCGCGAGGTGGCGGTGGTGCAACTGACCAACCTGCCCGCCGGAGCGCTGCCGGTGCAGGCGGCCAATGCCTGGGCCCCTCGGGTGCCGACGCTGGAGCCTGCGCCCTATGCGCCCGACATGGCGGCGGCTTTGGACTGGGCCGAGGCGATCGACGGCCCGCTGGAGGTGTTCTGGTTCTCGGACGGCCTGGATCATCCGGGCCGGGCGGATCTGGCCGCGGCCTTCGCCGATCTTGGCCCGTTGGCGGTCTTCCAGGGCGACCGCGACCTGGTTGCGCTGACACCCCAACGGTTCGAGGACGGAGTGGTGCGCGGTGATCTGCTGCGCCTTGGGGCCACCACCACGCCGCGCGACGTGACGGTGGTTGCACATGGTCTCGACCCGGCGGGCCTGCCACGCGATCTGGCGCGCGAGGTGGCGACGTTCGAGGCAGGTGCGGTCGTGGCGCAAGTCGAATTCGACCTGCCGCCCGAGTTGCGAAACCGGATCACCCGCTTCGAACTGTCGGGCGAGCGGCACGCGGGCGCGGTGGCGCTTGCCGATGACGCTCTGCAACGTCGTCAGGTCGCCTTGATCGCGGGCGGGGCGGATGACGAGCAACAGGCGCTTCTGTCGCCGTTGCACTACCTGCGGCAGGCCCTGGAGCCGACCGCCGACCTGATGGAAGGCGCGTTGTCGGATATCCTCGTGGCCAGCCCGGATGCCATCATCCTTGCCGATATCGCAACACTGTCGTCCGAGGAAGAAGCCGGTCTGGTGGACTGGGTCGAAGCCGGCGGATTGCTTGTGCGCTTCGCAGGTCCGCGCCTTGCCGCATCCGACGTGGCGCGGGATGTGTCCGGGCCGCTCATGCCGGTGCGCCTGCGCGCGGGCGGACGCTCGGTTGGCGGGGCGATGTCATGGGGCGAGCCCAAGGCGCTGGAGCCCTTCCAGGAGGGATCGCCCTTTTTCGGACTTGCCGTTCCGGCCGATGTGCAGGTCACGAGCCAGGTTGTCGCCCAGCCTGACCCCGACCTGTCAGATCGCACAATAGCGAGGCTGACCGATGGCACGCCGCTTGTCACCCGTGTCAACCTTGGACAGGGGGCGGTGGTGCTGTTCCACGTCACCGCGAATGCGGAATGGTCGACGCTGCCGATTTCGGGCCTGTTCGTGCAGATGCTGGAGCGGCTTGCGGTTTCCACCCGGCCCGCTGCACCCGATGCGGCGGATCTGGAAGGCACGATCTGGACGCCGGAAGAGGTTCTGGACGCCTTTGGAACCCTTCGTGATGCGGGCACAAGGCCCGGGGTCGACGGGTCTGTATTGGTAACCGCCCCGCTGTCTGCCGACCTTTTGCCGGGCCTCTACGCGGGCGATGACCGGCGACTTGCGCGCAACGTGATCGCGCCCGATGCGGCCTTGGTAGCGGCCCAGTGGCCTGCTGGCGTCCCGGTCGAGGGGATGACGGTCGTCTCGCCGACTGACCTCATGGCGGCCTTTCTGACGGGCGCGCTTGTCTTGCTGCTGCTGGACGCGCTGGCGGCGCTCTGGCTGGGCGGGCGGCTATCGGGGCTGAGCCGCGCGGCGGTCCTTCTGGCAGCACTGGCCCTGCCCCAGGGGGCGGAGGCGCAGGGCCTGAGCGCCGACGAGATCGCCATCCTTGCCACATCGGAGGCCACGTTGGCCTATGTCATCACGGGTGATATCGAGGTGGACGAGACCTCGCGCGCCGGGCTTCAGGGTTTGTCCAACACGCTTTACCAGCGCACCTCGGTAGAGCCCAACCCGCCGATGGGGGTGGATCTGGAACTGGCGGAACTGGCGTTCTTCCCGATGCTCTACTGGCCGATCACCCCCGAACAGGCGGTCCCCTCGCCCGAAGCGTATCGCCGCCTGAACGATTACCTGCGTGGCGGTGGCATGATCGTGTTCGATACCCGCGACGCCCATGTCGGTGGCTTCGGGTCGGGCACGCCGGAAGGCCGACGCTTGCAGGTGATAGCGGCGCCTTTGGACATACCGCCGCTGGAGCCGATTCCCGAGGATCATATCCTGACGCGCACGTTCTACCTGTTGCAGGACTTTCCCGGCCGTCACCTGAGCCGTGATGTCTGGGTCGAAGCCGCGCCCGTCGGTGCCGAGCAGATCGAAGGGATGCCCTTCCGAAACCTCAACGACGGCGTGTCGCCGGTTCTGATCGGCGGCAACGATTGGGCCGCCGCCTGGGCGCAGGACGCCAGCGGGCGGGCGCTTTTTCCCATTGGGCGCGGCAGCACCGGCGACCGCCAGCGCGAAATCGCGCTGCGCTTCGGAGTCAATCTGGTGATGTATATCCTGAGTGGGAACTACAAATCCGATCAGGTCCACGTCCCTGCACTTCTGGACAGGTTGGGTCAATAGATGCAGAGCCAGATCCTCTTCGATCCGCACCTGGCCTGGCCTGTGATCTACGCGCTCGGTGTGGCGGTCCTGCTGATCGTCGGGCTGTCGATCTGGCGGGGCCTTGCGGGCTGGCCGTACCGGCTTCTGGCGGGTGCCGCGCTGCTGGCCGCCTTGGCCAATCCTTCGCTGCAATCGGAGGAACGTGAACCCCTGAGCGATGTGGTTCTGATCGTCGTTGATGCCAGCGCCAGCCAGCGGATCAGCGACCGGCCTGCCCAGACAGAGGCCGCGCTGGAGGCGCTTGAGGCGGAGGTAAGCGCGCTGGGGATGGAAACCCGGCTGGCCTACGTGGACGATGCCGAGAACAATTCCGGCACGCTGCTGATGACCGAATTGCAACGGATGTTGGCGGAGGAACCGCGCGCACGTGTTGCGGGAGCATTGCTGATCACGGATGGGCGCTTGCACGATCCGGAGCTGGTGCCTGACATGCCCGCGCCGATCCATGCGTTGATCACGGGCCGCGAAACCGACTGGGACCGGCGGCTTGTAATCGAAGCGGCGCCGGCCTTCGGGATCATCGGTGAGGAATTCCTGCTGACCCTGCGGATCGAGGATCAGGGCACGGTGCCCGCTGGCCTCGGTGGACGGTCGGATATCGTGATCTCGGTCGATGGCGGGCCGCCACAAAGCTACGTGGTGCCGGTTGGCGAAAGTCTGGAATTGCCTTTGACGCTGGAGCACGCGGGGCAGAACGTGGTGCAGTTCACCGTGCCGGATGCCGAGGGCGAACTGACCAACCGCAACAACGCCGCGGTGGTGCAGATCAACGGTATCCGCGACCGGTTGCGGGTGCTTCTGGTCTCGGGCGAGCCGCATCCGGGACAACGCACCTGGCGCAACCTGTTGAAATCCGACCCCTCCGTCGACCTCGTCCACTTCACCATCCTGCGCCCGCCTGACCGCCAAGACGGCGTGCCGGTGAGCGAGTTGAGCCTGATCGCCTTCCCGACGCGGGAATTGTTCATGGAAGCGGTGGACGAGTTCGACCTCATCATCTTCGACCGCTACCAGCGGCGCGGCATTCTGCCGATGCTCTATATCGACAACATCCGGCGCTACGTGGAAGAGGGCGGCGCGTTGCTGGTCGCCGCTGGGCCAGATTTTGCAGGGGCATCGTCGCTTTACCGCACGCCCTTGGCCGATATCTTGCCGGGCCGTCCCACGGCGCGGGTGATGGAACAGGGATACCTGCCCACGATCAGTGAACTGGGCGCGCGCCATCCCGTCACGACCGGACTGGAGGGGGCACACACACCGCTGTCGCTCAGCGATGCGCCATGGGGGCGCTGGTTCCGCCAGATCGAATTGATCGAACAGGGCGGACAGACCGTGATGACCGGCGTGGACGGCGCGCCGCTGTTGATGCTGGATCGGGTGGGCGAGGGGCGCGTTGCGCTGCTGGCCTCGGACCACGCGTGGCTGTGGGACCGGGGATACGAGGGCGGTGGTCCGCAACTGGAGTTGTTGCGCCGGCTGGCCCACTGGATGATGGGCGAACCGGACCTGGAAGAAGAGGCGCTGGTGGCCGAGGTCGATGGCCAGACCATCACCATCACGCGCAGAACCCTTGCCGACACGGTGGGTGACGTGACCGTGACCGCGCCCGATGGCTCGGTGATCGTTGTGCCGCTGGAACAAGTCGGCCCCGGTGAGTTCAGTGCCGCGATCGAGGGCGCGGAGCAGGGCCTTTTCCGCCTTGTCGAAAGCGACATGGAGCGCGTCATCGCCCTTGGACCGGCTGCCCCGCGCGAATTTGAAGTAACCATTGCGGGGCCGGAGGCGATCGATCCGCTGGCCGAGCCGACAGGCGGGCGGTCGTTCCGGTTGGAGGACGGCCTTCCGGATATCCGTCGGGTGTCGGAAGGGCGCGCGGCCCATGGGCGTGGCTGGTTGGGCCTGACCACGCGGGAGGCCTATGTGACGACCGATGTGACGGTGACGCCGTTCATCTCGGCCTGGTTGTTCCTGTTGCTGGCCGCCGGGTCGATGCTGGCGGGGTGGCTGCGCGAGGGGCGGCAATAGGGCCTGCGGAGAAACCGGACCTAGATGAACAATTGCCCGTGGCAGGTTGGGCAACTGGACACGCGGCGTCCGAGGCACCCTTCACACAGCGCGAATACCGGATGGCCATTGCAGTCGCCCCCGGCCATGATCTTGCCCGACCCGCCGCAAAGGGAGCAAGCAGTCTGCCCCCGACCATGGCAACGGAAACAACGGGTCTTCTCGGGCTTTACCTTTGGAACGGCATGTGTTGCCGATTTGTAGATGTCCATATCCAAACCCTCTGACGCAGCGGAAGCTAGCACGGAAAGACGGCCCGAACGGTGCGATCTTGTGGCGAAATTGTGGCTGCCGGCCCCTTGGTTAGCGCGGGATTGTCACCGGGGTCGTGGCGTCGGCCCACCCCTCCACGCTGGTTCGGGCGCGCACGAAGACCTGCGCCACTCCATCGGGGAGCGCCACACCCGACGTCGAGCGGGTGAAGGGCTGTTCCTCGACATGGGGGTGTGAGAGGGGACGCTCTGCCAGGATTGTGCCATCGGCCAGTTCGATCCGCCAGCCGTCGGCATAGTCGTCCCAGCCGGTTTCGGCGTGGGCCAGCGTGACATCGAAGCGCCAGCCGGACGGGGTTGGACTGGCGTTCACCGCAACCACCGCGGCGGGATCGGCAAAGGCAGGCGCGGGCAGCAGCAGGAAGGCAAGGGGAAGAAGGCGATACATGCCAACGAGGCTACCGCATTCGCCGCGCTGCGCCATGAACGATCTCGTGAGAGGGCCTACCCCCAGGGTTTGTAGACGACAAGGATCAGGACGCCGATGGCACCGAAGACGCTGATTTCGTTGAAGACGCGCAGCCAGCGGTCGCTTTCCGTGAAGACGCCCTTGCGCGCGCGCAGGACCAGGCGGCCAGTCCAGCCGTAGTGGGCCGCCAGCAAGGTGACGACCGCGATCTTGGCGTGGGTCCACGCGGGCCATCCCCAGAGATGGGCCAGGTAAAGTCCCGACAGAATCGCGATCACGCCGAGGCCGAGGGAGAAACGGTATAGCCGGATAGTGAGGTCCCCGGTCGGACCGAAGGTTCCGGTCGTCGCCCATTCGCGTTTCCAGAAGATGATCGCGCGCGGCACCGAAAAGATGCCGGTCATCCATCCGAGAACGCAAAGAAGATGCAGCACTTTGACCCATTCCATGGCAGCATCTTCTGCGCGGCTTCACGTGGTGCTGCAAGCGTTGCCATGTGCTGGTCGTGAAAACAATTGCCATAGGGCGATATTGGTTATATTATCTTACCAATTCGTCAAAGTCGCGGAAGCTGCAGGAGGAGACACCGATGGAAATGCCGATACCGAATGCCCGTGTTATCGCGAAGAAGGCCCGTATCGTGGAACGACTGTCCAAGGTCCTGCCGAAATCTGCAGTGATCCATGACGAAGCCGAGACCCGTGCCTATGAATGCGACGCGCTCACCGCCTACAGATGTGCCCCTCTGGCGGTGATCCTGCCCGGCTCGACCGCCGAGGTCGCGGCAGCGCTGCGGATCTGCCACGAGGAAGGCGTGCCCGTGGTGCCGCGTGGATCAGGCACATCGCTGGCCGGGGGTGCCTTGCCGACGGCGGACAGCGTTATCCTGGGCGTGGCACGCATGAACGGCGTGCTGGAGACCGATTATGAGAACCGGATCATCCGGGTGCAGACAGGCCGCACCAATTTGAGCGTGACCGGCGCGGTGGAGGCGGAGGAGTTCTTCTACGCCCCCGACCCGTCTTCGCAACTTGCCTGTGCCATCGCGGGCAATATCGCGATGAACTCGGGCGGGGCGCATTGCCTCAAGTACGGCGTCACCACGAACAACCTGCTTGGTGTCACGATGGTAACGATGGAAGGCGAGGTGCTGGAGATCGGCGGCGCGCATCTGGACAGCGGCGGCTACGACCTGTTGGGCCTGATCTGCGGCAGCGAGGGGCAGTTGGGTGTCGTGACGGAAGCCACCCTGCGCATCCTGCGCAAGCCAGAGGGCGCACGCCCCGTGCTGATCGGCTTCGACAGCAACGAGGTTGCCGGGGCCTGCGTCGCGGACATCATCCGCGCGGGTGTGCTGCCAGTGGCCATCGAGTTCATGGACCGCCCGATCCTGGAGATCTGCGAAAACTACGCCAAGGCGGGCTATCCCGATTGCGAGGCGCTGCTGATTGTGGAGGTCGAAGGGTCACCCTTGGAGATCGACGCGCAACTGGGCCTGATCAAGCAGATCGCACGCAGCCATAACCCCGTGGAATTGCGCGAGGCGGAAACCGCGGAGGAGGCCGCGCGCATCTGGCTCGGTCGCAAGAGCGCGTTTGGCGCGGTGGGGCAGGTGGCCGACTACATGTGCCTCGACGGGACGATCCCGGTGAGCGAATTGCCGCGGGTGCTGCGGGGAATCGAGGAGATCTCCGCGAAATACGGCTTGAAGGTGGGCAACGTGTTCCACGCGGGCGATGGCAACATGCACCCGTTGATCATGTTCGATGCGAACAAGCCCGGTGATCTGGAACTGTGCGAGGCCTGTGGCGCGGAGATCCTGCGGCTTTGCGTCGAGGTCGGTGGCTGCCTGACCGGAGAGCACGGGGTGGGCGTGGAGAAGCGCGACCTGATGGGGGCGCAATTCTCGGACGCGGATATGGAGGCGCAGATGAACGTCAAGGATGTGTTCGATCCGGCGTGGCTGTTGAACCCGGCGAAGGTATTTCCACTGACTGCGTCACGGTCGCGCCGGGAAGGGCGTGTCGCCGCCTGATGGCGGCGACCGCGCGGGGGGATTTCATCCCCCCGGCCCCCCTGAGAGTATTTCTGGATAGATGAAGGAACGGGCGCGATGATGAGCCCTGCCGACGAGAAAGACCTGAGCGAGGCCATCGCGGGGGCCAAGGGCGCCTTGAGAGTTGTGGGCGGGGGCACGCGGTCGCTCGGGGCGCCCGGCCCCGGAGAGGTGCTGTCGCTGGCCGCGATGTCGGACATTCGCCTCTATGAGCCTGGTGCGCTGACGTTGGTGGTTGCAGCCGGCACACCGCTGGCCGAGGTCGAGGCGACCCTGGCGGCGGAGGGCCAGATGCTGCCGTTTGAGCCCGCAGACATGCGTGCCCTGCTTGGCCGTGACGGGGTGTCGACCATTGGCGGCGTGGTGGCGACCAACGCCTCGGGCCCGCGGCGCATGATGGCGGGTGCATGTCGGGATGCGCTGATCGGGGTGAGATTCGTGGACGGATCCGGGACGATATTAAAGAACGGCGGGCGGGTGATGAAGAACGTCACGGGCTACGATCTCGTGAAGCTGATGGCCGGGTCCTGGGGCACGCTCGGTGTGCTGAGCGAGGTGGCGTTCAAGGTCCTTCCGAAGCTTGGCGGGGCGAGCGTATTGGTGCACGGAGTGGACGGGCTTGCGGCGCTCGACGCCATGACGCGGGCCGTGACATCGCCTTTCGAAGTGTCGGGGGCGGCCGCGGTGCCGGGAGAGGGAGTATATCTGCGGGTCGAGGGGTTGGAGGGTTCCGTCTCGTATCGTCTGGGACGGCTGACGGAATTGGTGCGCGACCTGGGCGAAGTCACGTTGATCGACGACCCCGAAGCGTCCCGTGACCTGTGGGCACGGCTGCGGGACGTGGCGGATTTCGCGGACGGTTCGTCCGCCGTATGGCGAGTGTCGATGAAGCCCGCTGACCTTGTCCGGCGCATGTTGCCCGCTTTGGGTGCCAGTCTGGAAGTGCGGCTGGACTGGGCGGGCGGGCTTGGGTGGTTGCGGATGGCGGAGGGGGCTCGGGACATGGAAGTCAAGGCGCTGCATGGACGGTTGCAATCGGCCGTGGCGGCCCATGGCGGAGGCCATGCGACGCTGGTCAAGGCCGCGCCGACGGTCGTGTCGCAGGTTTGCGTCTTCCAACCCGAAGCGCCAGGAATCGCGGCGCTGTCGCAGGGCTTGCGCGCGAAATTCGATCCGAGGGGCATCCTCAATCCCGGGTTGATGGAGACCTGAGCCATGCAAACCACGTTTACGCCCGACCAATTGAAGGACACCTCCACTGCGCGGTCGAACGAGATCCTGCGGACCTGTGTCCATTGCGGGTTCTGCACGGCGACCTGTCCGACCTACCAGGTGCTTGGCGACGAATTGGACAGCCCGCGGGGGCGGATCTACCTGATCAAGGACATGCTGGAGAAGGGGCGCCCTGCGGATGCGAAGACGGTCAAGCATATCGACCGGTGCCTTTCATGCCTTGCCTGCATGACGACCTGCCCTTCGGGCGTGCATTACATGCACCTTGTCGATCACGCGCGCGAATATATCGAACAGACCCACAAGCGGCCCTTGTTCGATCGGGTGCTGCGCTGGACGCTGGCGCGGATCCTGCCCTATCCGATGCGGTTCCGGGTGGCGCTGTTGGGGGCGAAGATCGGCAAGCCTTTCGCCTTCCTGATGCCCGATGCGCGGTTGCGCGCCATGCTGGCGATGGCGCCGGACCGGATCCCGCCAGTGTCGCGCAATGACGATCCGCAGTGCTTCGCGCCACAGGGGCCGCGACGCAAGCGGGTGGCGCTGATGACGGGTTGCGCGCAGAAGGCACTGAACACCGATATCAACGATGCCACAATAAGGGTGCTGACGCGGCTCGGGTGCGAGGTGGTGGTTGCCGAGGGCGCAGGTTGCTGCGGGGCGTTGACCCATCACATGGGCAAGACCGCCGAAAGCCACGCAACGGCGGCGAAGAACATCCGGGCATGGGCGGCGGAGATGAAGGGCGGAGGCCTTGATGCCATTGTCATCAATACCAGCGGTTGCGGGACGACGGTGAAGGATTATGGGCACATGTTCCGGCAGGACGCGGCGCTGGCCGAAGACGCGGCGGCGGTCGCGGGGATCGCGCGCGATGTCTCGGAAGTGCTGATCGAGTTGTTGCCGGAGGGCGCGGACGCGTTCACGGCGCAAGGGGCGGAGCAGGTGCGCGTTGCTTATCACGCGGCCTGTTCGCTGCAACATGGCCAGCAGATCAAGACCTTTCCCAAGGATCTGCTGAAACGCGCCGGCTTCAAGGTGGTGGAGCCGGCCGACAGCCATCTGTGCTGTGGCAGCGCGGGCACCTACAACCTGATGCAGCCGGAGATTTCAGGGCAGTTGAAAGCGCGCAAGGTGCAGACGTTGGAGGCGACCCGGCCCGATATGATCGCGGCAGGCAATATCGGCTGCATGATCCAGATCGGATCGGGCACTGACGTGCCGGTGGTCCATACGGTCGAATTGCTGGATTGGGCCACCGGTGGGCCGCGCCCGGCAACCCTTGACCGTGACCCGGCAGAGCCTGCGGTGCCGATGCTGCGATAGCGTAAGACGGTCACATTTTCGCCAAAACCTCCGCCTAGCGTCCCGCGAAAGTGAAACAGGAGTGGTCTGGAATGCGGTTCCTCGGTTTGGCGGTCGGCGCCGTGTTGTGCTGTGTCGCAACCTTGGTGCAGGCGCAAGCACCGTTGCCTGCCACCAGTGTCACCGGAGCCCTGCGCCCGCTGCTGACCTCGGACGAGGCGCAGGCCTGGCGCGCGGTCGGGCGGCTTGATAGCGACGTCTCGTTCTGCACGGGCACCTTGATCGCCCCGGATCTTGTGCTGACGGCGGCGCATTGCGCTTTCGACCCGGAAACAGGTGAACGGTTCGAGGCCAGTGAGCTGGTGTTCTCGCCCGGGTTGCGGAACGGGCGGGCGGACGCCGTACGGACCGGGCAGCGGATATTTCTGCTCCCCCGCTACCGTCTCGGGGCAGGTGAGAGCCTTGAGATGATCGGCCGCGACCTTGCGCTTGTGGAATTGCAGCACGCGATCAGCGTGCCCGGTATCACGCCGATGACCGTCGGATACGGGCTTGGGCGGAACGACCTCGTGACGATCGTGTCCTACGGACAGGACCGGGAAACCCACGCGTCCATCGAAGAGGGATGCCATGTGCTGCAACACGCGGGATCGGTGCGCGCGCTTGATTGCTTCATCGTGGCCGGAAGCTCCGGCGCGCCAGTGATGCAGATTGTAGATGGCGTGCCCCGGATCATGGCGGTCGTTTCGGCCGTTGGCCATGGCGAAGGCGAGGAGGTCGCATTGGCCGTGACCCTTGACGAACAGTTGACCGAGCTGTTGGCGCAACGGGTGCGTGACGGATCCTTTGGCACTCAGACGAGTTCGACGACTTTCCTCAACCAGATGGCGACCGGACGACAGACGATCGGTGGCGCTCGGTTCTTGCGGCCCTGATCCACAGGGACTTGAAACCCGCCCGCGCATTTCCCAGATTCCTCATGTCGGTGCCGCCAGGCGGGCCGACACATGCAACCAAGGGCCGCGCCTGGTGTCAGGGCAGCCCGTAACATCTGTTGTCGCTCAATGGAGGATGACCCATGCGAACCTATGATTTCACCCCCCTCTACCGTGCCACCGTCGGTTTTGACCGCGTGGCGGATATGCTGGACCGCGTCCTGACACAGGATTCCGGCCCGCAGACCTACCCGCCCTACAATATCGAGAAGCTGGACGATGCATCCTATCGCATCTCGTTGGCCGTGGCCGGGTTCTCGGACGAGGATCTCAGCATCGAGCAGCGCGAGCACGAGCTTGTGATCTCCGCCCGCAAGGAGCAGTCCGAAGACAATCGCACCTTCCTGCACCGGGGGATCGCCACCCGGGCATTCGAGAAGCGCTTCCAGTTGGCCGACCATGTCCGCGTGACGGGTGCCGTGGCCGAGCACGGGATGCTGCATATCGACTTGGTGCGAGAAGTGCCCGAGGCGCTGAAGCCGCGCCGGATCGCGATCAGCAATTCCGCGTCGAAGGCGATCGAGGCGGAGAAGGTCGAAGTCTGATCCGAAGGGTCAAGAACAGTCTGAGGGGCGGTCCTGTGGGGCCGCCCTTTTGTGCGGGTGTTTTGGTTAGCCTGACTTCAGGCCTCGCCCGGACACTGGACGGCGATCAAGGCTGCAGGCCGGTTGCATCCCGAGAGCGGCGCCCAGGAAGTGGCGCGCGGCGGCGGTCTGGCGTGACAGGCACAGATGCGGGACAAGCAGGCTTGCCACCCAGAAGCCGTCCGTCTGGATGATCGAATGATCCTGCGGCACGACGTCGAGGTATTGCGCCCGCTTGCGTCGGCGCATCTGGCGGATGCCGTTCTGCCCGATCAACTGTGCGGCGGGCACCAGATGCGCTCACGCGGTCAAACACATCGTGGCAAGGCACGATCTCCAAAAAATCGAAGGCGATGATGTCGTCGGTCGTGCTGAACCATTGGATCGTGTCGTTGCCAGCCCCGTGGCGGATGAGGACGGGTTCGGCTCCGTTCCCGCCGACGATCGTGTCATCGCCCGGTCGGGCTGCCGGAGTGTTCGTGTCATCGCCTGATCTGTTGATCCTGGCTATTGCAAGCGCCCGCCTTGCCATTGAAAACAGGGACGACCAAAGGGGATATGCCTCTAGTTTTCGGTTGCACCGCGAAGATCCGTTCAGAGGATCTGTCTAGAACCACTGACCGGGTTCCATCAGGCCCAACTCCATCAACTGCATGGAGGACCAATGGAATTGCACCGATTTGTGCCAGCGGAAATCCGGAATGTCGTGACGCGATCCGGGATTGGTGCGCAGCGCCTTGGCCACGCGGAACGAACAGATCGAAGCCGATAGCGAATGGTGCCATGGGCAGGCATAGGTGTTCAGCTCTTCGTTCGACAGCGTGTGATCCTCGCGCAGGACCAGGCCCGGTTGAGCCTGAAACAGGCCGACGCGGTCGATCTTGCGCTTGGGTTTCGCGACATGCTCCTCGAACCGCCAGCGCAGGCCGCCGTAGAAATTCAGTTGCCGCTCCAGAACGTCTTCCCCGTCAGTGCCACCCTTGCGCGTTTCGGCGTAGTAACCGGAGCTGTCCAGAAGTGCGCCGTCCAGATCGACGGCGTTGGGATGTGCGGTCAGATCACCCGCGTAGAGATCGATCACATAGGTCAGCACCGCCTCGCGCCGTTCCTCCATCACCCAAGTGACAAGCTCGCCCACGGTGCGATCTTCGCAGAAGGGAAAAAAGAGGTATTCGCCGTTGTAGCAATAATGGATCCACTGGCCCGGCACCTTGTTGATCAGGGCATTGACCACGGCCTGGGTCGCGCCGGGTTGGCGGGACGGGTGGCGGATGATGTGCTGCGCACCCTTGGAGCCCTTCGGCGGATCGGGCACATCCAAGTCATCCGGGGCAACCACGAGGATCGTCTTGAACGCGAGCGAGTGCAAGTGATCCACCGAGGATGCAAGCTCCACCCGATCCTCGGCGATGAGGATCGCGAAGGGTCCCTTCCCGAGGCCCGATGCAGGCGCGGATTGGAAGGTTGTCAGGCTGGAAAAATTCATCGGGATTGGTGCTCGTCTCTCGTGTTGTCACCAAGATGCCTGCACG
>Ga0100398_1000576_pt1 | contig 32975 bp, 34 predicted proteins | sample CryGeymeta201522_FD_81568 | JGI IMG/M metagenome (GOLD analysis project Ga0100398, IMG submission 81568) | Groundwater microbial communities from Crystal Geyser aquifers in Utah, USA - Crystal Geyser metaG 2015-22 | ecosystem: Environmental > Aquatic > Deep subsurface > Groundwater | place: USA...
AAAATTTCCATTAAATTATAACCAGCATCAGTTATTTCATCACTTTTCAATTCAGTAATTTTAACTCCTCTTAATTTAAAATTAAAATGAGCGGCAACTTTTTTAATGGCATTTAGCTTAAAAGTCCAATTTATTTTTGTTCCTTTCTTACGTGTAAAAACTTCGAATCGATCATCACCATCACCAAGAAATACTGTGGCATTATATTCGGGGGGGTCGCCGAGTTGAGATATAAAAGACGAACGTAACATTTTAGCTCTTCCAATAAAAAAATTTGGCAGATTATTATAAGAAACAAAAACCTCATCTGAACTAAGCTCTTGAATTTCATGATCTTTTTGTTTAAAACCAAAATGTTCGATAACTTTTTCGATGTCACTATTTTTAAAGGCCCATCTTGTATGTGGGCCTTTTATACGCGTAAATACTTCGAATTTATTATCACCTTCTCCAAGGAGTATAGTTACATTATTTTTAGGAGCTTTGCCAAGTTCGCCTATAATCCGATGGTAAAATTTTTGGTCTTTCATAAATACTTTTGACAGTTCAAAACTTGAACAAAATATTTCATCTAATCCAAGATGGGGAATTTTTCCCGAAGAATTAGCAACGCTAGATCGCTCCGGCTGCGCCGTCTCAACCAGATGCACTTCACGAAGCTGCTTGTTGCGGATGTGCGATTTTTGGGGCTGGCTGGGCAGGGCGCGGCCTTCGTATCCTATTGCTATTAGGATAATTATTGATATGATTTTTATGGGTTTAGAGTAATATTTGATCATATACGATTTCTTGGATGGGAATGGTGTCGTTTCTGTTGCCAGAAACGACACCATTCCCATCCATTCCCTACTACTATAACAACTGAAAAAGTCAAATATTCCCATAAATATCTGGCTTTTGATAACATTTACATATATTTCAAAAAAAATACAGGCCGCTCTATGTCACTTTGCCTGCTTTAACAACAATTCCCGCTCCGCTTTTATGAGCGCGGCTACAATTTCATTCAAATCGCCTTCTAAGATCTCGCCTATATTGTGCACCGTCAGGCCGATGCGGTGGTCTGTGACGCGGCGGTCCGGAAAATTATATGTACGGATCTTTTCGCTTCTGTCGCCTGTGCCTATCTGCGTGCGTCGCTTCTGAGCCATGGCGCTTACCTGTTTATTTCTTACATTATCCGCGATCCTTGCGCGCAAGACCTTCATAGCCTGCGCTTTATTTTTAATCTGTGAACGGCCATCCTGGCATGTAACTATTGTGCCGGTCGGTATATGCGTGATGCGTACAGCAGAATCAGTGGTATTAACGCCTTGACCGCCAGGGCCGCTTGACCTGTAAACATCTACTTTTAAATCCTTAATATCTATGCTCAAATCAACATCTTCTACTTCTGGCAACACTGCAACCGACACAGCTGATGTGTGTATCCGGCCGGAAGCCTCTGTCTTGGGCACACGCTGAACGCGATGCACGCCGCTTTCAAACTTAAGATGTTTGTAAACGCCGTTTCCTTCTAAGGAAAAAACTATTTCCTTAACACCCCCTGCCTCGTTTACAGAAGTGCTCATAACCTCAACTGCCCATCCGTTATTAGCCGCGTACCTTGAATACGCCCTGTAAAGCTCTGAGGCAAACAGGCTTGCCTCAACACCGCCTGTGCCTGCGCGTATCTCCATTATTACATCTTTATTGGCGTCAGGATCATCTTCAAGGAGCATATCCTCAAGCCGGCTGCCAAGAGAAGCCTTTTGCTGATTTAATCCGGAAAGCTCCTCTTTAGCCATAGACAACATATCCTTATCATGGCCGGGCTCATTCAACATGGCCTCAACCTCGGAGATATGTTTGCAGATTTTTGTATACTCCTGGTATTTTTTTACAATATCAGTGATGCCGGAAAGCTCCTTGGCGTATTTCTGGTAATTAATCCTGTCGGAAATAACAGCATTGTCAGCCATCAGCGCCTGAAGCTCGTCGTATCGTTTTTTTATTGATTCTAATTTTTCTAACATATTGTTTTTACCTATATAACGCGGTAGTTTGTGAGCGGCGCATTAGAAATTTTTTGGCAAATGTCGGCGAAGAATTACGGCGAAGTTGCGAGCGACGCTTCTGCTGGTCGCGAACAACGAGCCGTAAACTGAAGCCGACGGCAAAAAATTTCAGCGCCGCGAGCAAACTTCAAGTCATCTCTTGCCGTATTTTTTCTCGAATTTTTCCACGCGGCCGGCAGTATCAACAAATTTCTGCTTGCCTGTAAAAAACGGGTGGCATTTTGAACAGATGTCCACCTTGATATTCTGCTTGGTTGAGCGGGTATGTATTACCTCGCCGCACGCGCAGCTTATGGTTGTCTCTTTGTAGCTTGGATGAATTTTCTCTTTCATTTTTTTCTCCTTATTTATTATTTATCGACATTAAAAATTCCGCGTTTGTCTTGGTCTTGTTTAACTTGTCCCGCAATAACTCCATTGCCTCAACCGAGTTAAGCTCGTTTAAAACCTTTCTCAGCACCCAGATACGCGGAAGCTCATCAGGATGAAGCAGGAGCTCTTCTTTTCTTGTGTTGGAACGCTTAACATCAATCGCAGGATAGATGCGCCTTTGAAACAGGTTTCTGTCCAATTGTATTTCCATGTTGCCTGTGCCTTTAAATTCCTCAAAAATAACATCATCCATGCGGCTTCCTGTATCAACCAGGGCAGTAGCAATAATGGTAAGGCTTCCACCTTCCTCTATATTCCTTGCCGTTCCAAAAAACCTCTTGGGTTTATGAAGCGCGCTTGAATCAAGCCCGCCTGAAAGCACTTTGCCTGAATGAGGCACTACGGCATTATAAGCCCTTGCAAGGCGCGTGATACTGTCTAAAAGTATCACAACATCTCTTTTATACTCAACCAGGCGCTTTGCCTTTTCAAGAACGATTTCAGCAACCTGTATGTGCCGCTCCGCCGGCTCGTCAAAGGTTGAACTTATAACCTCTGCCTTGACTGAACGCTGCATATCAGTAACCTCTTCCGGCCTTTCATCTATAAGCAGTATAATCATATACACGTTAGGGTCATTAGCGATAATGGCATTTGCGATTTTCTGCAAAAGCACTGTTTTACCGCTATAAGGGGGCGCAACTATAAGGCCCCTCTGGCCCTTACCTACGGGAGTAAGTATATCCATTACCCTGGCTGAAATCTCGTTGGGAATTGTTTCCAGCATATAGCACTTGTTAGGATATATCGGCGTGAGATTATCAAATAAAATCTTCTCCTTTGCCTCCTCGGGATTTTCAAAATTCACTGCCTCGACCTTTAGAAGCGCAAAATACCGCTCTCCTTCTTTTGGAGGCCTTATCTGGCCGCTTACAGTATCTCCTGTGCGCAGGTCAAACTTTCTTATCTGGCTCGGGGATATGTATATATCGTCAGGGCACGGCAGGTAATTATAATTAGGCGAGCGCAAAAACCCAAAACCATCCTGCAGTATCTCAAGCACGCCTTCGCCGAAAAGATATCCTTCCTTTTCTGCCTGCGCCTGAAGTATCTTGAAAATAAGGTCATGTTTTTTCATACCGCTGGTGCCGTTTAGGTTAAGACTCTTGGCAACCTTATTAAGCTCTGAGATTTTCATCTCTTTAAGCTTGGCTATTTCAAGCCTTTCGCTTTTTGCGATTTTCTCAATCTTCTCGGTTTTTTCAATTTTTTCAATCTTTTCATTTTCCATTTATTATCTCCCATGCTTTTATTCTGTTTTTTAAATCCTGAAAACTACCGCTGTTATCTATTATAAAGTCGGCTTTTTTGAAGAAGCGACTGGCAGGAATTTGTAACTTCATACGTTTGTTTATTTGGTTTTTGGATAATTTCCACTTATCTTGCGCGCGTTTGATTTGCTGTTTGCGATTTAATTTTACCGCGATTAATTTATCGATATATTTCAACAGCCCCATCTCCAACAAAACCGCGGCATCTATTATAACAATCGCTTTTGGGTTTTTTACTTTAATTTGCCTGATTTTCTTTAATATTTTATCGACGAGAACAGGATGCGTTATTCTGCAAAGCGCCTTATGGCTCTCTTTGTTGGCAAACGCCAACTCAGCAAGCGATTTTCTGCTTATTGCGCCATTTTTAATTATGCCTTTGCCAAAGCAGCCGATCAGCCGCTTCTTTACCTTATTATCCAAAAGCGCAGTATGGCCGATTTTATCCGCATCAATAACAGTTGCGCGGTGAAACCTTGCCAAAATCTTTGCTGCTGTGCTTTTGCCTGAACAAAATTGACCTGTGATACCTATGATTAACATATCAGCTAAACCCTTTTGTACAATTTTACGTATTCTTTGGCAGAATTACCCCAGGAGAAATCGTATTCCATTGCTTTTTTAACCATAGCGCTCCATGCCTTTTTGTTTTTATAAACGGCTAATGCCTTCTTTATTGCTTCCAGCAACTCATTGCTGTCAGCATTTTCAAAAACAAAACCGTTTTCATCTGTTATGGTATCCGCCAAGCCGCCTGTTTTTCTGACAACAGGTATCGTGCCGTAACGCAAAGATATCAATTGCCCAAGGCCGCATGGCTCGTATCTCGACGGCATTAATAATAAATCGCTTGAGGCGTAAATCTTTTTTGCAAGCACGGCGTCAAACTTCAAACTGATTGACGTATTCTTTGGATGCTTTTTGGCTATACCCTGTAAAACATTTTCAATGGCTTGATCGCCTGTGCCTAAAAGCACAAACTGCACATCCATTGCGCAGATCTTGTCTATCTTTTCAGCCAGCAAATCAAAACCCTTCTGATGGGCAAGGCGGCCGACAACCCCCAACAAAGGCACATCTGCCTTTTGCGGCAGGCCGCGCTCTTTTTGCAGGGCTAATTTATTTTTAACTTTGCCCTGCGGAGATGAAAAATTTGGGTTCCACTCGTCATAATCAATACCGTTTAATATACCGGCTAAATTTTCCTTTCTCTTTGACAAAACCCCTTCCAACTTGCAGCCAAATTCCGGCGTTTGTATCTCTTTTGCATATGTCGGGCTTACTGTTGTGATAAAATCACTGAATATAAGCCCTGCCTTCATAAAGTTTACTTTATCGTAAAACTCAAAACCCTCTATATTGAAATATTCCCAGCCAAGCCCGAGTTTCGGATATTCATCCTTTGCAAATACGCCCTGGTAGGCCATATTATGAATCGTAAATACCGTCTTTATGCCGCTATAAAACGGATCGTCTTTATAAATGGCCTTAAGGTAAACCGGTATCAAAGCCGTTTGCCAGTCATTGCAGTGGATTACATCCGGTTTGAAATTTTCTTTTTTTAACAGCTCTAAAACGGCCTTTGAGAAAAATGAAAATCTTTCAAGGTTATCCGGAAAATCGCCGGCCTTTGTGCCGTAAAGCTGCTCTCTTTTAAAATACGCGTCATTTTCTATAAAATGCACAGGCACAACCCCGGCCATTAACGCCTTTTGGCCCTTTTCCTTGACACAGCTGTATTTAGGAAGGCATACCCTTATATCTATTTTAAGTTTTTTAAGATAAACGGGCAATGACCCTGCCACATCAGCCAAACCACCTGTCTTTGCGTACGGCACAACCTCGCTTGAACAAAAAAGTACTTTCATTTTATCTCCCTCATATCCAACCAATTCTCTCCTATTTTTAAAGATGCCTCAACAGGCACCTTTAATTCTATGGCATGCTCCATCAGATCCCTTATCAGCGCTGTTGCTTCTTTTGTCTCTTCCTCCGGCACATCAAAAACAAGCTCGTCGTGAACCTGCAGGATCATGCTTGTTTTCATGTTCTTTTTCCTGAGCTGGCTGTTTATATTTATCATGGCTATCTTTATCAAATCAGCAGCCGAGCCCTGTATTGGCGTATTTATCGCCGTGCGCTCCGCAAACTGGCGGATATTAACATTGAGGCTGTTTATCTCAGGTATCCACCTGCGCCTGTCCATAAGGGTTGTGACAAAACCTTTGCTGCGCGCGGCCTCTATCGAATCCTGCATATACGCCTTAACCTTTGGGTACCTTGCAAAATAGGCGTCTATAAATATAGTGGCCTCTTCAACGCTTATCCTAAGGTCTTTTGACAAGCCGTACGGGCTCATACCGTATATTATGCCGAAATTCACTGTCTTTGCAGAAGAACGCATCTTTGAATCAACATCTTCTTCTTTAACATTATATATCAAAGACGCTGTGTGCGTATGTATATCGCGCCTGCTCTTAAACGCCTCAATCATATCGCTGTCGCCTGAGATATGCGCCAGTATGCGAAGCTCAACCTGGGAATAATCCGCGGATAAAATCCTGTTTTGTTTTCCTTTGGATATAAAAGCGCCTCTTATCTGCCTGCCGATGTCTGTCTTAACCGGTATATTCTGCAGATTGGGTTCGCTTGAACTTAAACGGCCTGTTGCAGTGACTGTCTGGTTAAAAGACGCATGCAGCCTGTCTGTCTTTTTGTTTACAAGCTCAGGCAGCGCGTCTACATAAGTGGATTTTAATTTAAAAAGCTGCCTGTACTGCAGTATTGCATCCGGAAGCGCGTGCTCTGCCGCTAAAACCTGTAAAACCGACTCGTCGGTAGACACGCCTGTTTTTGTTTTTTTTACAACACGAAGCTTCAATTTATCAAACAATATGGCGCTAAGCTGTTTTGGAGAATTTATATTGAATTCCCCGCCTGCTATTTCATAAATCCGGGCCGTAAGATTATCCAGGTCTTTTTTAAGTCTCGTAGACATCTTGGCAAGATACCCGGTATCTATTCTGACACCGGCGTATTCTATCTGCGCCAAAACATATACAAGCGGAAGCTCTATATTAAAAAATAACTCGTAAAGGCCTTTTTCCTGCAGCTGAACGCTTAATACATTCTTAAGGCGCATTGTGATGTCGCTGTCCTGGCAGCAATACCTGCATACCTTATCCACGTCCACCTGGTCCATGGTAATAGCGGATTTACCCTTGCCTAAAAGATCTTCTATAACCGGGTTCATCCTGTAATCAAGGTATTCAAAAGCTATATCTTCAAGATTATGATTTGACTTTGACGGGTTTAAAAGATACGACGCCACCATCGTATCAAAGATTACGCCTTTTAATTCAATACCCTGATTTTTCAGTATAAGAATTTCATATTTTATGTTTTGGCCTACCTTACCTATCTTTTCATTTTCCAGTATGGGTTTTAGTTTCTTAAAAATACCGTCTATTTTTTTTACCGGCACATAATACGCCTCTTTGGGCTTATAGCAGAAAGACACACCCACCGGCACGGCTTGCATAGGGTCTGTCCCGGTTGTCTCAAAATCCAGGGCAAATTCAGTTAGGCCTGCAATAGATTTTAACAGTTTGTCAAATTTCTCATCAGTGTCTACTAAGATATAATTAACGTCTTCCTGCACAGCGGTATCAGGCGCAAGGCCTTTAAGCAATTTTTTAAATTCCAGTTCCTTAAACAACGAATACAGCTTATTTTGGTCAGGATTTTTTATTTTTAAATCCTCGACTGCAAAATCTATAGGCACATCTGCGTCAAGCTGCGCTAATTCACGCGAAAGATTTAATAATTCCGTGTTCTTTTTTAAGAGCTCCCTGGTTGATTCTCTTTTTACCATATCTATATTATTCAACAAATTTTCAACGCTGGAAAATTCGGTTATCAGCGACGAGGCTGTCTTGGGGCCGATACCCGGCACGCCGGGTATATTATCAGACGCGTCCCCCATTAAGGCCATCAGTTCAACCATCTGGCAGGGTAAAACGCCAAACTTTTCTTTTACAGCCTGCTGGTCATATATAAAATCGCCGTTAAAATTATTAGGGCTGTAAACAAACGTCCTTGAATCAACCAGGGCAAGCGCGTCCTTATCGCCTGTGGCTATATAAATTTCTAAATCGTCTCTTTGCCTGCATTTTTTTACTATTGTAGCCAGTATATCATCCGCCTCAAATCCCGCAAGCTCAAAAACAGGCACTCGATAAGCCTCCAGTACGCTCTTTATTATCGGCAGCTGGCTGACAAGCTCGTCCGGCATAGGTTTTCTGTGAATTTTATACCCGTCAAACTTCTTATGCCTGAACGTGGGCTCTTTTCTGTCAAACGAAGCCACGATATAGTCCGGCTTTTGATCCTTTATTATCTTATTAAGCATAACTACAAAACCGTATACGGCATTTGTTGGTTGGCCGTTTGATGCCGAAAGATTTGCTATAGCATAAAACGCTCTGTAGCAAAACGAGTTACCATCAATTAAAAATAGTTTTTTCATTAGGGGATTTAATAAAGGTGGCTATCAAAAAGGAAAGCTGCTATTTTTTCTTTTTAACCGCTGTTCCGTAACCGTAAATAAAACTATTGTGCTGGAAATACCTCACCTGGACTACTTCTTCAGCGCCCATTGCCTTGGCTTTTTTAAGAAGCTCTTCATTGAACGCGCCTATATCATTTTTTTCCGAACGGTATGCTACAACTCCCATAATATTATATTTCTTTTCTATGCCAACGTCTGCTGCTTCAGGAGCTGACGACGAAAACACTTCTTTTTGTAATTCACGAGAAATTCTGGCCTCAATATCCTGCGAGCTTTCCTTTGGCCGCTCTTGTACAGCTACTACAGGCTGCGCAATTGAAACAGGCGCAGGTGTAACGGTTTTTTTTGGTGCAGGCACTGCTGTTTCGCTAACTGCCTCTGTTAAAGGCCTGTAATAACCGCTCTGAGTGCGGCGCTGGCAATACCTTAGCAGCCTTGCTGACTCAGCGTGCTCCGGGTCAATTGCCAAAGCCATCTCAAATTCTTTACAAGCCTCTTCATATTTTGAAGCAAGATAAAAATTCTGCCCTCTTTTAAAATGCCTGTCAACTTCTTTTAATGTTGCTTTATCCTGACGATTACGCTCCTGCTCTTTCTGAAGCCGCGCCTGCTCTTTGGCTTGCTGTTTTAATCTTTGTTCTTGTTCTTTTTTTAAACGCTCCTCTTCGCGCTGCTTTTCTCTCTGGGCTTTTAAATCCATTGCTGTAGTTTTAGTTACAGGCTCTACCTGCTTTTTTCTTTCAAGACGAGCCTGATCTTTTTGAAGCCGCACTTGTTCTTTGGCTTCTTCTTTTAACTTGCGTTCTTGCTCTTTCTGAAGCCGCGCCTGTTCTTTGGCTTGCTGCTTTAATCTGCGTTGCTGTTCTTTTTTTAGCTTTAGCTGTTCTTTTTCCTGCTGCTTTCTTAAGCGCTCTTCTGAAAGCTTCACCTCAGGTTTCATTTCAGGTTTTGCTTCAGGTCTTACCTGAATCATTAAATGTTCTTTTTCTACCTGTCTTTCTGTTTTTAAATCAACTGCTATAGGTTTAGTTACAGGCTCTGCTTTTTTCTCTTCAATCTTTTGCGTATGCACCTGCATAAGGGCAAGTTCACGCTGCTCTTTTTCTTCTTCAAGCTCTTGCTGCCTTCTTAGGCGCTCTTCTTCACGCTTTCTTCTTTTCTCAAGTCTTGCCTCATCCTCGGCTTGTTTCTTTTTGGCTCGCTCGGCCTCTATCTTTAATTTTTCCTCTTCCTTTTGTTTCTGTCTTTCTATACGGGCCAGCTCTCTTTGCTCTCTCAGCTCATCAAGCTGTTTCTGCCTCTCAGCTTTTGCCTGTTCTCTCTTTAATCTTAGTTGCTCTTTTTGTTTCTCTCTTTCAAGACGTACCTGTTCTTGCGCTTGATGCTTTAATTTGTACTCTTGCTCTTTTTTAAGTTTCAGCTCTTCTCTCTGCTTTTCCTTTTCAAGGCGCGCTTGTCGCGGTTTCTGACGCTCCAAACGAGCCATTTCTTTTGCTTTACGCTCTTGTTCTGCCTGAACATTAATAAAATGCCTGCGCTCAAGTTTCGCGTTCTGCGCATCAACAATCAAATTATCAATACCGGCATAATCCGGGTCTGTGGCCCTTATCTTTTTATACTGGCTTATGGCCGCGTCGTATTTCCCGGACTGAAGATACTGCTCGGCTCTTTTTAAATAATCGGCGCATTTCTTATCCTTCTTCATTTCAGCAGATTTCTCCATGGCGATTCTCTTTGCCAGGTCATCTGCCATTGCCTGCTCCACTTGTTCAGGCGTCTGCTGTCTTGGAGCGCTTTTGAATAAGCCAAGTTTTCTGGGGCCCTGTTTTTTCGCCTTAACTGTTTTACGCCGGTTAAATTCGGCTACCAGTTCATCGCGTTTTGCTAAAGCGTTGGTCCTCCACTGATCGTTTTCCGACCCCATCTGCGACCTTCTATCCAGATAATAAATCGCCTCTTCCAGCATATCTTTTCTCTCATACAAAAACGCCAAATTGTTATAGGCGCTGGCATAGTCCGGATCAACAGTAATAGCCTTGATATAAACTTCTTCGGCTTTTTTCAGCTGACCCATTTGTTCATAAAGTACGCCAAGGTCATTGTAAGCGCAGGCATAATACGGGTTACATTCTACGGCTTTTTTATAATTATATAATGCTTTTGGAATATTGCCCTGGCGCTGGTAAGTATATCCTTTAATCCTGTATTGTACGGCCTCTAAAACAGCGTCGTTATTATTAAAACCTGACGATACGACTGGCATGAAAAAAACAGAAATGAAACTTGCAACAATAATAAACAAAATTATCCCGCAGTCGACCTTCTTTCTTTTGCCGATAATATTGTTTTTATACATATTGATTAATTCCTGTAATTTTAAATTGTTTCTTTGGCTATATTAATAATATTATAATATATTTAAGTACTATTATGCCTATAAAAAACATTGCTGTCAAGGAAAATCTAGCTATTTCTGGCGCGCTACCTCATATATCCGGCGCAAAGCTACATTGTTTTTCCTGGCAAGGAGCCTGGCATCTCTGTATTCAGGCGAAGATGTGATTATCTTATTGCCTGATTTTCCTATTTTTATATTCATAGAGCCGTATTCTGTGTTTATTTTTTTAAAAAACCTGGGAAGTTTATACCTGCCTGCTTCAAAAACGCGCACGCCCAGAGTAGTAGTCTCCTGGAAAACCGCGTCTATAACTTTTTTGAGATTCTCTTTTTTTGTGATAGCAGATAAAAGTATACCCATGCGGCTTTTTTTCATGTAAACAGGCGCAAAATAAACATCCAGGGCGCCTGCCGCAAAGATCTCCTCCATCATATGTTCAGTGCCCACCATGTTCATGTCGTCTATATTGGTCTGGATCACAATCACAGAATCAGTGTCATAATCCAACTCTTTGGCGGATTGGCCTAAAAATACCCTTAATATATTCGGCTGTTGTATTGCTTCGAATGTACCGGCTGCTGTGCCTATTGTTTCTACGCTCATAAGAGGCATAAAACCAAAACTATCCGCGACAGTTTTTAAGATGCCTGCTCCTGTTGGGGTCGTAAGCTCAAACCTGTCTTCCCCCGAATAGATAGGCACGCCTTTAAGCAACACGGATGTTACCGGAGCCGGTACAGGCAACAAACCATGCTCTGTTTTTACAACGCCTGAACCAAGGTTTATGCTTGAAGCATAAACCTTGTCTATATTTAAATGCTCAAACGCGATAGCGAAGCCGACAATATCCACAAGAGAATCCGTGCTTCCTATTTCATGAAAATGTATCCTGTTTTTTGGAATATTATGAACCGCGCACTCCGCGTCGGCTATATTTTCAAAAATCTTAAGCGCCAGTGTTTTTACTTTCGAGCTGAGGCCGCTTTTATTTATTATATTTTTTATTTCCCCGAGAGGCCTTTCCTTAAGGCGCGAGCGCGTTTTCGGAAAAATAACATCAAACTTCGACGCTGTGAAGCCGCTCTTTGTTATTTTTCTTTTTGAAAGTTTATATCCGGCAAGCTTTAACTTTCCAAGTTCTTTTTTCAGGTATTCAAAATCAAGGCCCGCGTCCAATAACGACGCCAGTATCATATCCCCGCTTACGCCCGAAGAACAATCAAAATACGCAATACGCATAGTTTTCAATCCCATACATCAAATAGCTTTTATATACCGTTTCACATCATTATGGTCGCCGGCAAGGATAAACTCAACCAAATCGCCTTCCCATTTAAATAAAACCCTTGCTTTTAAACCCTTTCTTATCTCCCAAAAACTGCCTTTCAGACGTTTTAAACCTATGCCTTTATGCATTAATCTATCTTGCGATAATATATCTATCGCCTGTATGGCAATTTTTTTAATCTCTTCTTTTTCTTCACCGTGAAGGGCTTTAACAGATCTGTCAAAGGAGGGTTTAAATTCAAACCTCATAAGGCCTCAATATGTCTTTTTGCCTCTTTGGATGTTTTGTAGATTTTGCCTTTTGCCGAAGCTATGTTTTCAATTTTCGCCCATTCCCCAGGCGTGTAAGGCGATACGGCGGCTAATTTGCATGGCACTAAAAGTATGCCGGATTTCGTTATGCCGAAGCCAACACAACTACCGTCTTCCAGGTGCAAAAGTTTCCTGACGCGGCTCGGTATCGTCACCTGGCCCTTGGATGTAATCTTTGCTGTTTTTAATATAGTCATGGCAATATCTCCTTTTCCTTATTCTCTTACTTCCTTACTTTAACTAAAAGTATACACTATAAAAGGAGCCTTGTCAAGGAAGAAATATTATGACTTTAACCTGCCGAAGTTCATGTCATTGCGAGGCCCGAAGGGCCGAAGCAATCTCCTTGGTATAAGTTACAAACAGAGTAGCTACTATTTAAACGGTAGCTACTACTCAAATTTCTGATACGCCAGTTTTAGAAACAGACGCATTGGTAATTAAATTATCGGCTTCAAAAGCTACTCCAAATAACCAAGGGTTCATTTTCTTAAAAACAAAGTGCTGAATATTTTTAAATGGTAACTCTTTCTGAGGTGGATAATGGTCGAATATTTTATCAAGATTTTCTGGAGAAGTTAGCCATAAATTTACATTGAAATCATTATTTTCAAGTTTTCGTAAATCGATAATAAAAATTTCATCTGTTCCTTTTTTTCTTTTATACGCACCAGTTCCTTTTTTAAAACGTCCTTTAGAAAAATTAAAACCTGTTAGATTTTCATACATTTTGTAACCTTCTCCAAAAGTCTGCCTAGGAGGATTGTATTGTGCGCTATTGAAATAAGTCTTGCTTATTTTTGTGTGCATTCTTCCATCAATATGCCTAGAAAAATGCATATCTTGACCGGTTTTAAACCAAATCCCGTATATATCTCCTCTTTTGCTTTGCTTAATGGTAAGAATTCGCCATGAATCCATCCCATTGGTCACAATAATATCAAATTTAGACATGTTTTTTTATAAGCTATGCCCTAACTTTTTGAAAAATGGGCTGCAGAGCGAAAACGTAAGCTGTCTTTTCTACAACCTCTTTCAAATGCTATTTATTTTTAATATAATGTTCTTCTAGAAGAGAACTATATACAGCTAATAAGTAACTTATTTCTACTGAACAATACCATGAAATATCGTCATTATTTTTGCTGCTGTATTTAGCTAATGAAACTACAACATTGTTGATTTTTTTAATTCCATTTTTATTTTTTAACAGTTCTTCTTTTAGATCTTTTGAAAAAGGATAAGGAGTAATAAAAGTGGATGGAATTGCACTTGCCAAAAGGTCAACCGTCAAGCTGCGTAATTCTTGCCATCTTTTCATATAGACTATTTCGGCAATATCTGCCATTTCCATATGAACGGGTATGCCTTCAAATCCTTCCTCATTTTTCATATATTCAGTAAATTTTTTATATTCTTCAGTGTTATATAAAATATCACTGACTTTCGCCCCAAATCCATTTTTCTGAAAATATTCGGGCAGAAATCCTATTCTCTGAGAATTTAATACCACACCCATTATTGGCGAAGGATATTTTTTACGAATTTCTGCTATTAATTTCTCAAAAAAATATGGCCATTTTTTATTATCTCCAAAAATAAAATAGAATTTTGCAGATACAATATAAAAAAAGACAAATAGGATTTCGAATGTTGCTTTAAAAGATGATTGATACCAAGATAAAATTTCTTTTTTTTCTTCCAGAGATTTACCAAAAAATTTTTCACTCTCTTTATCGGTTATCCGAATCATATCATTTATTAAAATATCTATTTCTTTATCCATTCCTCTCCACCAACTCATCCAAGCCTATCATGAACGCATCAACTAATTTAAGCAAGATTTTTCGATATAGTACCAGACGCCATTTTATAATAATCTTACTTCTGTAATAAAATTGCATTGTTACGTTCCCATAAAATTCTAAAATAAGCCCCTAGCAATCCGCCAACTCCAAGCAAGGATATTACACTAACAATGTTTTCGGATATCATAATTTATTTTCTCCTTTTACCGAGGGGACACTTTCTCATGATTAAAAACAGATTGGGGTTAGAAAATGTCCCCTGCTGGTTTGTTAGCCGCTGCGATGGCAGGGTGAAGCAGCATGTAGTTTGCCGGAGCGGCCCAACCAAACGGCGAACTGGTTTACTATAGTTTTGCCAGCCGCGATGGTGGGGTGGAGCAAAACCTAGTTTGCGCGAGCGGGCATGGTTCCTTTGCCGCCTGCTATTACGTTTATGCGGCAAAGGAGAGCGAGCGCAAACTTGGAGCCAAAAATTCCACGCTGGGGAATTTTGGCGCTTTTGCGGAACCCCGCCGAGCGGCTGGCAAACGAGTAAACCGCGAGCTACTGAATCATATCCGCGAAATACGCGGCCCCGAAACCATTATCAATATTCACCACAACCGTACCAGGCGCGCAGCAGTTAAGCATCGTCAAAAGCGGCGCAAGCCCTTTGAAACTGGCGCCATAGCCCACACTGGTAGGCACTGCTATTACAGGTTTATTTATAAGCCCTGCTACAACGCTTGCCAAAGCGCCTTCCATACCGGCTATAACTATAACAACCCTTGATGCCGCCAAGAGACGCCTTTTATCAAATACCCTGTGAATGCCGGCAACGCCTACATCATAGACGCGCCTGATTTTATTGCCCATGACCTCCAATGTTACAGCTGCCTCTTCGGCAACATTTATATCGGAAGTGCCTGCTGTGACAACGCTGACAAAGCCTTTTTTTAAAACAGGCCTTTTACGCGTATAATAAATTATTTGGGCGGTATTGGAATATTTTAAAACAGGAAATTTACTTTTAAGAAAACTATAAACAGTTTCTTCCGCTTTAGTGATAATCAACGGCTGGCGCCTATTAAGTGAATGCGCTGTTATCTTTTCTAAATGATTTAACGCCTTGCCGCGCGCGTATATTACCTCGGGAAAACCCTTTCGCACCTGGCGATGGTTATCAAGCTTGGCAAACCCAAGATCTGAATAAGGCAGGTCTTTTAATTTTTCAAAGGCCTCATGCCTTGATATGGCGCCGCGGCTTAGCCGGCCAATTATACGCTTTATAGAATTGTTCCGAGGGTTCATAAATTTTTTAGAAAGAAATCTTGAAGATGATGGCAAGTAAAACTATTATAAGTATCGCGACTATGATATAAAAATCATTGTAATAAACATAATCTCTGATGCGGGAAAAAAATGAGTATTTCACTTCTTGCTGCTGCGGTTTCTCCTCGACGGATAACAACAACTTTGCCTGATCAAGATCCGGCTGTTTAAAACGCAAAAACTCTCCGCCAAGCCTGTAAGCATTGATTTGTTTTGCCTTCATAAGCTCATCAAGCTTTTGCCTTGTGATGCCTAAATATTCTAACGCCTCTTTTTCGTTGTACAGTTTTTCTGTCATTTAACCCGTTCAGTTACAAGCCAATCCTCTATCTGTTTACGCTCAAACTTCCAGGAATTACCATCTTTTTGCGCCGGTATCTTGCCTGTTTTTGCCCAATCCCTTACAACGGACATATCAACCTCCAGAAACTGAGCCAGCTCTTCTGCTGTCATATAGTTGCTGTCCGGCCCGGCACAGACATGCCTGGGCGAGCCGTGAATCATATGGCTGTTGCCGTGAAAACACGCGCCTTCCTCTATTGATATCAGCGGCGATCTTATGTTGCCGACGAGCTGCGCGGTTGAAAGAAGGCTGAGGCGGACCCTGGCGTTTATATCTCCATGCACCCTGCCTGCTATGATTATGTCATCCCCGTTTATATTCGCATTTACCGTCGCCTGCGGGCCCACTGTAAGATTTCCCCTTAAATCCAAGGCGCCCTCAAAATGGCCGTTTATCTTCAGGTTCACCGGCTCTTTAAAAGAAATAGTGCCCTGCATGGATGCGTTTACATCCAACACCTTCTCTTCTACCCCGTTCTTTTTTTTACCTTTACCAAACATCTATTCCCTCCCTAACTCTTCTTTGTTGTTACCGTATCTTCAACTTTTCTTAAAAATAATAAAGCGATCAGCATGATAGCCGTAGTTGCAAACGCGCCGATATAAAAACCGCATCCTACCGCCAAACCCACGCCCGCAACAGCCCAAATGCTCGCCGCTGTAGTAAGGCCTTTTATGGATGCGCCTGAGCGGATTATTGTGCCTGCTCCGAGAAAACCGATACCCGTTATAACACCGGTCGCTAACCTGGTAGGATCGAGCGACACCCTACTGATATAAATATCAAAAAAATACAAGGATGTCAACATAATTAACGCCGAACCCACGCATACAAGAATATGGGTTCTTAAACCCGCTGCCCTGCCATGGACTTCTCTTTCAAAGCCTATTACACCGCTTAACACTGCCGCTAATGCAAGCCTTAAAATTATCTGAAAATTTCCCATCATCTCGCACCTCCAAATTTTCCAGTTATCACGTTTAGAAAATTTGTCCCGAGCATCCCGCTATCGCGTTTAGACGCGAGGGACTACTTATGTTGTTGATACGCCAGCCCAGCCACCATCGCCGCGTTATCCATGCAAAGCCCGCGGCTCGGAAAATAAATATTTATCCGTGATATTTTACACGCCTCCTGCAGTTTCCCGCGCAGCCGCGAATTAATGCTTACGCCGCCGCCGACAACAAGGGTGTTTATTTTTTTATTTTCGCATGCGCGCACGGATTTCTCAACTATAACATCAACTACGGCTTCCTGAAAAGACGCGCAAATATCATTAACTTTGCGCTTTACGCTTTGCGCTTTACGCTTTTGCACATAATTCAATACCGATGTTTTAATGCCGCTGAAAGAAAAATCCAGGCTGCCGGCTGAAAGCATAGTCCTTGGAAATTTTATTTTCTGCGGATTTCCGGTTTTTGCCATCTTTTCTATCGCCGGCCCGCCGGGATAGCCGAGATTTAAAATCTTGGCAACCTTGTCAAACGCCTCGCCTACAGCATCATCTGTTGTCTGGCCAAGGTTGTGATAATCTTTAAATCCTTTCACAAGCATCAGGTTCGTATGCCCGCCTGAAACAACCAGCCCGATAAAAGGAAACTTTATTTTCGGATTATCAATTATAGGCGCGTAAAGATGCGCGTGCAGATGATTAACGCCGGTATATTTAATGCCGTGCGAAAGAGCGATGCCTTTGGCAGCTGATATCCCAACCATCAGCGCGCCTATTAAACCCGGATTATCAGTAACGCCGATAAGCCCTATCTCCGAAATAGCGCAGCCTGATTTGTCAAAGGCCTGTTTTATCACTGAATCTATAAGTTCCGCGTGATGCCTGCACGCTATCTCCGGCACAACGCCACCAAAAGGCTTATGCAGATGAAGGCTTGAAAGAACAACATTGGATAAAACTCGCCTGCCGTTTTCAACAACAGCCGCTGATGTCTCATCGCACGATGTCTCAATCCCTAATACCAGCATCTATCTCACTACTTCCGATAAATAAATCAGCTCTACGCCCTCACGCTGAAATTCACGCAGCATCTGGTTTATTACCTTTATTGTAAGAGGCCTGTCATGGCCTATGCCAACAGCGGTTTTATTTAATTTTGCCTCGGCAATCACCTGGCGCAACTGGTTTGTTATATATTGCAGGTTATTCTGGTTATCCAGAAAAACAGACCTTTTGGCAAACCTTACGCCTGTATCCCTGGCTGCCTTTTCACATACCGAATTATTCGTTACAAGGCTGTCCAGAAAAAAAAGATTTTTCTTCTTAAGGCTGTTTAATATTATTTTCATAAGCTCATAATTTTCTGTTGCCTTTGAGCCGGTATGGTTTGAAACTCCGCCTGCATATGGCACGCTGTTAATACCTTTCTCCAGGCGCAATAACACTTCCTTTGAACTCATGCCAACGCATATCGTGTCCTTTTCAGGCCTTTTTGTTTTATCATACGCCTCCAGCGGAAGATGCAGGATCACCTCAATTAAGTTTTCATGGGCCGTCTCGGCTATTGTTTTTGAATAAGGCAAATTAGGCAGCACGGATATGGTAACGGGTTTTTTTATTCCCAACAGCGCCTGCAGATTTTTTTTATTATACCCCCAGTCATCCAAAACAATGGCTGCTTTAGCCGTAATCTTAACTTTTTGGCGCGCTGGCGAGGCTTGAATTTTTTTTACGGAGATCTCTTTTCTTAATTTCAGGTTTTTTACAAATAAAAAACCTATAGAAACCGTTTGAAACACAATAAACCCGGCTAAAATGTAGATAAAAATATTAAATTTGGTTTTACGGTTTTTTGCCATTTTATTTTTTTAGCAAATCAAATGCCTGCTCAAGCTGATTGTCGTAAGGATCTTTTTCGTCTTTTCTTTCCACAACAATATCCGGAAAAATACCGCGCTCATGTATAATCTTGCCCAAAGGCGTATAATACATGGCTGTTGTAAGCCTGAGCGCTGAACCATCCCTTAAAGGAATAACCGTCTGCACAGAGGCCTTGCCAAAAGTATTGGCGCCGAGGATAAGCCCGCGCTTATGATCCTGTATCGCGCCTGCTACGATCTCTGAAGCGCTGGCAGAACCTTTATTAACCAACACAATAATAGGAAAATCAAGATATTTGCTGCCTTCGGTTGACTTAAAAACCATGTCTTCTGTGGGCTGCGAACCCTTGGTAAAAACAATAACCTCGCCTTCCTGCAGAAATTTCTCAGCTACTCCTACTGCTGATTCCAAAAGGCCTCCGGGATTATTACGAAGATCCAAAATAAGGCCGTTCATGCCCTTGGATTTTAACTTAATAAGTCCTGCTTCAAAATCATCCGAAGTTTTTTCCTGGAACTCCACAAGTTTTATATAGCCTATTTTATATTCGCTGTCTACAATCCTGGCTTCCTTGATGGATGCGACTTTTATAATAGCGCGGGTTATGGTAAAATCTAAAATCTTTTTTTCATCTTCTCTTAATACGGAAATCTCTACTGATGTGCCCGGTTTGCCTCTTAATTTTTTAACAGCGTCCTGAATAGATATATCTTTAACAGATTCTCCGTCTATCTTTACTATTTTATCTCCGGCAGCAAGGCCTACTTTATCCGCAGGCGTACCGTCTATAGGCGCTATTATGATAAGCAGGCCATCCCTAACCGCTATCTCTATACCAACGCCGCCAAATTCGCCTTTTGTCTCAACCTTTATATCTTTATACTCATCCGGGTCTAAAAACTGGCTGTAATGATCCAGCGTTGAAACCATTCCGCGAAGCGCGCCATATGCAAGTTTTTTAAAGTCCAAGGACTTTTTGTCCACATAATTGGTTTCAATAAGCTCTGCAACATCGCCTACCAGATCAAGGTCAGCATATGATTGGTTTTTTGTAGAAAGATCCCTGCGATATACGCCGCTTGAAACCGCAATACCGGCTATAAACACAATGATAATAACGGGGATTAAAAATTTTGCCTTCCGCATCACGATGCCCCTAATTTTTTAATCAGGATCTTGTTTGCTATCGCTGGATTTGCCTTGCCTTTTGTATGGCGCATCAATTGGCCAACCAAAAATGTCAAGGCTGTGGCCTTGCCGCTTCTGTAATCCTCTACTGCCTTGGGATTTTCCCTTAAAACATTATCCGCAGCGTTTTCTATAACCTTGTCGTCGGAGATCTGCTCAAGGCCTTTTTCCTTAACTATTGCCGCGGCAGGCTTGCCGGTATCTATCATACCCGCTAAAACATCCTTTGCTATTTTGCCACTTATAACGCCGCTGTCTATCATCTTAAGCATTTCAACCAGCCTGCCAACAGACAGATTAAGCTGCTTTATACCGACAGTACTACTCGTAGCTGCCGCTATATCGCTTAAAAGCCAGTTGGCCACTGATTTCGGTTTATTATAAAGCTTCACGGCTTCTTCAAAATAATCAGCCATATCTTTATCCTGTGTAAGTACGCTAGCGTCATATTCGCTTAAAGAATATTGTTCTATAATCCTTTTTCTCCTGGCTGTTGGAAGCTCAGGCAGGCTGTCTGCGACTTTTTTTATGTCCTCACTGCTAAAAATAAACGGCACAAGATCCGGCTCAGGAAAATACCTGTAGTCATGCGCGCCTTCTTTTGAACGCATAGGCAAAGTTATGCCCTTATTGTCATCCCAAAGCCGCGTCTCCTGAATAATCCTGCTGCCTTCAGATAACATCCCTGTCTGCCTTGTTATCTCATGCTCCAAGGCAGACCTTACAGCCTTAAACGAATTCATATTTTTTATTTCAGCCTTGGTGCCTAATTTTTTCGGATCGGTACTTATAGATATATTTGCGTCGCAGCGCAACGACCCCTTTTCCATATCGCAGTCAGAAACATCCAGATATTCAAGTATTGCCTTAAGACGGGTAAGATATTCATACGCCTCCTCAGCTGAATTCATATCAGGCTCTGAAACAATCTCCAATAGCGGAATTCCCGAACGGTTAAAATCCACAAGGCTCGTTGCTACGCCTTCTTTATGCAGCAGCTTACCGGTGTCCTCTTCCTGATGCACTCTTGTTATGCCTATACGCTTTAGGGCGCCATTTGTTTCTATATCAAGCCAGCCGGCTTTAGAAAGCGGCTTATCATATTGCGAGATCTGGTAACTTTTCGGCAAGTCAGGATAAAAATAATTTTTCCTGTCAAATTTTGTAAAATCAGCAATCTCGCAGTTTAACGCCAGCGCAACCTTTAAGGCATAGGTAAGCGCGGTTTTATTTAAAACAGGCAAAGATCCGGGCAGTCCTAGGCATACAGGGCACACCTGACTGTTAGGAGCGCTGCCAAATTGCGTGCTACAACCGCAGAACACCTTGGATTCGGTATTTAATTCCAAATGCACTTCAAGCCCTATTATCGGATAATATTTCATAGCTTTGGTTTTCTCGTGTGCCACTGGGTATTCTGCTCGTATGTAAAAGCTGTCCTGAATATTGTTTCCTCATCAAACGGTTTACTGAGAATCTGCATGCCTATCGGTAAATTATCTTTTGTGAACCCGCATGGAACAGACATCGCAGGAATACCCGCCAGATTCGCGGATATGGTAAATATATCCGAGAGATACATGCTTAGCGGATCGCTTGTTTTTTCTCCTATCTTAAACGCGGCTGTCGGAGAGGTAGGCGTAATTATGCAGTCAAACTTTTTAAACGCCTCGTCAAAATCTCTTTTTATCAGGGTGCGCACCTTCTGCGCCTTCAGATAATACGCGTCGTAATAACCGCTTGAAAGCGCAAATGTTCCGAGTATAATCCTGCGCTTTGCTTCAGCGCCGAACCCGTCTCCTCTGGTATTGGCCACCATATCTATCATTGAAGCTTCACCCTGGTGCCTGTAACCATAACGCACGCCGTCAAACCTCGCAAGATTTGAACTTGCCTCTGCTGTGGCAATAATATAATAAACGCTGACAGCATATTCAGTACTTGGGAGGCTCACTTCTTTACATATCGCGCCTAAATCCGTTAATACCTTTACCGCTATTTCTATTGCGGATTTGACTTCAGGATCTATGCCTTTTATAAAATATTCCTTAGGTATACCTATCTTAAGGCCTTTGACATTTTTTGTAAGAGATTTTATATAATCAGGCACAGCAACATCTGCGGATGTGGTATCGCGCTCGTCATGGCCGGCTATAACATTCATCAATAATGCGGCGTCAGAAACATCTTTTGTGATAGGGCCTATCTGATCAAGCGATGAAGCAAATGCTATCAAACCGTAACGGGATACTCTTCCATAAGTAGGCTTTAATCCGACAACGCCGCACAAAGAAGCAGGCTGCCTGATGGAGCCGCCTGTATCAGAGCCAAGCGCCATGGTAACCTCGTCAGCTGCCACAGCTGCTGCTGAGCCGCCGCTTGAGCCGCCTGGAATCCGCGCCGTATCCCAGGGATTTCTCGTAGGATAATAACACGAGTTTTCGCAGGACGAGCCGAACGCAAATTCATCCATGTTTGTCTTACCGAAAAGGATAGCGCCTGCATTTCTTAATTTTTCAATTACAGTTGCATCATAAGGCGGCCTGAAACCTTCTAAAATCTTCGACGCGCAGGTTGTCAACTCATCTTTTACGCATATATTATCTTTAATGGCAACGGGTATGCCGTGCAAAAAGGTGCCTGGCACCTCAAACCGGTCAATCTTTTGCGTTAAAGGTGCCTGGCACCTTTTTGCCAGACACCTTTCTGGCAAATGCGCAAACGCCTTCACCTTTGGCTCTATCTTTTCAATGCGCTCCAAAAGCGCCTGCATCGCGCCCTGCGGCGTGGTTTTACCATTCTTATATTCTTGCTTTAACTGATTTGCGGTGAGTTTATGTAATTCGCTCATTCTATTATTCTTGGCACCTTGAAAAAATCGCCTTCTTTTTCAGGCGCGTTTTTTAACGCATCGGCTATATTAAGAGACTTTTTGACCTTGTCCTGACGAAATACGTTTTTTATAGGCAAAACATGGCTGGTAGGCTCAACGCCTGAGGTATCTGCCTGGTTGAGCTTCTCTATATATTTTAGGATATCGGCTAATTGCAAGGCCAACTCTCTAGTTTCTTTGTCAGAAAGCTTCATCCTTGCAAGTTTCGCTGTATATTCAACTATAGTTTTATCGAACTTCATCATAGCATATAATTATATCATATTAATAAAGTTTGTCCAATATCTTTGCAAACTCTTCCAAGCTTAATGTCTCTGCCCTACGGGTTTCGTCAATGCCGCTTTTTGCAAGGATATCCGTAAGTTTATCCTTTGTGATTAAACCAGCCAGGCTTGACCGCAACATCTTTCTTCTTTTGCCGAATGCGGCCTTTATAATATTAAAAAATAATTTTTCGTCTTTTATTGCTACGGCAGGTTTTTCTAAAATCTTCAGCTTTAATACCGATGAATCAACCTTTGGCTGAGGCCTGAATGCGGCCTTGATTACATTAAATAAAATTTTAGGCTTTGCATGAAACTGAACCGAACACGACAATATACCGTAATCTTTTCCGCCGGGTTTAGCGATAATACGCTGCGCAACCTCTTTCTGAACCATAATTATTATATCGTTGATATATTTTTTCTGCACGAGAAGATGAAAGATTATTGGGGTTGTAATATAGTAGGGGAGATTGCCTATTATTTTGAACGGGCGGTCAATAGATATGGGGTCAGGTTCGAAACCTGACCCCATATCTATCTTTAGGATATCTTTGCAAATAATTTTAACATTTTTATATCTTCTTAAATTCTCCTCTGCAATTTTGCACAGCCTGGCGTCTTTTTCAACCGCGTAAACGAATTTTGTTTTTTCGCATAAATATTTCGTAAGATTGCCTGTGCCTGCGCCTATCTCCAAAACAATATCGTTATTATCCAGTTGCGCAGCAGCGGCTATGCGCTGTAAGATATTTTCGTTACGCAAAAAATTCTGCCCTAACTTTTTTATCGGCCTTATTTTATCCATGAGTCATCTTCATGGCAAGTTTTATCGCTTCTATCATTGAGGATGGATCGGCAATACCTTTGCCTGCAATATCGAATGCAGTGCCGTGCGCAGGCGAAGTCCTTATAAATGGCAGGCCTAATGTTATATTTACAGCGCTGTCACGGCCTGCCATTTTAAGCGGGATTAAACCCTGATCATGATACATTGCAATCTCTGCATCAAATTCTCCGCGGTACGCGCGGTAAAAAAGCGCGTCAGCTGCCATAGGGCCTGTGATATTTTTTATGGTTCTCGCGGCGTTTCTTATTGCCGGCATTATAATCCGTTTTTCCTCGTCGGAAAACAAACCGTTTTCGCCGGCATGCGGATTTAAGGCGCAAACCGCTATTTTCGGGTTTTTTATCTTGAAATATTTCTTAAGGGTAGCACTTGTCAAAATAATCGCATCATAGATTTGACGGCTGTTAAGCCTTTTGGCAACATCCTTTAACGCGATATGCCTGGTGGCTAAAACAACACGCAGTTTATCTACGGCAAGCATCATCGCGAATTTTTTTGTCCCGGTAAGATAAGCGAGATATTCGGTGTGCCCGGGAAATTTAAACCCTGCCAGGCCTGCTGCTTCTTTATTTATAGGCGCTGTAACAAGCGCGTCTGCCTTGCCGCGTTTAATCAAATCAACTGCTGTTTTTATACAGCCTATAGCAGCTTTACCGCTTGCTGCGCTGACAACGCCTGGCTTACATTTTACTTTTTCGCCTATGACAAGAAACAATGCCTTGCTGTTATCCTGATGGGCCAGGGCCTTTTTAATTATTTCCAAACCTATGCCGGCCGAATCGCCTATCGTTATGGCAATAACAGGTTTTTTATTTCTCATTTTTTTCTAGGCCTCAAGCATCATTACAACTGTTTTTTCCGAGGACGTTTTAGCTGTAGCATTGGCAGGGTCAATCTGTAATGCCTTGTTATAATTGTCAACTGCCTCTTTATACATGCCCCTGGCATAATAAATATGGCCCAGATACACATATGCCCAGGCATCCTTTGAATCGCTTTTTAAATATTCCCTTATTCTAGATATTGCCTGCACCCCGCCTAATGCCTGTTTGGCGTCCTGGTTATCAGGATTAAATTCAAGCGCCTTCATATATTCATCGGCCGCCTCCTTAAACATATTCTTTTTCTCGTAAATAAACGCCAACGACATACGGCCCTTAACAGAATCAGGCCTGATTTCAACGCCTTCTTTATAATAGGTGAGCGCATCATCCAACAAATCTTTTTTAAAATATATAAAGCCAAGGTTAAAATACGCCTCTGCATGAGAAGGTTCAAGTTCTATCACGATATTAAGCTGCTCTGTTGCCTCATCCAGCATGCCCTCGCGCAAATATATGGTGCCCAGATTGTAATGCGCGTTTACAAAATAATAAGAGCTGTTGGTCAGGTATTTAAGTTCAGAAATGGCATCTTTGGTTTTACCGGAATTGTAATAAGCCAGCGCCAGGTTATACCTTGCCGCCTGAAAACTCTTGTCAATATCCAACGCTTTTTTGAACTCTTTTATTGCGTCTGCGTATTTTTTTGAAGCAACAAAGTCCACGCCGTTATTATTAAAAACCCTTGCCTCGGAGTATTCCTGCTTTTCCTGCGCCGGCTCTTCTGCTATTACAGGCAAGCATATAAATCCCAGGCATAAAACTATAGAAAATATCTGGATTGTTTTTTTCATTAATATTTTACTTCCATAAGGCACAAGCCCTTTGCAGGCAAAGTCGGGCCTGCAAAAGCCCTGTTTTTTTTCATTAAAATTTTTCTGATACCGCCTTCAGGCATCCTTAGTTTTGCCGCCTCAAGCAGTGTGCCTGTTATACTTCTTACCATATTATATAAAAATCCGTCCGCCTCTATTATACATTCAATAACCGGATACCTGCCGTCTAAAAGCTTTTTTTTTATTTCTACGCGCTTAACAGTGCGTATGGTGTTTTTTTTGGCGCAGGCTGTAACGCAAAAAGACCTGAAATCATGCCTGCCAATCAAAGCCTTTGCCTCGCGCCGCATCGCGGCAATATTCAGTTTGTAGGGACAAAACAAGGCCTTATTTCTTAGGAATGCCGACGGATACGGCTGGTTCAATATCGTATAACGATAGACCTTTGATTTCGCGTTGAAACGGGCGTGAAAATCATTACCAGCAAGTTCTGCCCCGGTTATGATAATATCTTTTGGCAGAGCGCTGTTTAACGCCTTTTGCAATTTCTCAGGCTGGATTAAATGTTTTATTTTAAAATTAGCCGCCTGAGCTGCTGCGTGAACGCCTGCATCGGTCCTGCCGGAGCCAACAATCTTTATATTTTCCTTGAATAATTTTTTAAGGGTAAGCTCTGTGGTTTCCTGGATGGTTTTTTTATTTTTCTGAACCTGCCAGCCGGAATACGCTGTTCCATCATATTCGATAGTTAGCTTGATATTACGCATTCTACTTCGCCCTTCACTCGTAATAGCTAGTATGGGCTTCGTAGGAATCGCCTAATTTCTGCGAAGCCCTTACCAGATGAATATTTTTGGCTAAGGGCATAGCAGAACGCATTCGGCAATTTGAACGGCATTGGTTGCCGCGCCCTTACGAAGGTTATCAGCAACAACCCAAAGCCATAAACCGTTTTTATTAAACGGATCTTTTCTTATACGGCCCACAAAAACCTCATCTTTTCCCTCTGCGTCCTTGGGCATGGGGTAAAGATTATTTTTTGGATCGTCTATAACGATTATACCGGCTGATTTGGAAAGCAACGCCCTTACCTTATCAGGCGAAGCAGGCCTTTTAGTTTCTATATATATGGACTCTGAATGCCCTGTCCTGACAGGCACGCGGACAGTGGTAGCTGAAATACTCATCTTGTTATCATGCATTATTTTATGGGTTTCTTTTACGAGCTTCCACTCCTCATTGGTATAGCCCGCCTCGGCAAAAGTCCCTATGTGAGGAAACAGATTATAGGCAAGCTGCTGAGGCATGGATCTATTTTTTGCTTTAACATTCAAATCAGCCTGGCCTTTTTGCGCGATTAAAGAGACCTCTTCTTTTAACTGCCGAACGGCACTCCGGCCTGCGCCGCTTGAGGCCTGCAGAGTAGTGGCAATAACCCTCTTTATACCGAATTTTTTATGTATCGGTGAAAGAGCGACAACCATTTGTATAGTGGAGCAATTAGGGTTTGAGATTATACCTTTGTGCTTTTTTACGTCTTTGGCGTTTACCTCAGGCACGACAAGCGGCACCCTCGGATCCATCCTGAAATCAGCGCCGTTATCTATTACAACGCCGCCGCGCTTTACTACTTCTTTAGCGTAAGTTACAGCAGCGCCCTTCTCACCTTCAGTGCCGGCAAATAATGCAATATCAACCCCATCAAACATCCCGGGCGATATTGTCTTAACGGAATATTTTTTTGCGTCAACTTCTATGTTCCTTGCGCTGCGCGCTAAAACAGTAAGATTGGCTATAGGAAATTTACGTTGATATAAAACGCGCAACATTTCTATGCCAACCGCCCCAACACCTATTACTGCTATGTTATATTTACGCATAAACACCTCTTGTTAAGGTTACGAATGTTACGAAGGTTACCTAAAGTTACGAAGGTTACGTTTTAAAATAGCACCCGGAACTTTCCATTGGCCTTTTTTATCCAACTCATACAATGATTTAATATATCGGGACGACATATAGCTAGCGCTACTAACCAATGTTATAAATTCTTCGTGTTCATCTTTTGATATAAGGCCATCTTCTAAACAATCTTCCATGTCACCGCTTAATTCTTCTAGAGATCCTTGGCTTATTCTAATGCTATGAATAAATTCTCCCAAACTTCCTTTTCTATAACCTTCCCTTATATTTTGCTTGGCAGAACGCGCAGCATCCCTCATCTGCGAAACTAATCGCATATGTGTCTTCGTAAATCTTTCTGTTATATCATAAATTAATTTTCTAATTTTACAAATATCTTGATAAAATTTTAATTTTTCATAAGCTTGTTGTCTTAAAATTGTAACCTTCGTAACCTCAGATAACATCAGGTAACCTTCGTAACCTCTCTAGAGATTTTTTACCACTAAATCCCCGACTTCAGTCGTTGAATAACCCATCTTCTCGGCGGCAAGGGATTTTAATTTTGTCTTTACTATATTTATAACAGAATCTTCTATTGCCTTAGCTGCCTTTACCTCGCCTAACTGCTCAAGTAACATGGCGCCTGCGCAAATAGCTGCCAGCGGATTAATTACGTTTTTACCTGTATACTTCGGCGCAGAACCTCCTATGGGCTCAAACATGGAAACACCCTCAGGATTTAAGTTTCCTCCTGCTGCAATACCCATACCGCCCTGAACCATGGCACCCAAGTCAGTGATGATATCGCCGAACATATTATCAGTCACGATTACATCAAACCATTCCGGATTTTTGACAAACCACATTGCGGTAGCGTCAACATGCGCGTAATTGGTTTTTATATCAGGGTATTCTTTTGCTACTTCATTAAATGCGCGCTGCCACAAATCCCAGGCAAAGGTCAAAACATTTGTCTTGCCGCAAAGCGTCAAGGTCTTTCTTTTATTACGCCTTCTGGTATATTCAAACGCGTAGCGTACGCACCTTTCAACGCCTTTTCTAGTATTATAAGAAATTTGTGTGGCAACTTCATCCTTTGTGCCTTTATCTTTAAACTCACCCATGCCTTTATAAAGGCCTTCGGAATTTTCGCGCACAACAACAAAATCAACATCGCTCTCTTTTTTATCCTTTAAAGGACAGAATGCGGAATTGTATAATTTTATCGGCCTTAGGTTTATGTATTGATCCAACGAAAATCTTAACTTAAGAAGTATGCCCTGCTCCAAAATGCCGGGTTTTACATCAGGATGGCCTATGGCGCCGAGATAAATGACATTGAATTTTTTAAGCTCGGCAATATCATTATCCTCAAGCGTCTTGCCTGTTTTCATATAGCGCTCGCCGTTAAAATCAAAATCTTTCGTTTCGTATTTAAAACCAAACTTTTTAGACGCTGCTTCAATAACCTTCAAGCCCTCTTTTACAACCTCAGGCCCTGTCCCGTCTCCACCAATAACAGCTATTTTATACACGTTTTCTCCTTATCCATTTCATTAATCCGCCGGCGTTTACAATCTCCTGCATGAAACCGGCAAACGCCTCGGATTTATAAATTTTATTTTGTGTTATGTTTTTTATTTCACCCTGCACTAAATCAACTTCAAGTTCATCGCCTGTTTTTATATCATCTGCCTGGTTTGTCTCAAATATAGGCAAGCCTATATTTATGGAATTGCGGTAAAATATCCTGGCAAATGATTTTGCTATAACGCACGAGATGCCTGCGCCTTTAATTGAAACAGGCGCGTGCTCCCGGCTTGAACCACAGCCAAAATTATTACCGGCAACAATTATATCGCCTTTTTTAACCTTGGCTGCAAAATCAGGCGCTATTGTCTCCATGCATTTTGCGCCAAGTTCGGCAGGATCCGTAGTTACAAGATACTTTGCCGCAATTATGTCATCGGTATTAATATCGTTACCGAATTTATGCGCCCGGCCTTTTAAAATCATATTTCCTCCGGATGCGCTATCCTGCCTTTGATAGCCGACGCTGCTGCTACTGCCGGGTTTGACAGATAAACAAAGCTCTTTGGCGAACCCATCCTGCCTAAAAAATTGCGGTTTGTAGTGGCGATGGCTGTCTCGCCGTCTGCTAATATACCGCAATGGCCGCCAAGACAAGGCCCGCAGCTTGGGGTTGAAACAGCGCAGCCTGACTTGACAAAAATATCAACCAGGCCTTCTTTTATGGCCTGCTTCATTATATTTTGCGTTGCGGGTATTATCACAGTGCGCGCAGATGAGGTTACCTTTTTGCCCTTTAATACCTTTGCCGCTACGCGCAAATCAGATATTCTTCCGTTTGTGCAGGAACCTATGATAACCTGATCAACCTTTATATTTTTTAACTGGCTCACCGGCTTTACATTACTGGGTAAATGCGGACACGCCACCTGCGGCTCCATTTTACTTATGTCATATTCTTTAATTTCAGAATACTCCGCATTTTTATCAGATTTTAGTTTTGAAATGCCATCAGGCGCGATTATGCCTGACTTACCGCCTGCTTCTATTGCCATGTTGCACATAGCTAAACGGCTATCCATATCAAGTTTATCTATCACAGGGCCTGTAAACTCCATTGCCTTATACAAAGCGCCGTCAACGCCTATGTCGCCTATGGTATGCAAAATAAGGTCTTTGCCGCTTGCCCATTTTGTCAGTTTCCCTTTATAAACAAACTTTATTGTCTGCGGCGCGCGAAGCCACACACGGCCTGTAATCCAGCTGGCAGCAATATCAGTTGAGCCCATGCCTGTTGAAAATACGCCAAGCGCGCCGTAAGTGCATGTATGCGAATCAGCGCCCACAACCAAATCGCCGGGTGCGACTAAGCCTAGTTCAGGCAAAAGCGCGTGTTCAACACCCATCCGGCCAACATCAAAACAATTCTTAATGCTGTGCTCTTTTGCAAAATCAAACAACATCTTTGCCTGGTTGGCGCTTCGTGAGTCTTTTGCAGGTGTAAAATGATCTGCTACAAGGGCGATTTTATTTTTATCAAAAACCTTTTTTGCCCCGGCTTTTTTAAATTCCTCTATTGCCAGGGGCGCGGTGATGTCATTTGCCAGGGCAAGGTCAATCTTTGCCCAAATAAACTCGCCAGGATGTATTTCTTTTTTTTCCGGCGTATGGCTCATCAGTATCTTTTCTGTTATTGTATAGTTCATCTTATAGATTTATAGCTCTTTTATTAATGGGATCTCGGAACAATCAGGAAATTTCACGCAGGACAGGCATTCACCCCAAACCTTACGCGGCAGGCATGACTTATCTACTCTCTTAAATCCAAATTTCTCAAAATATTCCGGAACATACGTTAACGCAAACACCTTTTTTATGCCTAAATTTTTAGCTTCATCTATGCAGGCATTTATAAGCTGTTTGCCTATGCCTTTGGCCTGCCTTGTCTCGTTTACTGCCAAAGATCTGATTTCGGCCAAGTCCTCCCATGAAATATGCAAAGCGCAGCAGCCTGTAACGCTGCCTAAATCCTCGCAAACAAAAAAATCCCTCAGGTTATCATATAAATCATTGATAGACCTGGGAAGCATTATATCTTTTTTCGCAAAAAAATTTATAAGCTCATAAATCGCTTTTACGTCTTTTATTCTAGCTTTTCTGATCATGTAATTTTTTATTATACCACAATATCGGTATTTTTGGCAACCACAACCACGCCTTTTTCACTTACATAAAAATTTTTCTTGTCGCGCTCCAAATTATAACCGATTTTGGCGCTCTGAGGAATTTTTACATCTTTATCTATTATTGCATGCCTAATCATAGCATGCCTGCCCACCTCAACACCTTCCATGATTATGGAATCTTCTACATCGCAAAAGCTGTTTATTCTTACATTCGGCGAAAGTATGGATTTCTGCACTTTACCGCCTGATATAATACAACCGTTTGATATAAGCGAATTTATCGCCAAGCCCACCCTACCTGCCTCCTCCTGACCTGTAAAAACAGTTTTTACAGGAGGAAATTGCTCCTGATATGTTCTTAAAGGCCACATAGCATCATAAAGATTAAGCTCGGGCGTTATCTCAACCAGATCCATATTTGCCTCATAATAGGCGTCAATGGTCCCTATATCGCGCCAGTAAGCCGGGCTACCATTAGAATCCGTAAAGTTATACGCAAATACGTTGCAATTTCCTATCATTAACGGAATAATATTTTTTCCGAAATCATGATTGGATTCTTTTTTTGAATCATCTTCCAAAACCTTTGCAAGCATGCCCCTGTTAAAAATATATATACCCATTGAGGCATATATATAATCAGGATTATTCAGCGCTGTTTTGGCGCCTACATTAGGTTTTTCCTGAAAACCGGTTATGCGGCCATCAATATCCGACTCTATTACGCCAAAATCATGAGCGGCTTCCTTTGGCATCATAACAACGCCGATAGTAAGATCTGCTTTTTTGGCTTTGTGAAAATCAATAAGCCTCATATAATCCATCCTATATACATGATCGCCTGCTAATATAAGAATATATTCCTCGCCTCTCATCTTTATGGCATGCATATTCTGATATATCGAATCAGCGGTGCCCTGATACCACTTCTCACCAAGGCGCTGTTGGGCAGGTATTATATCTATATACTCATCAAGCTCGGCATTTAAAACATTCCAACCCATCCTCAGGTGCCGCTCAAGTGACATTGACTTATACTGGCTTAGTATGTGTATCTTTCTTGCGCCTGAGTTTATGCAGTTTGACAACGGAAAATCAATAATGCGGTAAATACCGCCAAAAGGCACTGCAGGCTTTGCCCGGTCGCGCGTCAGAGGATACAGCCGCTCGCCCTTTCCACCTGCCATTATAAATGTTAATACATCTTTCATCTTAAAAAATCCCTTATTATTTCAATCGCGCCGTTACGCACCATCATCACGGCAAACGCGGCAAGTAAAATATCGCCTACTTTTGAAAAAGCGCGCGAGCCGCTCTTGCCTAAAAATTTTATAATCCTGCCTGCATTGGCAAAGATAAACCATACCACCAAAACATTTGCAATCAACGATACCAAAGTAGGCATAAGCCCATATTCATCACGAAGCACAAGGCACGTCGTCAAAACAGCAGGCCCTGTTATTAAAGGTGTGCCTAATGGAAAAACTCCGACATCCTCTTTTTCAATATACTTGCCGCGCTGTATGCCGCCGGGCAACAGATACCCGACTGACATTATAAAAAGTAAAATGCCGCCTGCTATCTTAAAATCCGCTACTGTAACACCCAAAACATTAAAAACTATTTTGCCAACGAATATAAACGCCATGGCTATCAGCGTTGCCGTAAGTATGGACCGCGATAAAACCTCATTTCTCTTTTTCGGCTTTAAATCTGCTGTTAAACCCACAAATATAGGCAGCACGCTCACCGCGTTTACAGCAACGAATACCGGTATAAACGCAAGAATATATATTTTGACTAAAAGATAAAACTCAGACATTTTGCTTCGTAACCTCTTTTATATCAACCGGTTAAAATGCGGTGCCTGGCACCGTTTTG
>Ga0100398_1000585_pt1 | contig 32808 bp, 30 predicted proteins | sample CryGeymeta201522_FD_81568 | JGI IMG/M metagenome (GOLD analysis project Ga0100398, IMG submission 81568) | Groundwater microbial communities from Crystal Geyser aquifers in Utah, USA - Crystal Geyser metaG 2015-22 | ecosystem: Environmental > Aquatic > Deep subsurface > Groundwater | place: USA...
AGGCAATGCACCACATTTCGAGGAACGCGACAGCCTGATCGGCCGCTGGCTCGACGTGCTGCGCCCCGCCTTCATCGCGGTCGCGGATGTCGCCGATCCCGCCCTTCGCCAAATCGCGCTGGAGAAGGAGGGCATTCATGTCAGCCTCGAAAACCTGCTCGGCTATCCCTTCGTGCGGGGTGCCGTCGATGACGGAAGCCTGACCCTGCACGGGCTTTGGGCGGACATCGCCGCCATGGATCTGGAGACCTTCGACGGCACCCTGCGCCGTTTCACACCCGCCTGACCGGACCCGCCGGAAGTGGCCCTGCACGCCCGGCTTGCGCCCGACCCCGTCTCGCCCTAGGTCTGCCGCGCCCAAAGCCACAGGAACTGCGTTACCATGGACGGAATGCTTTCGCTTGCAGCCAACAACCTCCTGTCGCCGATCATCCTGTTCTTCGCCCTGGGGTTCCTTGCCGCCTTCGCGCGGTCGGATCTATCCATCCCAGAGGCGATCGCGAAGGGCATGTCGATCTACCTGCTCTTTGCCATCGGCTTCAAGGGCGGCGCGGCGGTGGCCGCGAACGGGATCGACGCGACGCTGATCCTGTCGCTGGCGGCGGGTCTCGTGCTCAGCTTCGTGCTGCCGCTGGTCGCCTTCGCCTTGCTGCGCGCCATGACCGGCCTGTCGGTGACGGATGCCGCGGCGGTGGCGGCGCATTACGGCTCCATCTCCATCGTGACCTTCGTGGCCGCGTCCTCGGTCGTGTCCGCCAGCGGGTTGGTGGCGGAAGGGTACATGGTCGCCGTCGCCGCCGTCATGGAAGCGCCCGCGATCCTGTCGGCCCTCTGGCTCATCGCGCGCTACGACAAGGGCGCGGCCGGGATGGATGCGGGCCTGATGCGGGAAATCCTGCTCAACGGGTCCATTGTCCTGCTGGTCGGCTCCTTCCTGATCGGCGCGATCACCGGGGCCGAGGGCATGGACCTGATCGCCCCGTTCATCGTGGCCCCGTTCCAGGGCGTGCTGTGCCTGTTCCTGCTGGACATGGGCCTTGTCGCCGGGCGCGGATTGCGGGACGCGCGCGGGGTGTTGAAGCCCGGCCTCTTCGCGTTCGGGGTGCTCATGCCGCTGGTGGGCAGCGGCTTCGGCCTTCTGGCGGGTGTCCTGCTTGGTCTCAGCCCCGGCGGCGTCGTCCTGTTCATGACGCTGTCGGCCTCGGCCAGCTACATCGCCGTGCCCGCCGCCATGCGCGTCGCCCTGCCCGAAGCGAACCCGTCGATCTACCTGACGCTGTCGCTTGGCGTGACCTTCCCCTTCAACCTGACCATCGGCATCCCGCTCTACCTTGCCGTGGCGACATTCGTGACCGGAGGCTGACCCATGCAGACCCATCAGGCCAAACGGGTGGAAATCACCATCGAAGCCGTCATGGAAGGCCGCCTCACCAAGGCGCTGGTCGCGGCGGGCGTGACGGGGTTCACCGTTCTGCCCGTCCTCGGCGGTTCGGGCCGGTCGGGGCAATGGAGCCGCGAGGGGCAGGTGTCGCGCGCCGGCGGCATGGTCTGCGTGGTCTGCATCATTCGCCCGGACCGCCTCGATGCGCTGCTCGACGCCGCCTTCGCGGTGGTCGAACGTCATATCGGCGTGGTCTCGGTCATCGATTGCGAAGTGCTGCGCGCAGAGCGGTTCTGATCTCACCTCACCCGCCACCGGACTGGGCGGTCGGCGCAGGAAGTCCCGAAGCGGCGCAAGCATCGGCGGTCGGCGCAGGAAGTCCCGAAGCGGCGCAAGCATCGTCTGCCGGGTACAGATGACGGCGCGGAACGGCGTGCGTTCCGCCGCCCGCAGGGACAATTCGGCCTGCCCTGTCCTGCGCTCCATCAACCGTGCGGCAAATTCCGTCACAACTTGCATGAAATCCGCGCGCGCCATGGTATCCTCGCCCTGTTGACCCAACCACCGGAGGAACCGGCATGCGCCTGATCCGCAACATTCTCATCGGCCTCGTGGTCCTGATCCTCGCCGCCGTCGCCATCGGTTACGCCCTGCCGCGCCACATCTCCGTGGAACGCGACATCGTCATCGCCGCCCCACCAGAGGCCGTCTTCGCGCAGGTCAGTTCGCTGCAAGCGTTTTCGGAATGGTCCCCGTGGAGCGACTACGACCCCGAGATGGTCGTGACCTATTCCGGACCGGATTCGGGTGTCGGCAATGTCATGGAATGGGTCTCCGACCACCGGAATGTCGGCAACGGTCGGCAGGAAATCGTCGAAGCGGTGGAAAATGAAAGCGTTCGCTCGACACTCGAGTTCGAAGGCTTCCCGCCCTCCGAAGCCTGGTGGCGGCTGGTTCCCGAGGGGGACGGCACACGCGTGATCTGGGGGATGGATGCCGATATGGGCTCGGGCCCGATGGGACGCTGGTTCGGGCTGATGATGGATAACTGGATCGGTGCCGATTACGAGCGCGGCCTCGACCAGCTGCGCGCCGCGGTGGAAGGGTAGCCGCAGATCGGCCAGAGTGAACCGGGGGGGTGCCCCCCGGGTTCGGGTCACGGACGCCAGTCGAGGATCCGGCTCTCGGGGAATTCGAAATCGACCACCATCTCGACCAACTCGGTCTCTCCCGGTGCGATGACGAGATCCCAGCCATGAACGCCGCGCAGATCGTCGACATCCCGTTCGCTGGGCTGCCGGGACAGGGTCAGGTCCAGATCAAGATCCTCCTGCTCCGCATAGGGCGTGGCATAGACGATGCGGACGCTCTCGGCCTCGGTGCCGATATTCTCCACCCCGAAGGCGATCTCGCGCGACTGGGTGCTGGACGACACGAACAGCCCCCGATCGCCTTCCGCCAACGACCGGTCGATCCAGACCAGCCGCAGATGATCCAGCGCGCCGAAGGCAATCTCGGCATCCGCGCCCGCCGGGATCAGCGGCAGGTAACCTTCCCCGATCAGGGCGCCGTCGCGATAGAACCGGGCCTCGCCGGGCAGGATCGGCTCGCCGGAGTCGTTCTCGGCCATGGCGACAAGGAAGGCGGTGTCGTCCCAGCGCGGCACCGCGCGGTTTTCCAACTCCACCTCCAGATCGAGGCTGTCGAAAGGCAGCAGGATCTGTCCGGTCGGCCCCACGCTGACCGGCGCGGGATAGCGGTAGCTGACGGACAGGCCATTGAAATCGGCCTCCACCGGGGCCTCGACCGCAACGACGGGCGCCACCGCATCCGCGAAGCCCGCGCCATATCGGCCGATTGCCGTCTGCGGGGCCGGGGCCACAGTCCCCAAGACCTCGCCCGCGATTCGCGATTCGGGCACCGGCTCGATCAGGCGCGCGGGGGTGGAGGACAATTCACTCGGCTCCCGGGTGCGGTTCGGGTCCGAGGTCGAGAAGGTGACCGCGACATCCTCCCACCGGGCGGCCCCGCTGGTTTGCAGCAGCACGAAGCGCTCCACCTCCAGCGCGCCGGGGTCGGTTTCAAGGTTCAACTCATAGCTCGGGCGCCATCCCGCCTCATAGGTGAAGTAGTCCAGCGTGATGTCGGCTTCGATGGCTTCGGGAACCGTAACGTCCACGGCAATGACGCCGATGTTCAGGCCGAAGGGCGCAAGCGCCTGCAAGGCCTGCGCCGCCTCGGCAAAGGCGCGCTGGGCATCGTCCACCGCCTCCACCAGGTCGCGACGGGCCATCTGCGCGGTCAGCAACTCATCGGCCAAGCGGGCCGTCTGCTCGCCCAGCGTCGCCAGGAACTGCGGCACCAATGTGGGGTCCTGCGGCATGGCGACACCGTTTTCGCCGCCGCGCAGGATGGCCGCGATATAGCCCTGCTGCGCTTCGATGGCGCGGATCGACGCATCGGCATGCGCCAGCGCGTCCTGCGCGTCCAGCACGCCCTGCTCCGCCGTCTCGACGGCTGCGCGCGCCGTAGCCTGGGCGGGCGTATCAAGCGCGCCTTCCGCGACGGGATGGTTCTGGATCACCTGCGGCGGGCCGAAACGCACCGCCTCTGGCCCCACGATCTGCGGCAACTGGGCAGCAAAGATGTCGGGCATGGCGATCAGCAGCCGGTGGCGTCCTGTGGGCAGGGCGGCGGTGCCGGTGCGCGAGACATCGGCACCGGCACCATAGACGGTCGCCTGCGACAGGTCGGCCCGGATCAGGATGTCGTCGGCCCACGCGGTCACGGGAAGGGTGGCGTAAAGCGCCGTGGTCAGAAGAATGCGTTTCATCAAATGGGGTCCTCGGGAACAGGGTGGAGGCACCATCCTCCGGTCCGGTCCCCCTGCCAAGGGCGGAAATCCGGACCGGCCAACCGGTGCCGATCATGAGGGTTTGACGCAGGCCGCACGCCCAGTCTTGGCAACCGCCCGAAAAAGGGTGCCTCGGCGAAACCGGGCGCGACGGTACCGCGCCGACAGGGCCGAAGGCCCCCGGCGCGCCACGCCCAACCGATGACTGAAGCGCGCAGCGCTTCATGTCGTGGGCGGGAGAGCCCCGCCCGCGACCCCGCGCAGGCTTCAGCCCTTCTTCAACTGCCGTCTGCCAAGCGTCTCGGCGATCTGAACCGCGTTCAGGGCCGCGCCCTTGCGCAGGTTGTCGGACACGCACCACAGGTTGATCCCGTTGTCGATGGTGCTGTCCTGCCGGATCCGGCTGATGAAGGTCGCATAATCGCCGACACATTCCACCGGCGTCACGTAGCCACCGGGTTCACGCTTGTCGATGACCATGACACCGGGCGCCTCGCGCAGGATATCGCGGGCCTCGTCCTCGTCGAGGAACTCCTCGAACTCGATGTTGATCGCCTCGGAATGGCCCACGAAGACCGGCACGCGCACGCAGGTGGCCGTGACCTTGATCTTCGGATCGAGGATCTTCTTGGTCTCGGCAACCATCTTCCATTCTTCCTTGGTCTCGCCACTGTCGAGAAAGACGTCGATCTGGGGGATCACGTTGAAGGCGATCTGCTTCTGGAACTTCGAGGGCGGCACCTCCTTCACCGGATTGTAGACCGCCTTGGTCTGCTCCCAAAGCTCGTCCATGCCCTCCTTGCCTGCCCCGGACACGGATTGGTAGGTGGACACGACCACCCGCTTGATCCGCGCCCGGTCATGCAGCGGCTTCAGCGCCACGACCATCTGCGCGGTGGAGCAGTTGGGGTTCGCGATGATCATGCGCCTGGCATAGCCATCGACGGCCTCGGGGTTCACCTCCGGCACGACCAGCGGGATGTCCTGATCGTAACGGTAGAGGGACGAGTTATCGATCACGACGCACCCCGCCTTGGCCGCAAGCGGTGCATATTTCTTGGTCGCGTCCGACCCTACCGCGAACAGCGCGATGTCCCAGCCGGTGAAATCGAAGGTATCAAGGTCCTTGGCTTTCAGGGTCTTGTCGCCAAAGCTGCATTCCGATCCCAGCGATCTGCGCGACGCAAGCGCCACGATCTCGTCGACGGGAAACTGGCGCTCGGCCAGAATGTTCAGCATTTCGCGGCCCACATTGCCCGTGGCGCCGACGACGACGACTTTATAGCCCATTTCGGTAATCCTTTGGTTGGACATCGCGGCACATAAAGGATGCATGGGTGCAATGAAAGGGGCAGCCAGCTTGACAGACCGCCTCCTATACGCCATGTGTCCGCCATGGATGCTGCACTGCCGCGTGAGCAGTTGGCCGGAAGACCGGACCCCAGCGCCAGACCTGAACTCCCAAGACCCCCATCACGCAGGGTTCTGACGATCGGCGGATGAGCCGCCCGGTCGCACCCTAGCCCCGCCATGCGCCTGCATGGCAACTTCGGTTCGTGCCCTTCAGCGCGGATCCGAAAGGACACCACTTGTTTGATTTCGACATGCTCGGCCTGAAGCCGATCCTCTCCAAGACCCTCGCAACGTCCGGGTTCACCGAACCCACCCCGATCCAGAACGCCGCGATCCCGCTGGCGCTGGACGGCCATGACATCCTCGGCCTCGCCCAGACCGGCACCGGCAAGACGCTTGCCTTCGGCTTGCCGCTGATGGAGCATCTGCTGGCGCTGCACGGCAAGCCCGAGCCGAAGACGGCCCGCGCCCTGATCCTTGCGCCGACGCGCGAGCTGGTGAACCAGATCGCCGACCAGTTGCGGGTGTTCACCAACTCCACCCCGATCAAGGTCGCCACGGTCGTGGGTGGGCAGTCGATCGGCCGCCAGATTTCCGTGCTGTCGCGCGGGGTCGATATCCTCGTCGCCACGCCGGGCCGCCTTATGGACCTGATGGACCGCCGCGCCATTGATCTCAGCACCGTCAAGCACCTCGTGCTGGATGAAGCCGACCAGATGCTCGACCTCGGCTTCATCCATGCGCTGCGCAAGATCGCGCCGGCACTCGGCACGCCGCGCCAGACCATGCTGTTTTCGGCCACCATGCCGAAGCAGATGGAAGAATTGTCCGCCGCCTACCTGACCAACCCCAAGCGGGTGCAGGTCTCGCCCCCGGGCAAGGCCGCCGACAAGGTCACGCAGGTGGTCCATTTCATGTCCAAGCCCGCGAAACAGGCGGCATTGCGCGAAGTCTTGAACCGGGACCCCGAGGCACTGGTGCTCGTTTTCGGACGTACCAAGCATGGCTGCGAGAAGCTGATGAAGGGCCTTGTGGACGACGGCTACAACGCCGCGTCGATCCACGGCAACAAATCGCAGGGCCAGCGCGACCGGGCCATCGCGGGTTTCCGTGACGGCAAGATCAAGATCCTCGTCGCCACCGATGTCGCCGCACGCGGGATCGACATTCCGGGCGTGGGCTATGTCATCAACTACGAACTGCCCGACACGCCTGACAACTATGTCCACCGCATCGGCCGTACCGCCCGCGCCGGGCGCGAGGGCGAGGCGATCGCCTTCTGCTCGGCCGAGGAAGTCGACCTGCTGGTGCAGATCGAAAAGGTCATGAAGATGTCCATCCCGGTCGCATCGGGCACGCGCCCCGAAGCGATCAAGGCTGAAAAGCCCCAGCGTGGCGGTCGTCGCTTTGGCGGTGGCGGTGGCGGTGGCCAGCGCCACGGCGGCGGTCGCAAGCCGCAAGGTGCAGGCGGCGCTGCGGCCAAGCCGGTGCAGGCCCGCAAGCCCCGCCGTCCCCGCCGCAGCAAGGCGGCATGACTTTGGCCCGCCGCAGCAAGGCGGCATGAGACAAGCGGCTCAGGCTTCCCGAGAAAACGCGTAGGCGGCGAGCCCCAGCAGGATCGCCGCCGCGAAGATCGCGAACAGCACGCCGAAGGCGGCTTGCGCGCCCATCTGTGCACTCAACTGCGCATGGATCGGACCGGACGCGAACTGGATCACCCCGGCACCGCCCATCCCGAACAGGTTCAGCAACGTCACTCCCCGCCCCGTCAGGTGCGGCGGCAGGAAGCTGCGGCCATGGGAGATGACAGCCGGAAAGGATGCGCCGAAAAAGCCGATGGCCGCGAAGATGGCCATGGCCAGCGCCAGCCCAGATGGCGGCACGGCGAACAACCACAGGCACAGCGCCGCCACGCAAAGGTTGCCGCCCACGACCCCCCATTTCCGGCTGCCCACGATCCGGTCTATCGGGCCGTAGATGAAATTTCCCGCCACCATTGCAAGGCCCATCACCAGCGTCGCGGTGCCGACCTGCGCCAGGGTCGCGCCATGCAGCTCGGTCACATAGGGGCTGATCCAAAGGCCGCGTATGCCCGCCACCGGCCCGTAGCAGATGAACATTCCGACCAGGATCGGCCAGAGCGCGCGGATCCGCAGAAGCTCCGCGAAAGAACCCGTGGCCTCGCCCGCCGGTTTCACCGGATCGCGCATGAAGACCATGCATCCCAGCGCGATCAGGGCCGTGAAGGTCGCCATCGCCCACAGGGACTCGCGCCAGCCGAAGGCCTCGATGGTCAAGGCAAGGGGCGCGGTCGAAAGCAGGTTGCCAAGCGAACTGATGCCGACCGTCAGCCCCGCCAATGTCCCGAAGATCGCGGCCGAGAAGGTGCGGGCGAAGATGAAATAGGTCGCCATCAGGATCGGTGCGCAGCCCAGGCCGATCATCGCCATGGCCAGCGTCACCGCCCCCGGTCCCTGTGCCGTCGCGAAGACGACGCAGCCGCCCACGGCCCCCAGCGTAAACAGAACCGCCACCGTCCGGCGCGGTCCGACCGTGTCCAGCGCCCATCCGACCGGCAGTTGCATGCAGGCAAAGGCCGCGAACCACAGGCCCGAGGCCCGGGCGAGATCGCCGGCCGTGGCCCCCAACTCCTCCATCAGGACCGGCGACAGGACGGCAAGGAACGCGCGGAAGAACTGGCTCAGGCAATAGGCCGCCACAAGGCAGACCAATCCGGCGCGCATGTCTCGATCTCCTCCGCGATACTCGGCCGGACACTGTCCGCTGGCGGTGGCGTCGTCCAGTCGAAATGTTTCCGATAGTTTTTGTCGGAAACATCTTGACGTGCCCACGCGACTGCGCTTGAAAGTTTCCGACTGTTTCAGTCAGAAACAAAAGAGGCATTTATGATGACACGAGTCCTGACCGCCCTGCTGTGCATGACCGTCGCGCTGACTGCCGCCACATGGGCGCACGCGCAAGAGGTGAATATCTACTCCTCCCGCCACTACGACAACGACGAGGCACTCTATGACGCCTTCACCGAGGCGACCGGGATCGCCGTCAACCGGATCGAAGGCGCAGCCGACGAGTTGATCGCCCGCATGCAGGCGGAAGGCGCCAACAGCCCGGCCGATATCTTCATGGCGGTGGATGCCGGCCGCATCTGGCTGGCGGATCAGGCCGGTCTGCTTCAAGCGGTGCAATCCGATGTTCTGACTGCACGGATTCCGGCGCATCTGCGGCACCCGGACGGGCACTGGTTCGGGGTTTCCCAGCGCGCACGGATCATCTTCTATGATCGCACCGATGTGGAAAACCCGCCCCAGACCTACGAGGATCTGGCCGATCCGCAATATGCGGACATGATCTGCATCCGGTCTTCCGGCAACGTCTACAACCAGTCGCTTCTGGCCTCGATCATCGACGCCGATGGCGAAGAGGCGGCGCGCGCCTGGGCTGAAGGGGTCTTGGCCAACATGGCCCGCAGTCCGCAAGGCGGCGATACCGATCAGCTTCGCGGGATCGTGTCGGGCGAATGTGAAATCGCGGTCTCGAACACCTATTACTTCCTGCGTGCCCTGGACGGCGGCGTCGACGGCCTTTCGGGCTCGACCGACATGTTCGGCTGGGTGTTCCCGAACCAGTCCGATCGTGGCGCCCATGTGAACGTCGCCGCCGCCGGTGTCGCGGTCAACGCCCCCAACCGCGACGAGGCCGTTGCGTTCCTCGAATACCTGACAAGTGCCGAGGCGCAGGCGTATTTCGCCAACCAGAACAACGAATATGCCGCCGTTCCAGGTATTGGCCTGGCACCGAATCCGGCAAGCCTCGGGTTGTTCCGGTCGGATGACCTGAACCTTTCGGTTCTGGGCGAGAACCAGCCGCTCGCCCAACAGATCTTCAACGAAGTCCGCTGGCAATAACCGCCAACCGATCCAGGTTCTTGCGGGCGCCCCTAAACGGGCGCCCGTTCCAGTTGCAGGCGACGGGTCCACATCACCACCGGTACCAGCGCCAGGCTCAACGCCACGCACCACGCGCCTTGCGCCAATCCCTGCTCCGGGTAGGTCACGCCCCGGTCGATGAACCAGCCTGTGATGCCCGGCCCGATCGCCGTCGAGAAGACCATGACCGCGGTGGCGATGGCCCGGATCGAACCAAGATGCCTCGTCCCGAACAGCGACGGCATCAGGGTGCCGCTCAACGTGGCCCCCACGCCTTGCGTCACGCCCACCAGCGACAGGGCGACAGCCCATCCCACCGGCGTCTCGGCCGGGCCGATCAGGAACATGCCGACCGCCATCGGCAGCAGCGCCACCGGCAACAGGGTGGCGGGGCCGATCCGGTCCACCACTGCGCCCGATACGAAACCGACGGTCACGCTGGCCAGCGCATAGGCCACGTAGCTTGGCCCAAGGTCGGTCAGGGACCAGCCCTTCACCTCGGCCACGTGGACCGCATGGAAGAAGATCACCGTTCCGATGAACCCCGGCGTCAGCAGGAACGGGATGAAGGCGTAGAACAGCGGATGACGCAGCACCTCCGACCGCGTCCAGTGCTTGCCGTGAAGCCCCGGCGCGCCCTGCCCGCCGTTCGACCCGGCCGGTGCGCGATCCTGTGCCAGAAGCACCATCAAGGTCGGGATCAGGACCAGCGCGATGACGGCCGCCGCCACGCCCCATGTCGCGCGCCACCCGATGCTTGCGATGATCAGGATCGTTACCACCGGCAGCACCGCCTCGCCCACCGGGTAGCCCAGGTTGGTGATCGCCATGGCGCGGCCCCGCGTCGCCACGAACCAGCGCGCCATGGCGGTGGCCTTCATGTGCGTCATCATGCCCTGGCCGCAGAAGCGCAGCAGGAAGACGGCCAGAAACAGCGTCCAGATCGCCGTGCCCAGCGCCATCAGTGCGGCGGCGACGGCGAAGACCCCGGCAACGATCACCGCCAGCCGCGACAGCGGTACCGTATCCGCCCGCCCGCCGAAGCCGATCAGCAGCAGCGCCGAGGCCAGCGTGGTCACGGTGTAGATGCCGCCCCATTGCCCGTCCGTCAGGCCGTAAGCCTCGCGGATCTCGCCCGAGAAGATGGAGATGAAATAGGTCTGCCCGAAGGAGGACCCCACGGCCAGCAACAGCCCGGTCGCAAGCCAGCGGGCGTTCGCGCGAACGAAGCTCATGGCAGGGTCCGTTCAACCACCCAGTACGCGCCGACCCCGGCGATGCACAGCGACGCCGGGATCGCGATGGCGCGGCGATACCAGGTCCGCCCCATGAACCAGCCGACCAGCGCGAAGGCGGTCCCGATGACGGCAAGCTGGCCGAATTCCACCCCGATGTTGAACCCGATCAGGGCCGCCGCGAAGCGGCCCGCCGCGATACCGTAATCCCCAAGCACCGATGCGAAACCAAGCCCGTGCAGCAGCCCGAAGCAGAACACGAGGATCGTGCGACCCCGCATGTTGCCCCAACCCAGCGTGTTCTCGACGCCGACATAGACGATGGTGGCCGCGATCAGCGGCTCCACGATGCTGGCCGGGATGCTGACCACCCCCGTCGCGGCCAGCGCCAGTGTGGTGGTATGCGCCAGCGTGAAGGCCGTGACCTGAAACAGCAGTGGCCGCAGTTGCGTGGCGAAGAAGAACAGGCCCAGCACGAACAGGATATGGTCGAGACCCAAGGGGATGATGTGCTCGAACCCGGCCGCGATATACCGCAGGAAGACCGCGCCCGCCCCTTCCGTCAGCACCTGCGCGCGCGGCAGTTCCGGCGTCAGCTCTCCGCCATCAAGGAAACCCTCGTAGGCATCGTCGCCGCCGCCGACCTGGCGCGGCACGAAGGTGCCGAAGTGCGGCGCAAGGCCGACCCGCACGCCCGCGTCGCCCTCGGGCAGGGCGGCCCCCACGGTCAGCATCGAATCGCGCGGCAGGTCCATGTCGCCCACCGCCGGGATCTGGACCGCGACGATCTCGGGCACCAGCCGCACGCCGTCGACGTCGATGATGAACCCCTCCCGGATCCTTGGCCACGCCGCGCGCAGCGCGTCCTCAAGCGCTGCGGGCTCCATCGCGCGCAGCCGGTCATAGATCGCCGTTTCCGGCGCGTCGTTGGTATCGTCCACCGCAGACAGGTCGATCCCCGCAATCAGCGCCTCCAGCGCCGAGCGCAGGCTCAGGGTCACTTGCGTCACGCCCACCTCGACATCGGCGATGGTCGGGCGGATCTCGTGCGCCGACAATGCCGGAGCCGTGATGGCCAAGACGATTGACAGCAGCAAGCGGCGCGGCATCTTGAACCAATGCATCGGAGGACCTCGCATGAAACGTGCAATTCTAGCCGCGACACTCGCGCTTGTGGCGCTAACAGACAAGGGCGCGGCCCATGAATTCTGGATCGACCCACAGGATTACACCATCGCCGAAGGGGATGTCCTGCTGGGCGACCTGCGCGTGGGACAGGAATTCTCCGGCGCGTCGATGAGCTATCTGCCGCGCAATTTCGTGACCTTCGACGTTCTGTCCGGCGACCGGTCCTTCGTCGTCGAAGGCCGCCTGGGCGACATTCCGGCCCTGTCCATGCCGGACCTGCCCGACGGTCTGGCCGTCGTCGTCCATGAAACCACCCGCAATCGCCTCGCCTGGACCGATTGGGAACGGTTCTTCAACTTCGCCGTCCACAAGGATCTGGGCGACGTGGTGGCCCTGCACGAAGCGCGCGGCCTGCCGCAGGAAAACGTGATCGAGAACTATTACCGCTTCGCCAAGTCGCTGGTCGCGGTGGGCGATGGCGCGGGCGCGGATCGTCGCGTCGGCTTGCGGACCGAGCTTGTGGCGCTGGCCAACCCCTATACCGACGATGTCAGCGGCGGCCTGCCGGTGCAGCTGTGGTACGAGGACGAATTGCAAGCCGACTACCAGATCGAATTGTTCACCCGCGACGCGGCGGGCGCGGTCACGATCACCTATCACCGCACCGACGCGGCGGGCGTGGCGCTTCTGCCGGTGGCGCCGGGCATGACCTACATGGTGGACAGCGTGTTCCTCGCCCCGCTGGAGCCGACGGCCGACAGCGACGCGATCTGGGCCACCTACTGGGCCAACCTGACCTTCACCGTTCCCCAGTGACCGCGGCGGTATCGCAGGCCCGTCTTGTGGCGCGCCGTGCAAGCCGTTAATCTCCTTCCGACCGAAGGAGCACGACCCATGGACAAGTTCACCACCCTGACCGGAATCGCCGCCCCCATGCCCCTGATCAATATCGACACCGACATGATCATCCCCAAGCAGTTCCTCAAGACGATCAAGCGTTCGGGACTTGGCGTGAACCTGTTCGACGAGATGCGCTATGACGACAACGGCGAAGAAATCGCCGATTTCGTGCTGAACAAGCCGGCCTACCGCAACGCGCAGATCCTTGTCGCGGGCGACAATTTCGGCTGCGGCTCGTCGCGTGAACACGCACCCTGGGCGCTGCTGGATTTCGGCATCCGCTGCGTGATCGCGCCCTCCTTCGCGGATATTTTCTACAACAACTGCTTCAAGAACGGCATCCTGCCCATCGTCCTGCCGCAAGAGGATGTGGACAAGCTGATGGACGATGCGGACCGCGGCGCGAACGCGGTCGTCTCGGTGGATCTGGAAAGCCAGACGATCACCGGCCCCGATGGCGGCTCGATCCCGTTCGAGGTGGATGCCCATCGCAAGCATTGCCTGCTCAACGGTCTCGACGATATCGGGCTGACCCTTGAAAAGGGCGCCGCCATCAAGGCGTTCGAGGCCGAGGCCGCCCAGGCGCGTCCCTGGGTCTGAGGACCCTGCACCGCTCCCATTGTGATGCAAAACTGTGACAGGTCAGCGCCTTAACCGGCGCGCCACCCCGGACCCCGGGCCGTAGTGGGTTGCGGCCTCAATCCAATTTGGGCACAAATGTGTCAAAATCGTGCTTGCAATGGGGTCGTCAATTCCAATTCACACGAAATTGGACCGATCTGACCACGAAGCAGGCCCAAACAGAAAATAAGTGTGCCGGCATGAACTGGCATCACGTTTGAGGTAGATCGAGTGTTCACCAGATTGGTCGGCGCATCTTTGCGGGCGATAATGATCGTCATCGTCATCCTGACGCCGTCCCTGCTGTCGGGGTCCAACTCGGAAGGTGCGCAGACGGTGACGTTGGTCGCCCTCGCCTTCGCCATGATCACCGCCGTCGAATACGGCGCGAAATTTCCCGGCCTGATCGAGTTTCGCGACGCGCCGCCGTTCAACCGCATTCGCATCGTGGCCCTGTTCCTGATCCTGTTCGGTCTCAGCATCATCATCGCCGGGCGATCGGATGGCTCCACCCTGACGATCGTGATCTCGGCCCTTGGCTTCCTCGTCGGGCGCGCGCTGGATTTCCCGTTCAGCCCGTTGCGCCTCGTGCTGGAACACTTGCCCCAGGGCATCGACCCGACCATAGCGTTCCGCATTCAGGCCATGGCGGGCCTGTCCGTGCTGGTCACGCTGGTGTCGCTGTTCCTGTTCTCGGCCCTGATCCGCCTGGAACACTGGCCCCACCGCGGCAGCGCCTTCAACGTCTGGATCAACCTGCCCACCTTCGACCCGACCGCGGGCGGAGATGTTGTCAAACGCCTAAGCCGAGACGGGCACGTTAACATTATCTTTGGACTTTTCGCGCCATTCATCATTCCTGTGGTGGCCGTGATGGGCGCGAACCAGTTGCAGATGCCTGTTCTGGGGTCTCCACAGATGATGGTATGGGCGGTGACGCTATGGATGTTCCTACCCCTCAGCCTCGTGATGCGCGGTCAGGCGATGCTGCGGATCGCCCGCATGATCCGCGCCCGGCGCGCACGCCTTGTCGCCGGGGTGGACACCGACGCACCGCTGGCCGCGATGTCCTCCTCGGCGGCCTGATCGCCCTTGCGCTGACGGGATCGGCATTGGCCGAACCGCTCCGCCTGGCCAGCTTCCACACCACCCTGTCAGGGCGCGGCCCCGGCCTGATCGTGCGCGATATCCTGCGGATGGAAGATCCGGTCGCTGCCACCGTGGCGGTGATCGTCGCGGCGAATGCCGATATCCTTGCCGTGCAGGATCTCGATTTCGATGCCACCGGCGTTGCCGTGTCGGCGCTTGTGGCGGCGCTGGCCGAACAGGGGCTGGACTATCCGCATCACGTCGCGCTGCGGCCCAATACCGGCTGGCCCACCGGCCACGACCTCGACGGCGACGGGCGGAACGATGGCGCCGCCGATGCCCATGGCTACGGACGCTTCAACGGGCAGGGCGGCATGGCGGTGCTGTCGCGCTATCCGCTCGGGGCGGTGCAGGATTTCTCGGGCCTGCTCTGGCGCGATTTGCCCGGCAGTCGCGCCCCCGGTGTCACACCGGAAGCCGCGCTGCCGGTCCTGCGCCTGCATTCCGTCGGCGCCTGGGATGTGGAGGTGCTGACGCCGTCCGGCCCGCTCCATATCCTTACCTCGCACGCCTCTGCCCCCGTTTTCGACGGGCCCGAGGATCGCAACGGCCTGCGCAATGCAGACGAGGTCGCATTCTGGCGGGCCTATCTCGACGCGCGGCCGCCCGATGCCGCACCTTTCGCCTTCCTTGGCACCCTGAACGTGGACCCGGACCGGGGCGAGGGCCTGCGCGACGTGCTGTCGGGCTTCCTGGCCCACCCGGCGGTGCAGGACGCCGTGCCGCAAAGCCCCCACGGCACGGCCACCGCCGATTGGGCCGAACCGGTGCCGGGCGACCTGCGCGTCGATTACGTCCTGCCGTCCGGTGCGCTTGCGGTGCAGGACGCGGGCGTGATCTGGCCCGAGGACGGCCCCTTGGCCGAGGCCGTGGCAGAAGCTTCGGATCATCGGCTGGTCTGGGTCGATATCGACTACTGAAGCGGCGGCCGCGAAGCCCGGCATCTGGTCCGGCCGATCCGCCGGACAAGCCCCGGCTTCGGCCAGGTCGGGCAGAACGGCCCGGGCATGGCGCTGACCCGCCCGCGCGCCAGCGTCGTCACCGCGACGATCCGGTCGAACCGCTTGCCCGAAGCAGGATCGCCATGGGGATGGCCGTCACACGCGATTTCCTCACCACCCGCAGCGACGACCGGGTGGCCTGTTGGAACGCCGTCGCCGCCGTCTGGGCCGCGCTCGACCAGGCGATATCGCCGCTGCTTTCTTGACGGCCCAAGGCAGGCGCGATACCGCAGGCGCATCCCCAAACCCAAGGAACCGATACCATGACCGACCGCAGCCTGCTTATCCTTCCCGGCGACGGGATCGGCCCCGAAGTGATGGCCGAAGTGCGCAAGGTCATCGACTGGTTCGGCGCGGCGCGCGGCATCGGCTTCACCGTGTCCGACGGGCTGGTCGGCGGCGCGTCCTATGACGCCCACGGCACCCCCCTGACGGACGAGACGATGGCGCAGGCGCAGACGGTGGACGCGGTTCTGCTCGGCGCGGTCGGCGGGCCGAAATACGACGATCTGGATTTTTCCCTGAAACCCGAACGCGGCCTGCTGCGCCTGCGCAAGGAAATGGACCTTTACGCCAACCTGCGCCCGGCCCAGTGCTTCGACGCGCTGGCCGATTTCTCCAGCCTCAAGCGCGAGGTCGTCTCGGGCCTCGACATCATGATCCTGCGCGAACTGACCTCGGGTATCTATTTCGGCGAACCGCGCGGCATCCACCGCGAGGGCAATGAACGGGTCGGCGTGAATACCCAGCGCTACACCGAATCCGAGATCGCCCGCGCCGCGCGGTCCGCGTTCGAACTGGCGCGGCGGCGCAGCAACAAGGTCTGCTCGATGGAAAAGGCCAACGTGATGGAATCCGGCGTGCTCTGGCGCCAGGTGGTGAACGAGGTGCACGCCGCCGAATACGGCGATGTCGAACTCAGCCACATGTATGCCGATAACGGCGCGATGCAGCTGGTCCGCGCCCCCAAGCAGTTCGACGTGATCCTGACCGACAACCTGTTCGGCGACATCCTGTCGGACTGCGCCGCGATGCTGACCGGATCGCTCGGCATGCTGCCCTCCGCGTCTCTGGGTGCCCCGATGGAGAATGGCCGCCCGAAGGCGCTCTATGAACCCGTCCACGGCTCCGCCCCCGATATCGCGGGGCAGGGCAAGGCGAACCCGATCGCCTGCATCCTCAGCTTCGCCATGGCGCTGCGCTATTCCTTCGATCTCGGGGACGAGGCGACGCGCCTTGAGCGCGCGGTCGAGGCCGTTCTGGCCGATGGCCTGCGCACCGCCGACCTGATGGGCGCGGACGGCGGCGCCCCGATCGGCACGTCCGAAATGGGCGACGCGATCATCGCCAAACTGGCGGCCTGATCCCCTCGTCAAGGCGGCGGCGCTGTGACACCATCGGGACAGTCCTGACCAAAAGAGGTTTCCCGATGATCCGCGCCGCCCTTTTCGCCAGCGCCCTGCTTGCTGCTGCCCCCACCCATGCCGACACGCCCCAAACCGGCGATGTCGTGCCCGACCTGACAGCCTTCACCGATCCCGCGCTGATGGCGTTCGAGTATTTCGGCGAAGGGCGGCCGAACCTTCGGATCACCATCGCCCCGACCGAGGATTTCGCCCTTGGTGTCACGGTGGAGGAAACCGGCTTCCTCGATGACTCCGTCGCCGGGATCCGGGATGCCTACGTGGTGCAATACACCGCCGATGGCTGGGAAGTGCTGTCCACCGAACGGCTATTCAGCTGTTACCGAACGCCGACGCAGGATTGGCAAGCCGCTCTTTGCCCCTGACCCCTTGAACCTCGGGCACAGGCTGTTATCGCTACCAAGGATGTCAGCAATGATCCGCGATTGACCCATGCCACCGAGCTCCAACCTCCGCGGCGCCCTGCTGGCGCTGGTCGCCTTCGCCGTCTTCGCCACCCACGACGTGCTGATCAAGTATCTTGGCGGGTCGTATTCGCCGTTCCAGATCGTGTTCTTCTCCGTCCTGTTCGGGTTTCCCTTCGTCACCGTCCTGCTGCTGCGGGACCAGACGGAGGCGAATCTGCTGCCGACCCATCCGTGGTGGTCGCTGGCCCGCACGCTCGCCTCGGTCGTCACCGCCTTCACCGTGTTCTATGCCTTCTCCGTCCTGCCGCTGGCGCAGACCTACGCGATCTTGTTCGCCGCGCCGCTGCTGATCACCGTGCTGGCGATCCCGCTTCTGGGCGAAAAGGTGGGCTGGCGGCGCGGCCTGGCCGTTCTGGTGGGCCTCGCGGGCGTGATCGTCGTGCTGCGCCCCGGGGAAACGGACCTGTCCCTTGGCCACCTTGCCGCCCTTGTCGGCGCGGTCAGTTCCGCCCTCGCGTCCGTCATCGTGCGCAAGATCGGGCGGGAAGAACGCTCGGTCGTGCTGATCCTCTATCCGATGGTGGCGAATTTCGTGCTGATGGGCGCGGCGTTGCCCTTCGTCTACCAACCCATGCCCTTGCTGGACCTTGGCGCCCAGGCGGTGATCGCGGCGCTGGCGCTGGTCGGCACCGCCTGCGTGATCGCGGCCTACAAGGCGGCGTCGGCCATCACCGTCGCGCCGATGCAGTATTCGCAGATCATATGGGCGACCTTCTTCGGCTTCCTGCTCTTCGACGAAAGCCTCAGTTGGGCGACGATCGCGGGATCGGCGATCATCATCGCCTCGGGGCTCTACATCGTCCTGCGCGAAAGCATGGGCGGGCAGTCGGCGAACACGCCCGTCCTGCGCACCCGGTCGCGGGCGGGCATGCCCTCCGCCCCCCGTGTCGCGGTCTACGTCCCCGACGAAAAGCGCGGGCCCGATCCAGAATGATCCGCTGCGGTGTGCCATCCGCCGGTCGGCGCGCCGTTCCCCCTTGCATTGCGCCCGCGCGCCCGCTATCCCGCGCGGCACGGTCGGGCTGTGGCGCAGCCTGGTAGCGCACCTGCTTCGGGAGCAGGGGGTCGGAGGTTCGAATCCTCTCAGCCCGACCAGTATCACCCGACGTCGCTGATGCCCCGCCTGCGGGCCACAACCTTGCCCTTGGGTCCGCGCGGCAAATGCGTCTAGGGTTGCGCGACCCATAATGCGACGGAATTCCATGGCCAAGGACGACCCGATCATCCACCCCGTGATCCTCTGCGGCGGGTCCGGCACACGGCTCTGGCCCCTGTCGCGCAAGAGTTATCCCAAGCAGTTCTCGGCCCTGTCCGGCGATCAGACCCTGTTCCAGACCTGTGCCGCCCGCTTCGATGCACCCGGCTTCGCGGCGCCCCTCGTCGTCACCGGCGATCCGTTCCGCTTCATCGTGACCGATCAACTGGCCGAGGCCGGGATCACCCCCGACGCCATCCTGATCGAACCCGAGGCGCGCAATACCGCCCCCGCGATCCTTGCCGCCGCGCTCTGGCTGCATGCCCGCGCCCCCGGCGCGTTGATGCTTGTCGCCCCCTCCGACCATGCCCTGCCCGATGCCGCCGGGTTCCGGCAAGCCGTCCTCGATGCGTCCGCTGCCGCCCTGGCGGGCCAGATCGTCACCTTCGGCGTCACCCCGACGCGGCCCGAAACCGGTTATGGCTATCTGGAACCCGCAAGCCCCCCCGCCAACCCGCCCGATGCCCGCCCCGTCGCCCTGAAACGCTTCGTCGAGAAGCCGGCCTTGCCCGAGGCCGAAAGGATGCTGGCCAAGGGCTATCTCTGGAACGCCGGTGTCTTCCTTTGCACGGCCGCCACGATGATCGACGCGGTCGAAGCCCACGCGCCCGACCTGTTGGCGCCCGTCCGCCAGGCCGTGGACGAGATCGCCCCCGACCTCGCCTTCCACCGCCTCGGGCCCGCGGCCTGGGCGCGCGCGCCCGCCCAATCCATCGACTACGCGGTGATGGAGAAGGCCGCGAACCTGTCCGTCATGCCCTATGGCGGCAACTGGTCCGACCTTGGCGAATGGAACGCCGTCTGGCGCACGGGTCCGGCGGACGCCGATGGCAACGTCATCAGCGCCAATGCCCATGCCATTGCCTGCGAGAACTCGCTGCTGCGCTCCGAAACGCCCGGCACCGCCCTTGTCGGGCTTGGCCTGACCGATATCGTCGCCATCGCCATGCCCGATGCGGTCCTCGTCGCCCACCGCGGGGCCACGCAGGACGTGTCCCGCGCCGTTGCCGTTCTGAAACAGTCTCGAACCCCGCAGGCAGAGACGTTTCGCACCGAGCATCGCCCTTGGGGCTACTATGAAACCCTCGCCCTCGGTCCGCGCTTCCAGGTCAAGCGGATCGTGGTGCATCCGGGCGGCACGCTCAGCTCGCAATCGCATCACCACCGCGCCGAACACTGGGTCGTGGTGCAGGGGACCGCGCGCGTGACCGTCGGTGAAACCGTCCGGCTGGTCTCCGAGAACGAATCGATCTACGTGCCGCTGGGCGCGCAGCACCGGCTGGAAAATCCCGGCAAGTTCGACATGACCCTGATCGAGGTGCAGACCGGCGCCTATCTGGGGGAGGACGACATCGTGCGGTATGAAGATGTCTATTCCCGCAGCTGACCCCCCTGGCCCCCCCCTGACCCCACGCGAAAGTCCACCCGTGCACCCGCTCCTGACCGCCGATACCGTTGCCGAGTTCCAGACCAAGGGCGTCACCGTGGTGCGCGGCCTCCTTGCCGGGCATGTGGACGCGATCCGCGACGGCATCGCCCGCAACATGGCCGAACCGGGGCCTTACGCCGCCGAAAACCTCAAACCGGGCGACGCGGGGCGCTTTTTCGGCGATTATTGCAACGATGCGCGCTACGTGGACCGCCCCGGACCCACCTCGCCACCATTTCCGGGCCATGGCATGCGCCCCGGCGACCGCCTGCGCGAAGACTGGTTCCCGGTGGTGTTCAGACGGGCTTGAGCCGCGTCGCCAACCCGCTCGACGCCACCAGCATCACCGCCGCCGTTCCAAGGCAGGCCGGCAATCCGCCAAGCTGGTAGCTTAGGCCCGACAGAAGCGTGCCGATCAGCCGCCCGGCGGCATTTGCCATGTAGTAGAACCCCACATCCATCGTCACCCGCTCGGCCTTGGTGAAGGCCAGGATCAGGTAGGAATGCAGCGCCGAATTCACCGCGAAGACAGCCCCGAACACCAGCAGTCCCACCACGATCGCGGCCGTCAGTCCCGGCGCGGGCGCACCGCTGGCCCAGACCAGCATCGCAAGGGCGGCCGGCACCACGCTCAAGCCCCCGGCCCAAAGCTTCGCCGCGCCGATCAGTTCTTCCTCGGGCCGCGTGGCGGCGCGCAACAGCCTCGGCGCGCTGGCCTGCACCGCGCCGTACAGGATGATCCACACCGCCATGAAAGTGCCGATCAGGAAGAACGCCGCGCGGTTACCGGCCTCGGACCCGTCCGACAGCACGGCGTAGAAATAGATCGGGATACCGACCACGAACCACACGTCCCGCGCGCCGAACAGGAACACGCGCGCGGCACTCAGCCAGTTGACATTGGCGCTGTCCGAAAACACCTCGCGAAACTTCGCGCCCTTCCGCCCCGCAGGCAGGCCCCCCGGCATCCGCAGGACCACCGCGATCAGCACCACCGCCAGCAACCCCGCCATGCCCAGCACCGACGGCACGAACCCCGCCAGCCCCAGCGCCGCGGCCCCCAGCAGGAACCCCAGCCCCTTCACCGCGTTCTTCGATCCCGTCAGGATCGCGACCCAGCGGAACAACCCACCCTGCCCCTTCGGCGCCAGCAGCTTCACCGCCGATTTCGACGACATCTTCGCCAGGTCCTTCGCCACGCCCGACAGGCCCTGCACGCACATCACGAACACCACCGAGACCGTGATGCTCCACCCCGGGTCCAGCAGCGCCAGCGCCAGAAGCGCCCCGATCTGCAACCCAAGGCCCGCATAGAGCGTCGAGGTCAGCCCGAACCGCGCCGCGATCCAGCCCGCGCTCAGGTTGGTGACGATCCCCGCCACTTCGTAGAGGATGAACAGATAGGCCAGCTGCACCGGCGAAAAGCCCAGCATGTGGAAATGCAGCAGCACCAGCATCCGCAGCGCGCCGTCCGTCAGCATGAAGGCCCAATAGGCCGCCGTCACCACGATATAGGCCGACAGGCCCTCAGGCCGGGTGGCGGCGTCGCTCACGGTGCGGCACCGACCATCAGCGCCACATCGACCAGCCGGTGCGCATAGCCCATCTCGTTGTCATACCAGGCGTAGATCTTCACCTGCGTGCCGTTGATGACCATGGTGGACGGCGCATCGACGATGCTCGACCGTGGGTCATTGGTGTAATCGGCGCTCACCAGGGGGCGTGTTTCATAGCCTAATATGCCTTTCAGAGACGAATCCGAGGCGACACGAAACATCTCGTTCACCTCCTCCGCCGTCGTCGGACGATCCACCTCGAACACGCAATCGGTCAGCGAGGCGTTCAACAGCGGCACGCGCACCGCGTGGCCGTTCAACCGCCCCGTCAGCTCCGGATAGATCAGCGTGATCGCCGTGGCCGAACCGGTCGTGGTCGGGATCAGCGAGTTGAGCGCCGAACGGGCCCGGCGCAGGTCCTTGGCGGGCCGGTCCACGATGGTCTGCGTGTTGGTGACGTCATGAATCGTCGTGATCGAGCCGTGCTTGATCCCCAGACCCTCGTGGATCACCTTCACCACCGGCGCGAGGCAATTCGTCGTGCAGGACGCCGCCGTCACGATCCGGTGCCGGTCCGTGTCATAGGTATCGTGATTCACACCCATGACGATATTCGCCGCCCCGCCGTCCTTTACCGGGGCCGACACGACCACCCGTTTCACGCCCGCGGCGAAATAGGGCGCCAGCTTCGCGGCCGTCTTGAAGGCGCCGGTGCAGTCGATCACCACATCGACGCCATCAAGCGGCAACCGGGCCGGATCGCGCTCGTTGAAGATCGGCAGGCGCGTCCCGTCGATGGTGATCGCGCCGTCTTCCACCCCGAAGGCAGCGGGCCAGCGCCCGTGCACGGTGTCGAATTCCAGCAGATGCGCATGCATCTCCGCATCGCCGACCGCGTCGTTGATCCACGCGATCCGCGCGCCCCTCTCAAGCAGCGGCCGCAGGGCCAGTTTGCCGATCCGGCCAAGCCCGTTGAGGGCATAAACGGTCACGCCGTGCCCCGCGCGATGTCATCGACAGCGTTCTTGAGAGAGATCCGGTCCAGCGTCTCGATCGGCAGGGCGATGAACGCCTCGATCCGGTTGCGCAACATGCCATAGGCTTTCTGGAACGCCAGCATCCGCTCGGCCTCCGTGCCTTGGGCCTTGACCGGGTCCGGCGTGCTCCAATGGCCCGTCACCGGCTGGCCCAGCCAGGGCGGGCATGCCTCGTTCGCGGCGCGGTCGCAGACCGTGAACACGAAATCCAGCGGTTCCACATCCGGGCCCTGAAACTCCGAGACATGCTTGGCCCGCAGGCCGGCGACGTCATGGCCCTTGTTCTCCAGCATCGACACCGCAAGCGGGTTCAATTGCGACGCGGGGTTGGTTCCGGCGGAATGAACCTCGAAACGATCCCCGCCCAACTGGCGCAGAACGGTTTCCGCGAAGATCGACCGGGCCGAGTTCCCGGTGCACACAAACAAGACACGATAGGGCATATCAGGCTCTTTCTTGAGGGTTCGAAGATTGTCCAGGCTCAGGCACAAGTCGGGGCGGCCCTGGCAGCACTCCTTCAGGAAGCCGTCCAGAAGTTCGCCCAGGCCCGAGGGTTTGGCGCCATAGCGCAACGAGGTTCCGACACGCCGCTGGGTGATCATGCCCGCTGCCATCAGCGTGCCCAGATAGGGCGACAGCGTGTTGGCCTTCATGTCCAGCGCCTCGGCCACCTCGCCCGCCGGAACCTCGTCGGGATACCGGCGCAGAAGCAGACGCAGAACGGACAGGCGCTGCGGATGGGCAAGGGCGGCGAATCGATTTGCATAGTCTATTTCCATAGTTCAGGAATTACGGAACAAGCGACAGAACTCAAGTGAAGCTTTGATGACGCAGCCCCCCGGCGCGCCATCCGCTTGCATTCCGGCGCAATTCCGACAAAAACGCCAAGGATCATGGCCCGCCCGTTCCGCATCCCCTCGCCGCTCCGCCTCGGCACGCTTGCATGGCTTGCCGCCGGCCTTTGCCTGCTGCCCATGGTGGCTGTCGCCATCGCCGCCGCGACCGGCGGGGTGGAAACCTTCCTGCGCCTCGCCCAAACCGTCCTGCCGCGCTTCGCGGGCACCACGATTCTGCTGATCGCGCTGGTCGGAACCGGCACCGCGATCATCGGCACCGGCGCGGCCTGGCTTGTCACCGCCACCCGCTTTCCCGGCCACCGCGTCCTGGAAATCGCGCTGGCCCTGCCACTGGCCTTCCCGGCCTATGTGTTGGCCTATGCCTATACCGACCTGCTGGATCATCCCGGCCTCGTGCAAAGCACCCTGCGCGATCTGACGGGCTGGGGGCCGCGCGATTACTGGTTTCCGGAAATCCGGTCCCTTGGCGGCGCTGCCGCGATGCTGACGCTGGTGCTTTACCCTTACGTCTACCTGCTGACCCGCGCCGCCTTCCTGCAACAAAGCGCCACCGCCTATATTGCCGCGCGCACGCTGGGCTCCGGGCCGTGGCAGGCCTTCGCCCGTGTCGGCCTGCCCATCGCGCGCCCCGCCATCGCGGGCGGCGTGTTGCTCGCCCTGATGGAGACCCTGGCCGATTTCGGCACCGTGGCCTATTTCGGGGTGCAGACCTTCGCCACCGGCATCTACCAGGCATGGTATTCCTTCTTCGATCGCGGCGGCGCGGCGCAACTGGCGCTGTGCCTGCTGATCCTGGCGCTTGTCCTCGCCGGGCTGGAGCGGCGCCAACGCCGCAACCAGCGCCAGCACGGCGCCGGCCGCCGATTCGAGGCGATGCAGATCACCGACCTGACCGGTTGGCGCGCCACCGGGGCGATCCTCTTCTGCGGCCTGCCCGTGGCGCTGGGCTTCGTGCTGCCGGTGATCCTGCTGATCAGCCTTGGCTGGGACAATTTCGACAACCTCCTGACCGACCGTTACCTGCGCTTCGTGCGCAATTCCGTGGCCCTCGCCGCCATTGCGGCCGGCATCACCGTGACCTTCGCCGTCCTGCTGGGGTTCAACGCACGGCTCCACCCGACGCGGGCCGCGACGGCGGCGGTGCGGGTCGCGGGCCTTGGCTACGCGGTGCCGGGCGGCGTGATCGCCGTGGGCCTGCTGGTGCCCTTCGCCGCCTTCGACAATGCGCTCGATGCGGTCATGGAGGCGCGCTTCGGCTTCAACACCGGCCTGCTCATCACCGGCTCCGTCTGGCTGCTGATCGCGGCCTATGTCGTGCGCTTCATGGCCGCCGCCCTAAGTGCCTATGATGCCGGCTTGAGCACCATCAACCCGAATATGGACGCCGTCGCGCGGACGCTGGGGCGCACGCCACGCGGCATGCTCAGCGGCATCCACCTGCCGATCCTGCGCCCGTCGATCCTGACCGGCCTGCTGATCGTCTTCGTGGACGTGATGAAGGAATTGCCCGCCACGCTCATCATGCGACCGTTCAATTTCGATACCCTGGCGGTGCAGGCCCACCGCCTCGCCTCCGATGAACGGCTGTCCGAAGCGGCGGTGCCCTCGCTGGTCATCGCCGCTGTCGGCCTGCTGCCGGTGATTCTGCTGTGCCTCAGCCTCGGCAATGGCCGCACCGCCCGGCGCTTCGTGCCGGAACCAGAGACCGCCTGAACGGTGGGCCGCAGGGCGGGGTTTACCCCGCCGCTGCCGGCGGACGGCGGGGTGAACCCCGCCCTACATCATCTCTCGCACGTCGGTGAGCCGTCCGGTGATCGCCGCCGCCGCCGCCATCGCGGGCGACATCAGGTGCGTGCGACCACCACGCCCCTGACGCCCCTCGAAGTTGCGGTTCGACGTCGCGGCACAGCGCTCGCCCGGGGCCAGCTGGTCGGGGTTCATCGCCAGGCACATGGAACAGCCCGCCAGCCGCCATTCGAAGCCCGCGTCGATGAAGATCTGCGCCAGCCCCTCTTCCTCGGCCTGCGCCCGCACCAGGCCGCTTCCCGGCACGACCATCGCGCGCAGCCCGTCCTTCTTCTTCTTGCCCTTCAGGATCTCGGCGGCGGCGCGCAGATCCTCGATCCGGCCATTGGTGCACGATCCGATGAACACCGTGTCGATCTCCACGTCCTGCAACCGCGTTCCCGGCGTCAGCCCCATGTAATCCAGCGAGCGTTGCGCCGCGCCGACCTTGCCGCCGGTGAACGTGTCGGCGGCGGGGACGGTTGCGGTGATCGGCAGCACATCCTCGGGCGAGGTGCCCCATGTGACCACCGGCGCGATATCCTCGCCCCGGATCGTCACGACCTTGTCCCACTGGGCGTCATCGTCCGAGAACAGCGTCTTCCACCAGGTCAGCGCGGCCTCCCACTGGGCGCCCTTGGGCGCGTGCGGACGGCCTTGCACATAGGCGAATGTCTTCTCGTCCGGCGCGATCAGGCCCGCCCGCGCGCCGCCTTCGATCGCCATGTTGCACACCGTCATCCGGCCTTCCATCGACAGGGCGCGGATCGCTTCTCCGCAATACTCGATGACATGGCCGGTGCCGCCCGCCGTCCCGGTCTTGCCGATCACCGACAGGGTGATGTCCTTGGCGGTCACGCCCGGCGGCAGCGTGCCGGTGATCTCCACCTTCATGTTCTTCGCCTTGCGCTGGATCAGCGTCTGGGTGGCCAGCACATGCTCCACCTCCGAGGTGCCGATGCCGTGCGCCAGCGCGCCGAACGCGCCATGGGTGGCGGTGTGGCTGTCGCCGCAAACCACCGTCATGCCCGGCAGGGTCCAGCCCTGTTCCGGCCCGACGATATGCACGATCCCTTGGCGGACATCGGACACGGGGTAATAGTGAATCCCGAAATCCCTGGCGTTCCGGTCCAGCGCCGCGACCTGGATGGCGCTGTCCTCGGTCATGTTCTTCGGGTCGTCGCGCCCCTCGGTCGTGGGCACGTTGTGATCCGGCACCGCGATGGTCTTGTCGGGCGCATGAACCGTGCGGCCCGCCATGCGCAGCCCCTCGAAGGCCTGCGGGCTGGTGACTTCGTGCACCAGGTGGCGGTCGATATAAAGCAGGCTGGTGCCGTCCTGGGCCTCGTGGGCCAGGTGGGCGTCCCAGATCTTGTCGTAAAGCGTCTTGCCGGTCATGGAAGGGGTCCTGTCGGGCGAAAGGGGGTGGGGCTGGTCGATGGCGACGGCGGGGGCGTCACGCTCTCATAGCCCGCCAAGGCGCGATCTGCGCGCGCCGTGGAAACGCCACGGCAGGCGGGCGCGGTCGCCGATATCGAAGAAACGGGTCATGGAGGGTGGAATTACACCCGCAGCGGCGGGTTGCCAAGGTCACGTCTTGCGGGCGGTCGCGCGCGGCGGGTAGGCTTGGGTATCCGCGCGAAAGGATGGGGATGGACCCGGACGACCCAACAGCCGACATCCCGTCCCCCGACCTCCCGACCGAGGCCGATGCCTTCGATGCCGCCATCGGCGAGATCACGGGTCTGATCGGCCAGGCAGAGACCTTCCTGACCTCCCTCCTGCGTCCGTGGAACGCCTACCAGGTCGGCATCGCCGTCGCGGTCCTGCTGGCCGCCTACCTGCTCAAGCGCCTGTTCGGCCCGCGCATCCGGGCGTGGATGGCCTCGCGCAAGGACTGGCCCACATGGCGCATGCGGATCCTCGTGGTGATCCACCGCCGCCTGTTCATGATCTTCTTCGTGCTGCTGATCTGGACCGTCTTCTTTGTGATGCGCGAGGTCACATGGCCCTCGCGCAGCTTCCTTCTGGCGATCGTCGCCGAACTTGCGACCGCCTGGCTGTTCGTCGTCTTCGCCACCCGCCTGATCCGATCGCCCCTTCTGCGCGGGATCGTGCGCTATGGCGCATGGACCTACGTGACACTGGCGATCCTCAACCTGCGGGACGAGGCCGCCGTGGTTCTCGACAGCGTCGGCTTCAACCTTGGCGATGCGCGCCTGTCCCTGCTGACGCTGCTTCAGGCCGTCGCGGTCGTGGCGGCGCTGATCGTCATCGCCCGTTTCCTGACCAGCACCGCCACCGGCCGGATCCAGAAGAACGAGGAAATGTCGCCCTCCATGCAGGTGCTGGCGGTCAAGTTCCTGCAAGTCGCCTTCTACGGCATCGCGATCTATGTCGGGCTGCGCGCCACCGGCATCGACCTGACGGGGCTGGCCGTGCTGTCCGGGGCCATCGGCGTCGGCCTCGGCTTCGGCCTGCAAAAGGTGGTCTCGAACCTCGTGTCCGGCGTCATCATCCTGCTCGACAAGTCGATCAAGCCCGGCGACGTGATCTCGCTTGGGGAAACCTTCGGCTGGATCAACTCGCTCGGCGCGCGCTACGTCAGCGTCATCACCCGCGACGGCAAGGAATACCTGATCCCGAACGAGGACCTGATCACCAATCAGGTGGTCAACTGGTCCCATTCCAACGAATTCGTGCGCCTCGACATCTTTTTCGGCACCGCCTATGCCGACGATCCCCACATCGTCCGGCGTCTGGCGATCGAGGCCGCATCGGGCGTGGACCGTGTGCTCGCGTCGCGCCCGCCGGTGTGCCACATCGTCGGCTTCGGGGACTCGTCGGTCGATTACATCCTGCGCTTCTGGATCCGCGATCCCACCGGCGGGCTGACCAATATCCGCGGCAATGTCTACCTGGCGCTATGGGATACGTTCAAGGCGAACGGCATTTCCATCCCGTTCCCGCAGCGCGAGGTCCGGATGCTTGAAGACAGACCCGAACCGGCAGGTTAGAGACTTTTCGTGGTCGACAACATCGTCGGATCCAGCTTCAGCTCGATGATATGCAAGCCCCCCGTCAGCGCCTGCGCGTAGGCCTGCGCGAGCTGCGCGTTCGCGGTCACCACATGCCCCGTCCCGCCATAGGCGCGGGCCAGCGCGGCATAATCGGGGTTGAACAGATCCGTCCCCGACACGCGGCCGGGATACTGCTTCTCCTGGTGCATGCGGATCGTCCCGTAGCGCCCGTTATTGGCCACGATCACGGTGATATCCGCCCCGTATTGCCGCGCCGTCGACAGCTCCTGAATCGTCATCTGGAGACAGCCGTCCCCCGCAAGGCAGATCACCGGCTGATCCGGGTTCTGCAGCTTCGCTGAAATCGCGGCGGGCAGGCCGTAACCCATGGAGCCCGAGGTCGGCGCCACCTGCGTCCCGAAGCGCCGGAACCGGTAATAGCGATGCAGGAAGGCGGCGTAATTCCCGGCGCCGTTGGTGATGATCGTGTCGGGGCTCGCATTGTCGCGCAGCCAGCCGATCACCGCCTCCATCTGCACGTCGCCCGGCGTGGGCTGCGGCACCTGCCACGCCTCAAACTCCGCCCGTGCCTCCGACGCGCCCCGATCCGCAGCCGTGGGGGGCAGCATTTCGGACAATTGATATAGCATTGATCCAGGGGAGCCGGTCACCGCGAAGGTCGCCGGGTAGGTCTTGCTGGCCGCCTCTGCCTCGGGCGTCACCTGCAGGATGGTCGGCGGATCGGCGGGATCGAGCAGGGTGAAATCGGCGGTGGTGATGTCGTTCAACTCCGCCCCCAGCAGCAGGATGCAATCCGACTGCGACAGCCGTTTGCCCAAGGCCGGGTTCGCGCCCACGCCCAGATCGCCCGCGTAATTGGGGTGATCGTTGTCGATGTAATGCTGGCGGCGGAACGTCACGGCAATCGGCGCGCCCAACCGCTCTGCCAGCGCCTCCGCGCCCTGCCGGTCGGTGTCGGACCATTGCGATCCGCCGCACAGGATCAACGGGCGCTTGGCCAGCTTCAACGCCTCGGCAAAGGGCGCCAGATCGTCGGGGTTCACGCTGGCCGTTGCCCGTGCACCGGGGCGGGTCATCGGCGCGTCGGCCATCGCCGACAGGATATCCTCGGGCAGGGCCAGCACCACCGGGCCGGGCCGTCCCGCCTGCGCCACGGCAAAGGCGCGGTCGATATATTCGGCCAGCCGGTCGGTGCGCTCCACCTCGGCCACCCATTTCACGAGCGGGCCGAAAAATGCCCGGTAATCAACCTCCTGAAACACGCCCCGGTCGCGGTGCTTCAACGGCACCTGGCCCACGAAACAGACCATCGGCGTCGCGTCATGCATGGCGATATGCAGCCCCGCGCTGGCATTCGTCGCCCCCGGCCCGCGCGTCACGAACAGCACGCCGGGCTGGCCCGTCATCTTGCCATGGGCCTCCGCCATCATCGCGGCGCCGCCTTCCTGGCGGCAGACGATATTGGCGATGTCGTGGTCGTAAAGCCCGTCCAGCGCCGCCAGAAAGCTTTCCCCCGGCACCGAGAACACGCGCGCCACCCCATGCAGGGCCAGCCGATCCGCCAGTATCTTCCCACCATGTTGCCTGGTCATGCATCGCCCTCCGTTGCGCCGGAATCTTGGCGCTGCCGCCGCGCGATGTCCAGAACCCGCGCCGTCAAAGGCTCGCCTCCGGGCGGAACTCGGGCGGGATCGTATCCACGCCCTCCAGGATCAGGTCGGCAAGCATCCGCGCCATCACAGGCGCCATGGCAAGGCCGATCTTGAAGCCCCCATTGGCGATATAGGCACCCGGTCGCGTCGGATGCGGCCCCACCATCGGCGCCCGGCTGCGCGCGCGGGGGCGCAGACCGGCCCAACGCTCGATCACCGGCGCATCGGCCAGCGCGGGGACAACGGCCCGCGCCGCCGCGATCAGCGGATCAAGCTGCGCATCGGTGCCGGTCGCGTCCGCGAAGTCACGCTCGGTGGTCGAGCCGATCGCCACCGTGCCGTCGCCATGGGGGACGATATGCAGCCCCTCGGCAAAGACCTGCGGCGCGTCCCGCAGATCGCAGCGCAACAGCGCCGCCTGCCCCTTGATCGGTGCGCCAACCGGCTTGCCCAGCGTCGCCGAGATCCCTGCCAGGTCCGCCGCGCCCGTCGCCCAGACCTCGATGCCCGCGCGCGGCCGTATGCACAGGGTGTGTACAGGGTGTGTACGGATTGCACAGGCCAAGGCAGCGCAGGCTTGGCGGGGATGAAGGCGCGCGGTCAAGGTGTCGTGGACGACCAGCCCGGTGGGGCTTCGCACCCCCGTTCCGGCCTCGTCCGCCGGGATAACGCGCCAAAGGTAGCGGGCCTGCCAGTGCTCTCCCGCAGTCTCGGCCCGGCCGCGCGCCAGGGCGACCGAGGCCGCGTCCATCAGCGGTTGGATGCGCCCCGTGCGGGCATATCCGGGATCGCGGCCACTGGCCTCCGCAATGCTCGCCCACAGCGCTTCGGCCTCGTCCAGCGCTTTGAATTGCATGGCTTTCTTTGCGTTCCAGTTCTCCGGGACATGGGGCGCCAAGGCCCCCACGACGCCGCCCGACGCCCCCGCGCCAACGCCGCCCGGATCGACGACCTGCACCGTTGCACCGCGCCGCTCCATCTCCCAGGCCAGCATCAACCCGGTAATTCCAGCGCCGTGGATCGTGATATCGGGCATTGCAACTCCGCTAGGCTTGGCAGAACGTCCGCACGCAACGTGATAAGGCGCTCCATGGGCAAGGACCAGCACAGGATCGAATGGCGGGACGGCGTTCCCGTCTCGACCCAGTTCAACGATCCGTTCTATTCTCTCGACAACGGCCTGAACGAAACCCGCTATGTTTTTCTTGATGGAAATCAACTGCCTGCCCGGTTCCATGATGGCTTTCACCTGGCCGAGCTGGGGTTCGGCACGGGCCTGAATTTCCTTGCCGCACTGCACTCCTTTCGGCAATCGGGCTGCGGAGGCCGCCTGCATTTCACCTCGTTCGAAGCCTTCCCGCTGGCCGAGGCGGACATGCGCACCGCGTTGCAGCCCTATCCGGACCTGCCGACCGAGGCGCTGTTTGCCCGCAACGGCGGCGACTACGTGCTGACCGTTGTGGAGGGCGATGTCCGCGACACGCTGCCGAACTGGCAAGGCCTTGCAGACGCATGGTTTCTGGACGGTTTCGCACCCGCCAAGAACCCCGGGATGTGGGGCCCGGACGTGTTGGACGCGGTCGCCCGCCACACCGCGCCCGGCGGAACCTTCGCCACTTATACCGCCGTCGGCCATGTGCGCCGCGCGCTGGCCTCCGCCGGGTTCGACGTCCAGCGTATTCAGGGCTTTGGCCGGAAGCGCCACATGACCAAGGGTCGTCTGGCATGACCGACAATCCCCGCCTCGGCATTTACCTGATGGTTGCCACGACCTTCGTCTTCGCCATGCAGGACGGCATCAGCCGCCACCTTGCGGGGGAATACAACGTCTTCATGGTGGTGATGATCCGCTATTGGTTCTTCGCGGCCTTCGTCATCACCGTCGCGTCGCGGCAGGCGGGCGGCATCCGCGCCGCCGCCCGGACGGAACAGCCTGTGCTTCAGGCCGTCCGCGGCCTGTTGCTGGCGACCGAGATCTGCGTGATGGTCGCCGCTTTCATCCTGTTGGGGCTGGTCGAATCCCATGCCATCTTCGCCTGCTATCCGCTTCTGGTAGCGGCCCTTTCCGGACCGATCCTGGGCGAGAAAGTGGGCTGGCGGCGTTGGACCGCGATCGGAATCGGGTTCGTCGGCATCCTTGTGATCCTGCGACCGGGCGTCACGGTCTTCTCGATCGAGGCGTTGGTGCCGCTGTGCTCCGCCACAATGTTCGCGCTTTACAACCTGTTGACCCGCTATGCGGCCCGCAAGGACCGGGCGGCCACCAGCTTCTTCTGGACCGGCACGACGGGCGCGGTCGTCATGACCTGTGTCGGCATCTGGTTCTGGGAACCGATGACGCCCCCGGACTGGGCGTGGATGGCGCTTTTGTGCGTGACCGGCGCAACCGGCCATTTCCTGCTGATCAAGACCTACGAAGTGGCCGAGGCATCGGCGGTGCAGCCCTTCGCCTACCTGCAACTTGTCTTCGCCTCGCTCCTCGGGTTGATCGTGTTCGGCGAAAGCCTGGCCACGAATGTCCTGATCGGCGGCGCGATTGTCGTGTCGGCGGGGCTGTTCACCCTGTGGCGCGCACGGACAAAGGCGCTGGCCTGATCATTCGGCCGGCGTGGCGTGGTCCTGCGCTTTCAACTGGCTCAGGACAGACAACAAAGGATCGCCCCAGGTGCCACGATCCGGCGCGGGATGGGCGGCGGCGCTGACAAGGAACGCGGTTTCCGGCAGGGAGCGCACGTA
>Ga0100398_1000601_pt1 | contig 32489 bp, 33 predicted proteins | sample CryGeymeta201522_FD_81568 | JGI IMG/M metagenome (GOLD analysis project Ga0100398, IMG submission 81568) | Groundwater microbial communities from Crystal Geyser aquifers in Utah, USA - Crystal Geyser metaG 2015-22 | ecosystem: Environmental > Aquatic > Deep subsurface > Groundwater | place: USA...
CTCGCCTGCGACATCCGGATCGCCGCGGAAGAGGCGAAGTTCGGCTCCCCCGAGGCGCGGGTCTCCTCTTCCGTGACCGGCGGCGCAATGCGACTCGTTCAGGATCTTGTGGGCCCCGGCAAGGCCAGGGAGCTGCTGTTCACCTGCGATTACATCGATGGGAGAGAAGCGGAACGGATCGGACTCGTCAACAGGTGCGTCCCCTTGGAGAGACTGATGGAGGAGACCCTGGCCATGGCGAAGAAGATCGCCGCCAATTCGCTCTTCTCCATCAACCTGATCAAGAAGGGGCTTAACATGGCCTCGGAGGTCAGCCTGGAGGCCCTGATGGACTTCGAGGTTGAGGCCTGTCTGGCGACGGTGTCGGCGCCGGAGCGTCTAGCGAAGTTAGAGGAATTCGCTGAACGGAAGAAGTAGAAGGGGCGGGGCGCCCCCAGACGATCTTTCACCTGCAACTTGGATAGGAGGGTCGGTAACGAAGGCAATGGAGGAGCGGATGGATCGGTTCCAAAAGAAAACAAATAGCTAATGACAAAGGAGGGTAAGAAAATGAAACGTTCATTGATCAATGTATTGGCAGTCTTGATGGTCGTGTGCCTGGGATTTGCGGTCCAGGCGTCGGCCGCGGACAAAATCTTCCTGACACTCGCATCGGGAAGCCCCGGCGGGGCCTACTATCCGCTTGGGGGCGGCATGTCCGTCGTGGTTCAGAAAACCGTTGAAGGCTTCCGCTGTGCCTCCGAATCCACAGGGGCCTCGGTGGAGAACAGCCGCCTCGTCGGCAGCGGCGATTCGGACATGGGGATGGTCATGGGAAGCGTCGGCTACAACGCCTCCCAGGGAAAGGCGCCCTTTGAGAAGAAGTACGACATCGTCGCCCTCTTCCAGATGTACCCCGCGCCCCAGCACCTCGTGACGACGGCCCAGTCCAAGATCAAGACGATCGCCGACCTGAAGGGAAAGAAGGTTTCCATCGACGTGCCGGGCAGCGGCTGCTCGACCATGGCAAAGATCATCCTCGAGGAGGCGGGTTTCGACTTGGCGAAGGACCTGACGATCGCCAACCTCTCCCAGACAGAATCGGTCCAGGCCCTCAAGGACGGGGTCGTGGACGCGGTCTTCTTCAACTTCGCCTATCCAGGCTCCGCGGTCATGGACCTGGCGGCCACCCGCGACATCGTCCTGGTTCCCATGGACCAGAAGCTGGCGGACAAGATCCTTAAGAAGTACCCCTATTACGTCAAGATCGTCATCCCGGGGAAGACCTACTCCAAGGTGGATCAGGACGTCCTGTGCCTGGGCGATTCCAACGTCATGATCGCCAACAAGAAGATGAAGGATGATGTCGCCTACAAGATCGTGAAGGCGATCTACAGCAATGTCAAGGAGGGGCAGTACGCCCTGATCAACGTCCATCCCGTTGCAGCTCAGCTCACGCCGCAGAACGCGATCAACAGCCCACTGCCGCTGCATCCCGGGGCGGCGAAGTATTTCAAAGAAGTCGGGGCGCTGAAGTAGGAAAACCGGCACCGGTTCATGAAGATCGGAGATACGGAGCAGTGAAACAGTCGGGGGGCCGGGCGGCGCCGGCGGCCCCTTCCTTCTCTCTTCCGGGTTTCAAAACAGAAGGGACTGGGGGCGTACGTGTGCAGGATCCTCTGTCTTTTGCTGGCCATTTTGTCCCTTGCGGGCGGTGTACAGGCCGAGCCTTGTGCGGAGGAGCGTCTGACCTTTCAGATCGTCCGTACGGTCGGGGAAGAGGTGCTCTGGGAATCCCCCGTGAAACGTGGGGATTTTTTCACGATCGAATACCGCCACTCCTCCGATCACACGCCGGTGCGGGATCTGTTCACGATCAGCGATGAAGGGGAGATCATCCTCATCGAGGAAAGCTATCTCTGGTACGGGGCGGGTCTGGAGTCCCACCCCGATGTCGGGAAAACCGACTTCTCCGGGGAGTGGACCCGGGTGCGCCTGCACCGGCCTTTCCCACGGTTTCTGCTCCGGGTCGGAGAAGTCGCCAACCATGTCCTGACCCTTCACGGCCGGGACGTACCGCTGTTGTCCTTCGCCAAGGGGGGGGATTCCATATGGATTCGCATAATGAAGATCGTCAACAAACGATAGAGAAAGAACCGGCGATCCCAGGTGCCGCCGCGACGGAACAGGAAACGGAAGAGGCCCAAGCGGCGAGGCGCGCCAAGAAAATGCTCGATGAATTCGAACGGAAACGCGAATACGGGGGCCTTCCTGCCCTGCTCATCTCCATCGCGGCCGTGATCACCTCCTGCTATCATCTGCTTTACGCCTACTTTCACCCCTTCTTCGCCCTGGACCACCGGGCGCTGCACTGGCTTTTGATGTCCGTAATGCTGTTCGCCCTTTACCCGTTTTCCAGAAAGCGGTCTCCGCTGACGCGCATGTCCATACCCGACGCAATCTTTCTTGTCGTCTCGGTGGGCATCTGCCTGTGGATTTTCACCTATTCCACCAGCATCATGAACCGGGCGGGAAGCTTCGGCGCCCTGGACGTCGTCATGGGGACCGTCCTGGTGCTGATCGTCCTGGAGGCGGCCCGCCGTGCCGCGGGCCTGGCCGTTCCGCTAATCGCCGTCGTATTCATCTGTTACGCCCTGTTCGGTCCCTACCTACCGGACGTCCTGGCCCACAAGGGCTACAGCATCGAGAGGCTCTGCACCTACCTGTCTCTTTCCACGGATGGCATTTTTGGGGTTCCCATCGGGGTGTCGGCCAACTTCATCCTCCTGTTCATCCTCTACGGCGCCCTCCTCCGGAAGACAGGCGCCGGCCAGTTCTTTACCGACGTTGCCTTCGCTTTGACCGGCTGGACGCGGGGAGGACCCGCGAAGGCCGCCGTCGTCTCCAGCGCCTTCTTCGGAATGATCTCGGGGAGCTCGGTCGCCAACACGGTCACAACGGGCACCTTCACCATTCCCCTGATGAAGCGGACCGGCTATCCTGCCCATTTCGCGGGCGGCGTCGAAGCTTCGGCCTCCACGATGGGTCAGATCATGCCGCCCATCATGGGGGCCGCCGCCTTCATCATGGCGGAGTTCCTCTCTGTCCCCTACTACAAGGTCTGCATCGCCGCCGCCATTCCGGCGACCCTCGCCTTCTTCTCGACGTTCATGCAGGTCCATTTCCGGGCCGTATCCCTGGGTCTCGTCGGCCTTCCCCGGAACGAGCTGCCGAAGATCGGCGCCGCCTTCGCCGCAGGCTGGCACCACCTCTTCTCCATCTTCCTGTTGATCGCCTTCCTGGTGCAGGACTTCTCTCCCGAGCGGGCCGTCTTCTGGGCGATCCTCGCCACGATTGCCACCTCCTTCCTCATGTGCCTCATCAGGAAGGAATCGCTGAAGGTCGTCGGGAAGCTGATCCTGGAGGGTCTGGAGGAAGGCGCGATCGGCGCTGTCGAGGTGGCCGCCGCCTGCGCCGCGGCGGGGATCATCATCGGCTCCATCACTATGACCGGCCTGGGGATCAAGTTCTCTTCGATGATCGTCGACGCCTCCCTGGGTAAGCTCTATGTGGCCCTGCCGTTCACGATGATCGCCTGCCTGTTCCTGGGGATGGGCGTGCCGACGACGGCCCAGTACGTCATCATCACCGCGCTGGTGGCGCCGGCCCTCATCCAGATGGGGGTCCTGCCCATGGCCGCCCACCTCTTCATCCTCTACTTCGGGACGCGCGCGGACATAACACCCCCCGTGGCCCTGGCCGCCTATGCGGCGGCGGGAATCGCCCATTCCGATCCCTGGAAGACTGGATGGGCGGCCTTCCAGCTCGGGATCGCCGGATTCATCATCCCGTTCATGTTCGTCTACGCCCCCGAGTTGCTCTTCGTCGGCAGCCTCTGGAAGATCCTCCCGGCCCTGCTGACGGCCACCTTCGGGGTCTACTGCCTCGCCGCGGCCGTCCAGAGATGCCTCCTTCTCAAAACGAGATGGTACGAAGCCGCCATGCTGCTTGTCGCCGCCCTGCTGCTGATCAAACCGGGGCTCCAGACCGATCTGATCGGCGCCGCCCTGTTCCTCGTCGTTTTTCTGCTCCAGTGGTTCCGCAGGAAGCGCGAAGGCGGACCGGCAGCCCTGGTATGACGAACGGCCTCGTACGTAAAATGATTCATTGAAAGGGGTAGGCAGGTCGTCCGGAAGGTACTGCGACGGTTATGAAGCCTTCAGGCCGTACTTCTTGAGCTTGTAGCGGAGCATCCGTTCGCTGATCCCGAGGAGGTCGGCGGCGCGGCTCTGATGGTCGCCGGCCTTCTCCATTGCCTCGACGATCAGATTCCTCTCCAGTTCCTCGATCGATCCGCGGAGAAGCCCCTCCTCCGCCTTTCGGCCTGCCGCGGTCTCCTCCATGCTTTCACGGAACGGGAGATCCTCGACAGAGATCACCGCCTCCCGGGCGATGACGACGGCCCGCTCGATGATGTTCTCGAGTTCGCGGACGTTCCCAGGGTAGTCGTACTTGAGGAGGACATCCTGCGCCTCGCTGGTCAGACCTTCGATTTCCCTGCCGTTTTCCTCCGCGTACTTCTTCAGGAAATGGTCGATCAGGGGGGGAATGTCCTCCCGGCGCTCCCGGAGCGGCGGGAGCGACATCATAACGACGTTCAGGCGGTAGAAAAGGTCCTCCCGGAATGCCCCCTCCTTCACCCGTTGTTCCAGGTCCCGGTTGGTCGCGCTGATCACCCGGACGTCGGTGCGGAGCGTCTGGTTCCCGCCGAGGCGCTGGAACTCGCGCTCTTGAAGGAAACGAAGGAGCTTCACCTGGACCTGCGGCGAGAGCTCGCCGACCTCGTCGAGGAAGAGCGTCCCCCCGTCCGCCTCCTCGAACCGGCCGACCCGTCTCGCCGTCGCCCCGGTGAAGGCCCCCTTCTCGTGGCCGAAGAGCTCGCTCTCCAATAAATTCTCGTGCAGGGCGCCGCAGTTGACCGCGATGATCCGCCGCGCCGCCCGCGGGCTCAACTGGTGGATCAGCCGGGCGAGGAGTTCCTTCCCGGTCCCGCTCTCCCCCTGCAGCAGGACCGTGGCGCGGCTCGCGGCCACCCGGCCGGCCATGTTGATCAGCGCGCTCATCTTCTGGCTCCGGTAGATGATCCGGTCCGTCGTCACACCCTTCTCGCCGAACGGTTCACCACGGAAAAAGCCGCGGAGGATCTCGTTCTCCTTGAGCAGCGTCCTCCTCTCCGCGACGCGTTTCACCAGCAGGAGGAGCTCTTCGAACTCGATCGGCTTGGTGATGTAATCCAGGGCGCCGGCCTTCATCGCCTCCACGGCCATGTCGATGGTCCCCTCGGCCGTGACGATGACGATGTCGATCTCGGGGTTCATCCCCTTGACGGCGCGAAGGACCTGCATCCCGTCCATCCCGGGCATACGGTAATCGAGGAGGATCAGGTCGTAGTGGCCCTCCCGGACACGCTGCACCGCCTGCTCGCCGTTTTCGGCCTCGCCGACGATGTGCCCCTCCTTTCGGAGGAAGTCCCGCAACATCTCCCGCTGGTTCTGCCCGTCTTCCACCGCCAGAATGCTGAGCTTCTTCATGAGGTGATTGCCCCCTTCTCTTTGTGTCTCTCCGTGGGAAGCAGGATCTCGAACGTCGTTCCCTCCCCCTTCCGGCTCACGACGCGGATCTCACCCCCGTGACCGCGGATGATCTCGTGAGCCAGCGGCAAACCGAGCCCCAGTCCCTTCTCCTTTGTCGTGTACTCGGGGTTGAAGATCCGGTCCGCCTCTTCGGTCGTGATGCCGCAGCCCGTGTCGGCGAACCGGATGCTCACCCGCCCCTTCTCCGCATGCCGGATGGAAAGGGTGACAACCCCCTCACCGCTGATCGACTCCATCGCGTTCTTGACGAAATTGAGCAGGGCCTGCTGGAGCTTGTCCATGTCCATCGGGATGACGACCGATTCGCTCCCCCAGTTCGTCCGGAGGCTGATGCCCTTCGCGGCGGCCTCCGCGGAAATCAGATTCACGATCTTCTGGAGGACCTCCTGAACCGGACAGTCGCGGAGCTCGAGGCGTCGGCTCTTCGAAAAGGTCAGGAACTCCTCGATGATCCCGTTAAGCCGCCGGATTTCGTCACGGATAACCCCGGCCAGGACGCCGAATTCCTTCTTCTTTTCCTCGTCTGCGGGCATATACTCCCGCTTCAGCCGTTGGCTTGCCATGCTGATCGCGTTCAGCGGATTGCGGATCTCGTGGGCAACGCCGGCGGCAAGCTGCCCGAGAGAGGAGAGCCGTTCCGCCTTTTCCAATTGACGGGTCATCTCCACAATTCCCGCGAGGTGACGGTTCTGGTCATTGTAGAGGAGCCACATGGACAGCAGCGCAATCAGGACGACGAACGTGAGAAATATAAACATGTTTCGCCGGTTCTCGTCGAGGATCTGATCCGTGTTCCCCCGGTCCAGGCCAAGGCGGATGGTCCCGGCGAACTCGCCGCCCAGGCGGAGCGGGGCGATAATTTCAAAAAGGCTCTTGCCGCCGACGTTCACCTTACGGCTCTCGAACGGGATGGTCCCGGAGAGGATCTTCGCAACCAGCGGATTGTCTTTTTTCAACTCCTCCGGCAGCTTTCCGGCATTGCCGAGGGGCATCCCCTTCTTGTCCCGGACGGTGAGATAGACGAGGCCCTGCCCCTCTCCTAACTTTTCCATCGCCTTTTCAACCGAAACCCGCATCCCCCAGTAGCGCAAACTCTCTTTGTCCAGCGCGATGATGATCGTCCCGCTTTCGTCCTTGCGGCTGAGGGCGATAAAACCGATCTTCTTCAGACGGTTCAGTTGGTTGAGGCGGTTGATCAGATCGGCGGTCCCCTTCGGTTGGACCCTCGCCGTCGCGGGCGCCTTCCCACCGAAGAGATCATCCGAAAGCGTCCGGCTCTGGAAGAGCACATCCCCCCATGCATTGAGAACGGCCACGAGCCAGAGGTTCTTTTCCTCTGCAAACCGGCGGATATAGCTCCCGCTCAGATGCTCCGTCTTCCATTGGTTGTCGATCTCGCGCCCCATCGCAACGATGGCTTCGGTGAGCAGTTTCTGGGGGGAGAAGACCATCTCGCTCAGCGGGGTGGAAACGCCTCCTTCCGTCCTTTGCGACGCGATGATCATGGTTTTCAGGTTCTCTTCGGTGAGCCGCTCGACCACCCCGATGATCCGTTTCCCCTGGTCTTCCATGAAACCGATGAGGGTCCGTTCGCTCCGCTGGAGGTCCATGATCCCCATCGTCAGGATCAGGGCGATAAATACCGCGCAGACGAGACCGACGGCCAGCGGCTGGAGGAAGGGGCGATTGAAACGGAGGGGACGCTGCTGCCAGACGATCTTTCCTTCAGGGCTCATAATGCCTTTCCATCATCGAAATTCGGGGACTTCGTTTGTTAAGGCGATCGGCGAATCTGTCGACCGGCAGGGCTATCGTCCTAAAGTCCGCATCAGAAATCCGCGGGGCCATCATAGGCCATTCCCCCGGAAAGTCAACGAATTCTTGTATCGCACCCCCGGGAAGGGTGGCGAAAAGAGACCTCAAACAAAAACCGCTGTGGCTGTTTTCGACATTTTTGTCGATTTCCGGTTACGACCGGGTTCCGGATGCAACTGTTTATTTTCAATGGATTTCTACGGTCTCTCGCCCAGAGACCGTGACGTTTCTTGCCGCACGTTCGATCCCCCCGGAGATGGCGTCCAAACAGAATCCACGGAAATATTGTCTTATTTCAATGTATTGCAGATGTCAGGAACTACTGGCACGGGAGATGCAGTACCCTACATCCGAAAGCACATGTTGACTGAACGCGGGCACGATCAGCCGACAGTAAAATGACCAAAGGAAAACCGATGGGTTTTCCAACTCCTGAATGCGGGGAGGCTCTCGGAGCCTCCCCGTTTTTTTTGCATCAATCATGCCGGACATCGCAGCATCTCCAGATATCATTTCCGCTGTTTTTCGGCATTGGCCTCCCGGATTTTCCGCCACTGTTCGATCCGCTCTCCAATGATCTTCTCATACCCCCGATCGGTCGGCCGGTAGAACCGGCCCCCCTTTCCCCGGAGTTCATCCGGCAGGTATTCCTGCGGGACATAGGCGTCGGCAAAATCGTGGGCGTAGAGGTACCCCTTGCCGTAGTCCAGCTCTTTCATCAATCGGGTCGGGGCATTCCGGATGTGGAGCGGAACGGGGAGGGTCCCCGTCTTCTCGATCGTCGCCCGGACCTGGCCGTAACCGGCGTAGAGGGCGTTGCTTTTCGAGGCGGTTGCGAGGTAAACCGTCGCCTGCGCGAGGGCCAGCTCCCCCTCGGGGGAGCCGAGAAAGTGGTAGGCCTGCATCGCGTCGATAGCCACGGTCAGGGCGCGCGGGTCGGCGTTCCCGACATCCTCGGAGGCAAAGCGGATCAGCCGCCGGGCGATATACAGGGGGTCCTCCCCTGCCATCAGCATCCGGCCGAGCCAGTAGAGGGCCGCGTCGGGATCGCTCCCCCGGAGGCTCTTGTGGAGGGCGGAGATGAGGTTGTAATGCTCCTCCCCGCTTTTATCGTATTGAAGGGCCTTTTTCTGGATCGCCTCTTCGACAAAGGCGCGGGTGACAAGATGGCCGCCCTCCCCTGCCCTGTCTGCAAGCGAGACCGCCGCTTCGAGGCTGTTCAGGGCGGCGCGGGCGTCCCCATCCGCCGACCAGACGATGTGGGTCAGCGCCTCCGGCTCGATCTCGAGGCCGAGGGCGCCGAACCCCCGTTCACGGTCCAAAAGCGCGATCCGGACGATCCGGGCAAGATCCTCCTCGGTAAAAGGCTTGAGGGTGAGGACGCGCATCCGGGAGAGGAGCGGCGAAATGACCTCAAAAGAGGGATTTTCCGTCGTGGCCCCGATCAGCGTAATCAGGCCGCTCTCGACATGGGGGAGGAAGGCGTCCTGCTGCGACTTGTTGAAGCGGTGAATCTCGTCCACGAAGAGGATCGTCCGGCGCCGGTGGAGCCGCCACAACTCGGCGGCCTCATCAACGACGGCGCGGATCTCCTTCACGCCGGAGAGGACCGCAGAGAAGCTGATGAAGCGGGATTTGGTCTCTCCGGCCAGGATCCGGGCGAGCGTCGTCTTCCCGGAGCCGGGAGGCCCCCAGAAGAGGACCGAGAAAAGGCGGTCTTCTTGAACGGCCCGCCGCAGGAGGCTGTCCGCGCCCAGCAGGTGGTCCTGGCCGACGTACTCGTCGAGACTCCGGGGCCGCATCCGGTCCGCCAGCGGTCGGTTGTCGTTCTTTTGATCCTGTTGATCAAAAAGATCCACGTTTCAATCCCCGGAATGATCGCAATCGGTATTCAATCTTTTTTCACCGGCCTCACACTGTTTTTTCCGGCGCTGCCGGGCCGCATCAACGATGTCGAGAAGGGTCGTCAGCCGGTCTTTCGGAGCCTCGCTGCGGAAGCGATCCCAGACCTCCGGCGTCAAAGCCTCGCGCAGGTATTCCTCGACCGGGAATCCGGCACTCCAGCAGCGAACAACCTGCCGGCAGGGAAGCTCCCCCGCCTCCCGTTCACAGTAGGAAAAGGGGACCTCGCCGCCGAGTCGCGGACAACGGATAATTCGTTCCCGACAGGACTTCATTCTTTCGTCCGCTAATCCATTTTCCTCGGCCATCCCATCCCCCTTTGTTGTCCCGATCATCCCCTGCATAAAAGGGAATCCCGTGTTTTGATTGCGGGGGAAACCGGGAGCTGTCCCTCCCTTTCCCCGGAAAGCAAGGCAGTCCCGAGAAAGATCAGAATAAGACCTGTCGTGATCAGCCGTTTGGATACCATTCTTCGGATTCCTCTTCCTTCTCCATCTCTTTCAGACGCCGTTTTGCCTGCCGCTTTTTCCGTGCGTACCCGTAAACGAAGATGAGTGCGGCCATAAACCAGAGCGTTGAAACGCTCGTGATGATCGGGATCCAGGAAACGCGGAGCTTCAGATAGACCAGCCACCGCTCCTCCAGATCAGCGATGTTCATCCCCGTCCCCCGCCGGAGCGCCCCCTCCAGATCCCCGTAACGGGTGTAGTCCCGGATCAGGCGATGGAAGGCCTCCCGCCCCACCTTGTTGATGAGAAAGGAGACAAACATGAAGCTCTCCGCATAGGCCAGTTCGGCCGCTCCCTCCTCCGCGGGAAACGACAGCGTTAAGACCGGCAGCGGGATCAGCCGGTCCATGAGGGAGGCCCTCGTCAGGACGGAGATCCGGGAAAAGGTCCACTCCCGCGCCTCGTACATCGCAAGCCCCTCGTTCAGCCACACCGGAACCGTCACCCCCACGAGGGCTCGCCCCAGGGCAATGTGGCTGAACTCGTGGGCAAAGACGTCAACAACATCGATCCGGCTCCCCTTGGCCGCCCGCGGCGAACGCAGGACGATGACGTTCTGTGCGGGATAGGCAACCCCAATGGCCCAGAGGGGAATCCAGGTCCCGCCGGGCTGGGCCTCGCGGAAGGCTTCCAGCGTCGGGCAGAGACAGATCTCCGTCTTTTCAGCAAAATCCACCCCGATATCGGCGATGACCCTCTCCCGGATCCGGAGGGATTCGCGCTCCAACTCCGCCGCGAGCCCCTCGTCCCCCGCGGCATAGCGGATGACGAAACGGCTGTTTTCCATGCGGAGTTCCCCAACACCGGCGCCCGCTGGGGACACGAACATGAGCAGCACAAAGATGATCGCCGTTAAGGTTTTCCCCATTTCAGGAATGAACACCTACGTAAAGCGGGAATGACATCTTAGACCCTGTGCGGCGAAATAAAGGCCTCAATACGGATGTCTTAGGAAAACTCTAATGGATGCATCGGGAGGTTGCAAGAAAATTATGGGGAAGCCGACATCCATGCCATCAGAAAGAACCACACAGCGGGATGAAACGGGGCGCAAATCGGCGGATGAAGAGACAACGCCCTCCGAGCCAAACGAGGCGTAGATCCGTTTTACACAATTTGTTTAGGGGCCGCCCCGAACGGGACGGCCCGATGGAATCCGTGCCGATCCCCGGCCATTCATCCCCTCGCGAAAGGAACGAATGGCCGGAGAATCGATTTGATCACGGTTTCGGGAACCCCGCGATCGCTTTCAGCGCCCGCTGGATCTCTTCATCGGGCAGTTCATGGGGCGCCAGTTTCCCGGAAAGGTAGGCATCATAGGCCGCCATATCGACCATCCCGTGGCCGCTGAAGTTGAAGAGGATCGTCCGCTCTTTCCCCTCCTCCTTTGCGCGCCTGGCCTCCGCGACGACCGCAGCGATCGCGTGGTTGGTCTCCGGGGCCGGGATGATCCCCTCGGTCCGCGCCCACTGGACGCCGGCCTCGAAGGTCTTGATCTGGTCGTAGGCCGTTGCCTCAATCAACCCCTCCCGGAGAAGATGGCTGATGATCGGCGCCATCCCGTGGTAGCGAAGCCCCCCGGCATGGATCGGCGCCGGGACAAAGCCGTGGCCGAGGGTGTACATCGGCAGCAGCGGCGTCTTCATCGCCAGGTCGCCGAAGTCGTAAGCGAACGGCCCCTTTGTCATTGTCGGGCAGGATGCGGGCTCGGCCCCGATGATCCGCACCTGCTTTCCGTGGATCTTGTCGCGGACGAAGGGGAGCGCGGTGCCGGCGAAATTGCTCCCGCCCCCCGCGCAGCCGATCACCACGTCGGGATAGACCCCGATCTTTTCGAACTGCTTCTGCGCCTCCAGACCAATGATCGTCTGGTGCATGAGGACGTGGTTCAGGACGCTTCCCAGGGAATATCGGGAATTCTCCCGGGAGACGGCGTCCTCTACCGCCTCGCTGATCGCGATCCCGAGGCTCCCCGGGGAATCGGGATGCGCGGCCAGGACCTGACGCCCTGCCTCGGTCCGGTCGCTGGGGCTGGGGATGCACTCGGCGCCCCAGGTGTTCATCATCATCCGCCGGTAGGGCTTCTGCTCGTAGCTCACCCGGACCATGAAGACCCTGCACTCCAGGTCGAACATCTTGCAAGCCATCGCCAGCGCGCTCCCCCACTGGCCGGCGCCGGTCTCCGTGGAGAGCCGTTTAACGCCGAAGACCTTGTTGTAATAGGCCTGCGGGATGGCGGTGTTCGGCTTGTGGGAGCCGGCAGGACTCTGGCTCTCATTCTTGTAGTAGATCTTCACGGGGGCGCCCAGGAGCTTCTCGAAATTCCTGGCCCGGCAGAGGGGGCTGGGCCGCCAAATCAGGTATTTCTCGATGACCTCGTCGGGGATGTCGATCCACCGCTGCTGGCTCACCTCCTGCTCGATGAGGTTCATCGGGAAGATCGGCGCCAGATCCTCCGGCCCGACCGGTTTCCCCGTCCCCGGATGGAGGGGGGGACTCATCGGTTTGGGCAAATCCGCCTGGATGTTGTACCACTGCCTCGGGATCTCGTGATCCGCCAAAACAACCTTGGTCTGTTCCATAATCCGTCTCCTTTTTTTAGTGGAAATCCCTGTCATCCTGAACCTGTCGAAGGATGACCGTTTGCGTCATGGTTCGACAAGCTCACCATAACAAAAGTCCATGACTGCAATAATCCTTCAAACCCCTCAAAACAAAAAAGCCATGGGAACTTCCCATGGCTTGCTATATGATCATTCTGAGCATGGGAAGGGGTTTACCCCGCCCACAGCCCCTCTTTTTGAAGAGCTACGGGCAGACGACCATCGTCCGCCACCGCCAGAACAACATTTTAACTCTTGCACGCATCTTCACGACTCCTGCTTTTCCCGACTTTAGAGTCTTCCTAACACAGGGTAAAAACGGATGTCAAGGGGTTATTTATGACCAAAATATCCCTTGACAAACAAAAACAGCCTCCTTATACTTCAAGCTCTCGAAAGTGATGTCTTATCAAAAAGAATATCCAAATCCAACGCAAGGAGGTGTATTTATGAAGAAATCAGTATTACTTTCCATGTCTTTGTTGCTTTTTGTCGGTTTGTTCATGGTATGTCCACTCACGTATGCCCAAAACACAATAAAGGTGGGCATTGTTGACACCTACACAGGGCCCGCAACGACATTTACCATGGATGTCCTGGATGGTTTCAAGCTTGCCGTCAATGAAATTAATGCAAAGGGCGGCGTCCTCGGGAAAAAGATTGAATATACGACCCGCGACGAGAAGTTCAAACCGGATATCGGCCTTGCCATGGCAAAAGAGCTTGTACTGAAGGAAAAGGTTGACATTCTCATGGGTACGATCAACAGCGCCACAGCCCTCGCCATTTCCGATTTCGCGAAAAAAGAAAAGCTGCCATTTTTTGTGACCTTTTCGAAAAGTGAGAAGATCATAGGCGAAAAAGGACACCCGTACATATTCAATATGAACGAAAATACCGCAATGGTAGGAAAGGCCGCCGCCGTTGCACTGGCGAAAAAACCATACATAAAATACTGGATCGCCGGCGACGATTATGAATACGGCCACGCCATTGCGAACAGTCTATGGAATAACCTGAAAAAGTTGAAACCGCAGGTACAGAAGGCTGGAGAATCGTGGTGGAAGGTCGGAGAAGCCGATTTTACCCCCTATATTACCCAGATTCTTGCAGCCAAGCCTGATTTCATCATCGCAGCCACCGGCGGCGCCGGCATGGTCAATTTCCAGAAGGCCGCAAAGGCAACCGGGTTAAGCCAGAAAATACCATTCTATCAGCATACGGCGATCGAGCTTTCCGTTCTGAAACCCCAGGGACAAAACGCGCCTGAAGGCGTCTTCGGAACGGCCAACTATTTCTTCTACTATCCCGATACCCCGTCGAACAGGGCCTTTGTCGATGAATTCAAGAGGGCATACAACAGAGAACCGAGAATCGGCGCCCTTTCCGGGTATATGACAGCCCGGTTCATAGCCGCAGGGTACAAAAAGGCCGGCAAGATTGATACGGAAGGTCTGATCAAGGCCCTCGAAGGCATGTCGCTCGACAGCCCTGTGGGCCCAATGGCCATCAGAGGGTGCGACCACCAGCTTGAGCTTCCCATGTATTTCGGGGTAACGACGAAGAATCCCAAGTATGACTTTCTCGTAGCAGGCGATGTTCAGGCAATCCAGGCAAAAGATTATATGCCTACCTGTGATGAGGTACTCAGGGTCCGCAAGTAGGAGCCTTCTCACAGGAGTTCTATACATGGACGCCGTCTATTCGATCATATCGGCGGGTGTTCTGTCGCAGGTTTTTGTGGGCCTGAGCCGCACCACCATCCTCTTCATTGTGGCCTCAGGCCTGACCCTCATTCTGGGAGTCCTCCGAATCCCCAATGTGGCCCACGGCTCTCTCTATATGATCGGGGCATTTACCGCTTTCACGGTAACGAAGCTGTCCGGCGGCGGCTCTGCCGGTTTCTGGATAGCTCTCGTCATTGCCCCTTTAATTGTGGCCTTGATAAGCCTTATTGCGGAAAGGGGGATGTTTCAGTTTCTCTACGAGCGGGAGCACCTCATGCTCCTCCTCCTGACCTTTGCGTTTTCCCTTGTTTTTGGCGACCTGGTTAAACTTGTATGGGGCGGCGAGTACAAATCCGTACCGGTGCCCCATATTTTTCAGGGTTTTGTGCCCCTATTCGGAGGCCTTCCCTTTCCCCTCTATAACCTCTTCCTCCTCCTTGCAGGCCCCGTTGTGGCCATACTCCTCTATCTTCTGACGAACAAGACAAAGATGGGGAAGATAGCGCGGGCGGCGGCAGTGGACAGGGAGATGGTAGGCGCTGTCGGCATCAACGTAAGCCGGGTCTTTGCAACCGTCTTTGTCATCGGCTGTTACCTTGCCGGGCTTGGGGGCGTCCTTGTGGCGCCTACGGTAAGCGTTACCCTCGGCATGGACCATAACCTCATTATAGAGGCATTTCTCATTGTCATTATGGGAGGATTGGGGAACATCTGGGGCGCACTGCTCGGCGCCTTGATATTCGGCCTTACGCAGTCGCTGGGCATTCTCATATGGCCGAAATTTGGAATTATTTTCCCCTATCTCGCCGTAGTTGTCGTATTGCTGTTCAGGCCAACCGGGCTCCTCAAGTCCACATGGTAATGGAGTGCGTATGAGCAGGCAAACCATTTTGGGGCTGGGTGCGGGCATCATCGTTCTTCTGTTGTTCCCTGTATTTCTCCCGCGATTTTACGTTTATCTCGTCTCGATCATTTTGCTCTACGGTCTTCTTGCCACAAGCCTGAATCTTGTTCTCGGATACGGAGGGATTTTTCAGTTCCACCATGCCGTATTCTATGGGGTTGGCGCCTACGGAACAACGCTTATGCTGACGAAGACAGGGTTGCCCCCCATGCTTGCATTCATTGTCGGGCCCCTGGCATCGGCCGCATTCGGCCTTGTTATCGGCATCATCTGTATCCGCCTTTCCAAGCTTTACTTCGGCATGCTGCAGATATCTCTCGGTTCCCTTGTCTGGGCCATTGTTTACCGCTGGTATTCCTTTACCGGAGGCGACGACGGGATACACGGCATACCCATTCCGGAGATGCTTTCATCACCAAAGAGCGCCTACTATTATACGTTGATCATTACGCTCGCATCTCTTTTTGTAATGTGGAAAATTATCCGCTCTCCTTTCGGGAGCGCCCTCCAGGGCATCAGGGACAATCCGGTGAGAAGCGAGATGATCGGCATAAACGTCAGAATGCATCAACTCCTTGCCCTTGTCCTTGCCGGATTTTTTGCGGGGGTTGCAGGTTCTCTCTTTGTTGTTGTTGATAATACGGTTTTCCCCGACATGCTTTTCTGGACCCTCTCCCTGGAAATCCTCATCATGTGTTTGCTGGGGGGGTGGTTTACATTCCTGGGGCCTATGCTCGGCGCTGCCGTCATCGTGGCCCTGAGAACATTTGTAAGCGCCTATACAGACTATTGGGCGCTTGTTCTCGGCATCATCATGATGCTCGTCATCTTATTCCTGCCCAACGGCATCCTGGGCTATGTTGAGGAAAAATTCAAAAGGGGATTTATGGAACCGGAAATAGAGGGACAATAAGTGTTAGAGGTAACATCCCTATCAAAAACCTTTGATGGGTTCAAAGCGGTGAACGATGCAAACCTTGCCGTGGGAAAAGGTGAAATCGTCGCAGTGATCGGGCCAAACGGGGCAGGAAAAACAACCCTCTTCAACCTCATTACAGGAATTATCAAGCCTGATTCAGGCCGGGTGCTCTTTAAAAATGAAGACATTACAGGGCTTCCTCCCCATGAAGTCTGCCGAAAGCGAATCTCCCGCTCCTTTCAGATCGTCAATGTGTTTCAAAGGCTTACCGTTTTTGAGAACGTGCAGATATCGGTATTGTCACGCGAGAAAATGACCTGGAACCTCTTTACCCCTTCGGCAAGTCTGGCAATCAAAGAAACGGATGAGATCCTCGAAAGTGTCGGCCTCCTGAAGAAAAAAAACCGCACTACGGCGCTGCTCTCCCACGGTGACCGCAAAGTCCTGGAGATCGCGATGGCCTTGGGGGGCAACCCCGAGTTCCTGATCCTCGATGAACCCACCGCCGGCATGGCCGCCGAAGAGACCTCCCGGTGCATTGACCTCATAAAAAAGCTTTCCCAAACCATGGGACTTACCATCCTTTTCTGTGAACATGACATGGAGATCGTCTTCGGGATCGCCAACCGTATTATGGTTATGGTGAGAGGCGGTACGGTGATCCAGGGGTCCTGCGAGGAGGTGCGGTGCAACGAGGCGGTACAGGATGCGTATCTTGGCGGGAGCGACGTATGCTTGATGTGAGGGGGATTGAAACATATTACGGCTCAAGCCATATCCTCTTCGGCGTCTCCCTCGCTGTCAACAAAGGAGAGGTGGTCGGTCTTCTGGGGAGAAACGGCGCCGGGAAAAGCACCACCATGCGGAGCATCATGGGCCTTACCCCTCCCCGAAAAGGGCAAATCTCCTTTAACAATGAAGACATTACAGGCCACAGACCATTTTTGCTCTTCCGAAAAGGGATCGGTTATGTCCCTGATGATCGCAGGGTCTTTGCAGATTTAAGCGTCGATGACAACTTGGAGATCGTGTTCCGCAGCGGAACCGAATGGAATAAAGAGAGGGTTTACGGGCTCTTCCCCGCTCTGGGTGAAATCAAAACAAGAAGGGCCGGGAACCTGAGCGGCGGCGAACAGCAGATGCTCACCATTGCCAGGGCCCTTATGGGGGGGCCGGAACTGCTCCTGCTTGACGAACCGACGGAAGGACTGGCGCCGCTTATTGTCCGTGACCTGGAAGCGCAGATTCTCAAGCTGCGGGATGCAGGCATCAGCATCCTCCTGTCAGAACAGAACGTAAGATCGGCGCTGAAGATGATCAGCAAGGCCTATGTCATCGATAACGGGAGAATTCGCTTCTCAGGGACCGTTGCCGAGCTCAAGGCGAACGAAGAGGTGAAGAAGAAGTATTTGATGGTATAGGCCATCACCCGCCTTACCGTCTAACCGAATTCCTGTTTTTCAGCTAAAATCCCCCGTAATAATCCAGTGCAGAACCCTTCCCGGCCCATGTACGCAGGTGGTCATCGAGGCTTCAATGTCTCCGGTGCGGCTTGGGCCGGTGACGAAGGTCAGGCGCGATGGGATATCGGCGCCGAATTCCGCCAGATAGCCGCCAAGGTCGGGCCGGCAATCTTTTGCGCAACTGAGCGCAAGGTGTGTTTCCGGCAAAAGGGAGGCCAAGGTCCCAAGGCCTGGCCCGGAGGGGAAGGCAAGGCTTCCCGTTTCCGCGATAAATGCGCCGCAAAAGGTGATGCCCAGGTTGGCAGAACCCAGGGCCGGCCGGTTCCATTCGTAGCCGCCGTCCATTCTTCGTCGTGGCGAGACTGTAGCAGAACCGCACTTCTCAACTTCGGTCTTCACGGTGCGAAGAAGAGGCTCAGGCCAGCCGATCAGTGGAAGCGCGACGGATTTGGCCTTGAGTTCGCCGACAAGCGCCGCAAGGCGCCGATTGAGATCGGACAAGCTCAAAAGCTCAACATGGACGCCCACGCCCTGGGCCTTTGCCAAGTATTGATTGAGGATCATTGGCCGTGGCTCCTTGTTTTCCACCAGTCGCGGAAACTCTCTCCCGCTTGCGGTTCGGGCGGCTCACGGCACACCGTCCATTCTTTCAGCGCCGGCGCCATCAGCCCCTTGACGCCTTTTTTCAGCATCTGACGCATTGCGATCATTCCAAGCCGGTAGAGGGAAGGGGTATGCGCGCCAAAGGCAGCCATTTTCATCATCAAAGGCGGTTTATTGACGTCGGAGCGCAGATCCCGAAGATAATCGGGCAAAGGCACGCACACCGGGCACACTTCGGCGCAGCGACCGCAAAGGGTGCAGGCGTTTGGCAGATCGGCGTAGATTTCAAGCCCGGAGATCAGCGGTGAAAGGACCGAACCCATCGGACCGGGATAGACGGCCTGATAGGCATGGCCGCCCACCGCCCGGTACACGGGGCAGTGGGATAGACACGCTCCGCAGTGCAGACAGTGCAATATCTCGCGGTAAGGGCCTTTGGCGATTCGGGAGCGGCCATTGTCCAAAAGGATGATGTGTAATTGTTCCGGCCCCTCTTCCTCTCCGGCGCGGCGCGGGCCGGTGACGATCGACAGATAGGAGGAAATCGTCTGGCCGGCGGCGGACCGGGCCAGCAGCGCCAGAAACTTGGGCATGTCGGCCATTTCCGGGATGATCTTGTCGATGCCCACCACCGCCAGTTGAATGCGCGGCAGGGTGGTTGCCATGCGGATGTTGCCCTCGTTACTTAACAGCACGATGGCGCCGGTGTCGGCGATGGCGAAATTGCCTCCGGTGATCCCCATATCCGCGGCCAAAAACTTTTCGCGCAGCTCTTTTCGCGCGGCGGCTACCAACGCCTCAACACTTAGGTCCGGCGGCGTGCCAAGCCTGTCGGTGAAGAGTTCCGCCACCTGGGCGCGGCTTCTGTGGATTGCCGGGGCCATGATGTGCGAGGGCTTCTCATTTGCAAGCTGGATGATGAACTCGCCCAGATCGGTTTCGGTGACGGTGACGCCCGCTGCCTCCAGCGCCTCGTTTAACTCTACTTCCTCGGCGGTCATCGACTTGCCCTTGACGGCGGTTTTGGCGCCGTTGTCGGCGGCTATCTTGATGGCAAGACGGGCCGCTTCTGCTGCGTCTTTTGCCCGATGGACAACCGCACCGGCGGCCTGGGCATTGGCGGCAAAAGATTGCGCGTATTTCTCCAGATCGCCGGAGATTTCCAGCTTTCGGGTGCGCCCATAGTTGCGAAGCGCTTCAAAATCGGGTGTGTTAGCGACGGCCAGCGCCATCATTCCGGAAAGGAGGTTGGCGGTTTTTCGCACTGCGGCGATGACCTGGGAGTTTCGCACGGCCTCGCGGGATGCTTTTCGGAAATTGGGGACAATAGGGCTCATCGCGTTTTGCCCTCCAGCGCTTCCATCATCAGTTCGGCAAGGTGGACAAAGCGAAGCCGGCCAAGATTTTGCCTCCTGGCGCCCGCCGAAAGGTGGGTAAGGCAGCTCATGTCCAGGGCGGCAACGGTTGAAGCGCCGGTAAGAACGATATTCCCCAGTTTGTCTTCCATCATTTTGCCCGAAACTTCAGGGAATTTGACGCTGAAACTGCCGCCGAACCCGCAACAGGCGTCCGCATCGGGCAGGGGGACGAAATGATCGCCCAACATCTGCTTCAGGTAGTTCTCGGCCACTCCGCGCAGTCCGATGCCGCGCAGGGTGCGGCAACTGGAATGGTAGGTGGTGCGGGCGGGTTCCGGATGGGGCGGAAGTCCTGGAATGTCCAGTATGCGGTGCATATACTCGCAAATCTCGTAGGTTTTTGAGGCCAGTTTCCGGAAGCGGTCCTGAAGCTTGGGCTCCCCTTTGAATAGGGGCCAATAACGGTTCCTGACCGTATCCACGCAGGAAGAACTGGGCGCGACAATGGCCTCCGAGCGCTCGAAAACCTTCAGGAAATGAAGCGCCATGATTCTCGCGCTTTTGGCGTCGCCGGTGTTCAGCCAGGGCTGGCCGCAACAGGTCTGTTCTTCCGGAAAATCGACGTCAACGCCATAGCTTTCCAGCACGCGCACCGAGGCCCGGCCCACACTGGGGTAGAGGGCGTCGGCGCCGCAAGTGAGGAAAAGAGAGACTCTTCGTGTTGTCGGCATGTTCATTATCGCCCTGCGCTGCACTACTCTGAGCAACCGTTGGGAAGACTTTTGGAAACACCGTGCGGCGGCGTCAAAATCGCCCTTATCAATTTATCGGACACCCTTTATGGATTCGCGAGGACTCCCCGGTTGCGCCGGTACCAGAGGTTGGGAAAGAATCGGTAGAGGAGTCTCGATACCGGGCCGATGTACTCCTTCGTCCGGCGGTCGAACTGCGTTGCCTGGAGGATCTGTTCCCGGATGGCCTCCCGGGTCCTCTCGTCGTTGAAGATCTTGTAGGCGCAGTGAAAGATCGGGCTGTACATGTTCCGCTTCTCCAGGAACTTATGGACATTCAGGATGGTATTGGGCCCCTCCGGCTTTCCGTCGATCCGCTGAAGGACCTTCAGATGGGTCTCGACCGGATTGCCGGTGAAGCTCTCATAGAAATAGCTTCCGTAGCGGTGGTTCTTGCTCGCATCCGACGAAAGCGTGATGTACATGTCCCCCACGCCCGCCTGGCTCTGGAAGGCCTGAAAGCTCCCGCCGAGGATCCGGGAGAGGGATCTCACCTCCACCCCGGAACGGGAGAAGAGCGTCCCGGGAATCGAGTCGCCGAGATTCAGGCGGTCCGCCACCCCCTTGACGTTGGCCACGATGTTCTTCAGCGCGCCGCACGCCTCGATCCCGACGGAGTCGAAATTGTAGTAGGAGGTGAGCTCGCGGCGGTTGGAACCGAGAAACTCCTTGCGAACGGTCCGACAGATCGACTTCGCTCCCGCCACCGTAAGACAGACCGGATTCCCCAAGGCGATGTCCATATCGAAGAAAGGCCCGCCAATCGAAACCACGGCGAACCGGTCCTTCAGTTTGAAGAAATGGTTCCGGATGAGCTGGGAAGGGGTGATGAGTTGGCGGGTCGTTTCGACCGCCGTAAGGCCTTTGATCGCCGAAATGAAACAGGTATTCGTGACCTTGTGCTGGAGGATCGGCTCGATCCGGTTGAGGATCTCCGGAAGCCGGTCCATCGTGACGGAGAGGAATATGAAATCGTTCTCCTCGACGACCCGTTCCAGATCGTTGGTCGCCTGGACCTTCGGGGAGAGGCGGGGAACCTGATCCATCCCGCCGAGACGCCGCGCGAGGTCCTCGGTCAGGTGCCGCGGATTCAGGTGTTCCCGGTTGATCGTTCGGCAGACATCGCCATCATGGTAATAGATGATCACCCGCTTGTCGTCCCGGCCGAACTTGTAGGCAAACGCGGTCCCGAGGCGCCCCGGCCCGATGATGGCAATCCTGTCCGTCTCCAAAGGCAAACCCGTCAGCATAAGGTCACTCTTCTAAAACCTCGCGGGCAATAACGAGCCGCTGCACCTCCGAGGTCCCCTCGTAGATCGTGGTGACCCGCGCGTCGCGGTAAAGCCGCTCCACCTTGTATTCTTTCATGTAACCGTAGCCGCCGTGGATCTGGACGGCGCGGTAGGCCGCCCGGTTGGCCATTTCGGAGGCAAAGAGCTTGGCCATCGAGGCCTCCCGCTTGAAGGGCAGCCCCTGGTCTTTCTTGTCGGCGGCGAAGAGGGTAAGCCAGTGGGCCGCCTCGATCTCGGCGGCGGTGTCGGCGATCATCCACTGGATCGCCTGGAAAGAGCCGATGTTCTTCCCGAACTGCTTGCGCGTCTTCGCGTACGCCACCGCCTCGTGGAGGCAGGCCCGCGCAATCCCGAGAGACTGGGAGGCGATCCCGATCCGGCCGCTGTCGAGGGCGACCATCGCGATCTTGAAGCCGATCCCTTCCTTTCCGAGCAGGTTTTCCCTCGGGATCCGGCAGTCGTCGAAGAGGAGCTCGACGGTATTGGAGGCCCGGAGCCCCATCTTGTCCTCTCTCCGACCGATGCGGAAACCCGGCGTCCCCTTCGTCAGCAGGAGGGCGGAAAGCCCGCGGTTCGACTTCTCGGCGCCGATCCGGGTGATCAGAACAATCACGTCGGCATAAGAGCCGTTTGTGATGAAGATCTTCGAGCCGTTCACCAGATAATGGTCGCCCCTCTCCTCGGCGCGCGTCGTCATCCCCCCGGGGTCGGAACCCGCGTCCGGCTCCGTGACGGCGAAGGCCCCGAGCATCTCCCCGCGGGCAAGCGGCGCGAGGTAGCGCTGCTTCTGTTCCTCGCTGCCGAACTTGAGGATCGGATCGGAGGAGAGGTTCGTCACCGACATCGTCACCGCCGTGGAGGCGCAGGCGTAGGCGATCTCCTGGAGGGCAAGGGAGTAGCTCACGGCGCCCGCCCCGGCGCCGCCGTACTCGACCGGGATCATCATCCCCATGAGCCCGAGCCCCCCCATTTTTCGGACGGCCTTTTCCGGGAAGGTCTCCTCCCGATCCCACTTGCCGGCGAAGGGCTCCAACTCCTTCTTCGCAAAATCGCGCGCCATCAACCGGATCATCTCCTGCTCCGGGGTCAGTTGAAAAGCCATCGCAGCCTCCTTTCAGGGAACGTAAATGACCACCAGCAGTTCCGCGGCCTCCGGATTGGGGTTGCTCAGCTTGTGGTGGAGGGCGGAATTGAAATGGATGCTCTCTCCCTGGGCCAGTCGGGTGACGTTCTCGCCGATCTGGATGGTGACCCCCCCCTTGAGGACGAATTCGAACTCCTCTCCCTCATGGTGAAACTCCACCCCTTTGTGTTCGGTCTGCGCGTCGACCGTGACCAGATAACCCCGCAGGTGCTTGTCCGGTCCCGGCTTGCTTAACGATGTGTAAGCATAAGAGTCAACACGCTTCTTGTGGCTTTTCGAGCGCCGCTTCGTCGCCTGCGTCTCCCCCTCCGTCTCCAGCTCGTCCATGTTCAGCTTGAGGACGCGGCTGAGCTGGAGGACGAGCGACACGGGCGGGACGATCTTCTCCTCTTCGACCCCTTTGAGGATCTCCGGTTGGTACCCCGTCTCCAGGGCAAGGTCCGCAATGCTCATCCCCATCTTCGCCCGGCCGGCCTTCACCCGCTGGCCGAGGGAGCTCTTCTCGTTTTTCTTTCTGGCCATTTGACGCCTCCTTGTTATTAACGGAACATCATGCATTACGCTTGTAAAGGGCTTGGTCACGGGGAGATAGCCTATATGAACCTCATCCGTTTGTAAAGCACCAGACAGGGTAGCTTGACGCCGTCCCTCGCCAATCGCCTTCCAACCCCCTCCAGTGGGAATTTTGTTTCTTTATGGTAACGAACGCCCGAGCTTTTTCCCCAGATCCTCGGCCGCCTTCATCAGGGGCTCGTTCGCCCGGATCTCCCCCGCCCCGAGCGCGCTCCCATAGACCATCCCAACGATCTTCGCCCCGGCATATCTGAATGCGTCCTGAAAGGTTCTGAGCGCGTTCACACAGCCCGAAGCGAACGGATCGGCGTCGCCGTAGCTCATCGCGATGGCGATCCGTTTCCCGGCGAAGGCATCCTGGCCATAGGCTAAAAGCGCGAAGCAGCGGTCCATGAAGAGTTTCGTCTGCGCCGACATCGTGAACCAGTAAACAGGGCTCGCGATGACCCAGGCGTCCGCCGCAAGAAGCTTCGGATAAAGATCCTGCATGGCATCCTTGATGGCACAGCCCTTGCTCCCCTTCTTCTGGCAGGCGTAACAGGAGTTGCAGGGGGCGATCTTCAAACCGTGGAGGAAAACCGTTTCCACCTTCGCCCCGGCCGCCTTGGCCCCCTTGGCGATCTGCGCCGCCAGAATGGCGCTGTTCCCTTTCTTCCGCGGACTCCCCAGCAGCGCCAGAACCTTCTTCGCTTCCTTATTCTCTTCCTTTCTTACCGATTTTCCCGCCATAACTCGCCTCCGCTCCCGTTTCATTCCGCTCGCGCGGCCTCCGCCTATTCCGCCTATTCCGCCACCTGATTCCGTAAGAAGCCGCCATGCTGTTCCGATTCAAAGCGCCAGGGTATTCCGATTGATTCCGCCACCCCTAGTCGGAGCGTAGCGACGCTGGTTATTCGTTCTTTCTCATAGACGGTCCTTCAGGTCAAGCCGGCATATTTTTTTCTCAGCGATCCTCCTTTCAAGTTGGTCTTATAGGCGTTGTGGATCAGGCGGTCGAGGACGGCGTCGGCGATTGAGAAAACGGATATCCATGAGGGCGTTCACCCCGAAAATGACCCGGCATCGGCCGGCATCGGAATGACCAGAGGCATCCCCTGGGCGACGGCATGGGGCTACGTCTGCCGCGGTTCCTGTCGGGGAATCACATGGACCGCCGTCGCTTTGAAGGAGGCGATGACGCGCTTTCCTTCTTCCAGGGAAAGAGTTTCGAGAGACTGGCGCGTCACATAGGCCACAAGGTCGAAACCGCAGTTCAGAAGGACCCGGTTGAAAAGCCCGAGCGGCGTGATCTTCCGGATCGTTCCGGGAAAGGCGTTCCGGGCGCTCGTCCCGGGCGGCGGGATGTTCGTGGAGAGGGTCACATGTTCCGGCCGGATGCAGCAGAGGACCCTTTCTCCAGGCCGGAGATGGCCAACCGCCTGGATCTCGCCGCCTTCCACAGCAGCCGTGAACACCCCGTCGGAACTCCGGAGGACGCGTCCCGGCAGGACCGTTTCCACCCCCACGAAGGAGGCGACGAAACCGTCCGCCGGCCGATTGATCACCTCGGCGACCGGCCCGATCTGGACGATTTTCCCCCCGTTCATCACCGCCATCCGGTCGGCCAGCCGGAGCGCCTCCGTCTGGTCATGGGTCGACGCCACCGCCGTCGTGTGCGTCTCGCGTATGATCCGTTCGAGATCGCCGATCAGCGCCTCGCGCGTCGGCGGATCGAGTGCCGAAAAAGGTTCATCGAGGAAAACGATCTCCGGTTTCGTGACAAAAGCCCGGGCGAGACTGGTCCGCTGCGCCTCCCCGCCGGAGAGCTTTCGGGCGGAGCGCTTCGTCAGGTGAGCAATGCCGAAAAGTTCCAGATAACCCGGAACGACCCGCCCGATCTCCTCCCGTCCCATGCCGCGGATCTTCAGCCCTGCTGCGACATTGTCGAAAACCGTCGCGTCGAACAGGAGCGGCTCCTGGAAGACCATCGCAATGCGGCGCCGGTATTCGACATCGCCGCGACCGGCGTCGATCTCCCGCCCGTTGAAAGAAAAGCGGCCCCGTGAAGGTTTCAGCAGACATGCCAGCGTAAGCAGGAGCGTCGATTTCCCCGCGCCGTTCGGACCGATCAGGGCCAGGAGCTCTCCGGGATGCACATCGAAGGCTGGGATATCGAGGACCGTCGCCCCCCCCCGGCGGACCAGAAGGTTTTCGGCCTGCAGCAGGATTTCCGGACGGGATTCGGGGGGCAGGGCAACCGCCGCCGGATCCAAAGGATATCCGGAACCGTCGCCACCCCTGACAATCCTCTTGTTCCGAAGCAGGGCTTCTGCATGGGTTCCGGGATTCATCGGGGCCTCTCCCGCTGCTGGATCTGCGTGAGGATGGCGTTCACGAAAAAGGCGAGGAGCATCAGGATGATCGAGAGCGCGATTGCGACATCGAAGTTCCCCCGTCCCGTCTCCATGACCGTCGCTGTCGTCAGGACCCGGGAGTAGCCCCTGATGTTGCCGCCGACCATGATGGAGGCCCCCACTTCCGAGATGATGCCGCCGAAGCCGGCCATCACGGCCGCCAGGAGCGGCAGGCGCGCCTCCTTGACCAGGAGCCAGACCATCTGCACGCGCGTGGCCCCCAAGGCGAGGATCTGGAGGCGGAGGTTCACCGGCAGATTCTGAATGGACGCCAAGGTGATCCCCGTGACGATCGGGGTGGCGATGACGGCCTGGGCCAGGATGATGGCCGTCGGGGTATAGAGGATCTCCAGAAAGCCGAGCGGCCCGTTCCGCCAGAGGAAGATCGCCACGAAGAGGCCGACGACCACCGGCGGGAGGCCCATCCCGGTGTTGATCAGGCTGACGACCAGTTGCCTCCCCGGGAAACGGGAAAGGGCCACGGCCGTCCCGACGGAGATTCCTATGAAGAGGCTGATCAGCGTCGCCGTCCCCGATACTTGCAGGGAGAGCAGCGTGATCCCCAGGACCTCCGCGTCCAGCGTGAAGATGAGAAAAAAGGCCTTTTGGATCCCTTCGATAATCAGATTCATCGATTGCACCGCCCGTCCTGTTCCGGCGGGCGTCGCGGAGGCTCAGACCCAGCCCCCCGCGACGCCCATGTTCAAATAACGAAAAGAGAGTCCCCCCTACTTGCCGAGATCGTCCTCTTTTTTGCCCGCGTCGGGGAAGAAGAGCGCCCCTCCGTACTTCTCCACGCCGAAGGTCTTGATGATCCCCTGGGTTTCCGCAGAGACCATGAAGTCGGAGAAGGTCTTCGCGCCGTCGGCATTGACCTTCGGCCACTTGGCCGGGTTGACCGGGATCACATGATAGACATTCAGCAGGATCGGGTCCCCCTGCTTGAGGATCTCCAGGCCAAGATTCTTCTTCAGGGCAAGATAGGTCCCCCGGTCGGCGAGCGTGTAACCCTTCTTCTCGGCCGCAACGTTCAGGGTCTGCCCCATCCCGAGGCCGGTCGGTTGGTACCACTTCTGCCTCTCCGGGTTGATCCCGGCCGCCTTCCAGATCCCCTTCTCCTTGGCATGGGTCCCGGAGTTGTCCCCCCGCGACAGAAAGAGGGAACCGGCCGCGGCAATCTTCTTGAATGCCTCAACCGTGCTCTTGGCCCCCTTGATCGCGGCCGGATCGGCCGGCGCGCCGATGACGATGAAGTCGTTGTGCATCACGATCAGCCGGTTCACGCCATATCCCTCCGTCATGAACTTCTTTTCCGCATCGGGGGAATGGACGAGCAGGACGTCCGCCTCGCCCTTCTGCCCCATCGCCATCGCCTGGCCGGAGCCGACGGCGATCGTCTTGACGAAATAGCCGGTCTTCTTTTCAAACACCGGAATCAGGACGTCTAAGAGCCCCGAATCCTGGGTGCTGGTCGTCGTCGCCAGGATCAGGTTTTTCTGCGCCGGCCCCGCCGCGGAGGCAGGCAGCGCCATGCCGATCAGGAATACCGCGGCGACAAGCGCCGCACCCAAAACCTTTTTCAACTCTCTTTTCATGATCTTCTCCTTTCTCTTTTCATGATCTTCTCCTTATAAAGACGGAGCACCAAGGCAAACAAAACCGCGAATAACCTTTTTTTCATCTCCGACTCCTTTTGGTATTCATCAAAGCTGTTTATGGTTTTGAATAGAGAATCTTTCCTGAAATCCGGAAGTCATAGCTCTCCAGATGCCCGACCCTTTTTCGGAACGCTTCCCCGCCCAGCGTTTCCATGAGGGCCTGTACCCCTCTCTGGAAGAAGACCGACTGATCGAGGACCATGTCGAACCGCTCTTTTGTTATCGGAATAAAATCGAGGCCGAGCATGCTCGAAACCGCCGCTGTGGCGATTCCCACATCCGCCTCTCCGGAGAGGACAGCGAGACCGATTTCGATATGGGTGAACACCTCCAGGTCATAACCGGCGATCCGGGCGGCGGGAATCCCGGCCTTCTCCAGATGGTGATCCAGCAGCAGGCGCGTCCCCGAACCCGGCTGGCGGTTGACGAAACGGACTCCCTCCCGAACGAGATCCGCAAATTCCCGGATGCCGCGGGGATTTCCCCGGGCGATCACAAAACCAAGTTCCCGGTAGAAAAGGTTAACGACGACGGCCTTGACACCCGGAACCAGCCTGTCTAAGTAGGGGATGTTGTACTCCCCCGTTTCAGGATCGAGCAGGTGGGACCAGGCGATGTCGGTAAAGCCCTTTTCCAGGGCGCTGAGCCCCTCCCGGCTTCCCGTGTTGGCCGAGAAGATGAAGAACTCCGGATGGGCCTTCCTCAGGCAGGTCTGGAGGATGTCGAGGACCGGATCGTTGCTGCCCGAGGCCAGCAGGGCGCCCGCGATCCGTCCGCTCTTCTGCCTGGCCTGTTCGAGGCCCGATTTGGCGTTCGCCTCAATCCAGCCGTCGATCACCTTCTTCGGGAAAATCCACTTCCCCGTGACGCGCGTCGCCGGCATGCGCCCCGTCTTGATCAGGGCGTAAACCTGCTTTTCGTGGATGCCCAGGTAGCCGGCGACCTCCTTGGTGTTCATCATCTCGTCCGACATGATTCCCTCCTTCAACCGAGCGGCAGCATAAACGATGGAGAAGGGAATTTCAAGATAAAAAATGACATACGCATACTTATTATTACCAATTCATACAAATACGAACCTGTCGACCCAACATTATCATGCTGATCGCCTGCTCGTCCGCCGGTTCGGAAGACTTCACCCCTGCCCTCATGAAGGAACTCGGCGAACTGTTCATTCACGACATCACCGTCATGCCCGGAAAGCCCGCGCTCCTGGCCAAGGCGGACGGGCGGCCCGTCGTCGGCATCCCCGGCTATCCCGTACCGGCGGAAGAAGAAAATGGTTGCGTTATACTTGTCAAGAGATTTATAGATATTCCACCGTATTCAAAATGGGATAGGGGGGGGGCATTCCATAAGTGCAAGGATACGATTGCACGGTTATTATCTGGAGTCCTGAATATGCGCCGGAGATATCCAGAAATTTTAGAATAACTTGTTAGGCACGTAAAGGAGAGAAGCAGAATGGAATACATCCCAATTCGAGTCAGCGACATAATCAGGCAAGTCAATCGTGACATCTATCTCCCGGCTATACAGCGAGAGTTGGTATGGGGCACGGATCGTATTGAACGGCTTTTTGACTCGATCATGGCTGACTTTCCCATTGGCTCGTTTCTCTTTTGGCTACTGGAGCAAAAGAACAAGGATGAGTGGCCTGTCTACGAGTTCATACGAGATTTCGACGGAGAGTCCCCGCACAATCCGCCTGCAAACATGGCCGGAATCATGAAAGACATCAAGCTCGTCTTGGATGGCCAACAGCGTATTACTTCGCTCCTTATCGGCCTCAGAGGGAAATACCGTTACTTCTACTATCGTTGGCGAGAGACACGTCTCTACCTGAATCTGTTGAAGCCAGCCGTGCCCAATGAGGACAATCCTGAAGAGCTGACCTACGGCTTCGCATTTCGAGAAAGTGCCGATCCGAACGGTGAAAAGCCGCAGCTTTGGTACTTGGTGGGGCGGATTCTGGACTTCGAGGACGCCGAGGATGCGAAGTCGGATATGAAGCCGCGACTGGTGGCGTTACCAGAAGACCAGCGGGAGAATGCTAACAAGTTGATCGGGCGTTTGCACAACCGCATCCATACGACGCTTGTCGGAAACTACTACCAAGAGAATTCGCAGGATTACGACAAGGTATTGCAGGTCTTCGTGAGAGCGAATTCGGCGGGGCAGCCCCTCGAATACTCTGATCTTTTGCTCGCAACTGCAACTGCGAAGTGGGAAACGCTGGATGCACGCAGTGAAATCCACGACTTCACTGATTCACTTAACGGGCTTGGTAATGGATACGGTTTTGGTAAGGACTTCGTGCTGAAAGCATGTCTGTACCTCAGTGAGAACCTGCCCATCCAATACCAAGTCAAGAACTTCACGAGGAAGAACCTTCGCACCATCGAAGGGAATTGGGAGAATATCAAGGACTTTCTGTCAGCAACAGTGCGGCTTATCTCCCGTTTTGGTTTTAACACTAAGAACGTCGTGGCTCCCTTGGCACTGCTACCGATTGCTTTCTACATCATGAAACGTGGTAATTCGTCATTCGATACGTCCTCTAAGGCCGAAGACGCCGATGCCCAGGTTGCTATCCGCAAGTGGTTCACCTTCTCAACTCTCAAGAACGCATTCGGCGGTTCGTCTGATACTACTTTGACCCGGTTGCGGGAATTGTTGAAAACCTGTAGCCCTACGACCCCGTTCCCATCTGATCTCCTCTACAAATCGCTCGGAATTGACCCGCGACTTGATGAGGCTGAAATCGATCGCATCCTGGGATATGGCTACCAAGGCCGATACACATATCTGGTCTTGTCATTGCTCTATCCCGATCGTGATTGGAAGGATTCAGTTTTCCACGAGGACCATATCTTCCCTAAGTCTGAGTTCCAATTGAGGGCTTTGAAGAAGCGAGGTTACGACGAGGCGAAGATTCAAGCCTACATGTCGAAGTACAACATCCTCGCCAACCTTCAGTTGCTCACTGAATCAGAGAACTTGTCGAAGAACGCCACACCTTTTGACAAGTGGATTCAGACGCGAGATGCGGCATTCTGTAAAAGGCACTTAATCCCCGATCTCACCAACCTCGGGTTTGATTCCTTTGAGGAGTTTTCGAAGGCACGTACGGTTCTAATCGTGACATCGTTGAAGGGGTTGTAGGTATTAGCAAAAGACGGCATGTTTTCGTGCCTAACCAGGCAAATGCAGCCGATCGCTTGAGCGCCGGCTGATTTGTGCGCTATGCGAGGAGAAAGAATGACATCTGAGAAAATCAACATTTCGGACAAGTTCGGAAAGCTGCCCGCCGGCGACTATGCAGTGGGTGTGATCGCCAAGATGAACGACTACGAGTTCAAAATCGTGAAATTCAAAGGCGACTTCCTCTGGTACAGCCACCCTGACACAGACGAGACATTCATCATCATAGAAGGCGCGCTTGTAATGAACTTCCGCGACCGAAAGGTGAAAGTTCACGCTGGAGTGATAGCTTCGGGGAGATGAATGTGTTATTATTCTGACAAACATCAAGTACCAAGAAAGGAGCAAAACAATGCGCGTGAGCGATATTTCTGAAATCAAAAAATTGAGCACGCCGGAAAAGATCCTTTTGGTTGAGGATTTGTGGAATAGCATCGCTTCGGATGAGTCCGAGGTGCCTGTCCCTCAGAGCCATATGGAGGAGCTGGACATAAGGCTTAAAAGGTATGAGGCCGCTCCAGGAAACCTTTTATCTCTTGAGGCGCTTCGGACACAAATAGAAAGAAGGAAATGACGTACACGCTGCGTTTCGTTCCCGAAATCGAGGAAGATATTACGTCTGCCTACACATGGTACGAAGCTAAGTCCCCGGGCCTTGGCGAGGAATTTCTTCGGATATTTTATGCCTACGCCGGTGAGGTTACTCGTAATCCTCTGCTTTATCCAAGGGTTCATAGCAGATTCCGGCGCTGTCTTTTTAGGAGATTCCCGTACGCCGTATACTTCACAATAGAAGACGACCAGAGCATAGTGTTCGGGATTTTCCATTGCGCTCGTGATCCTCGTACTATTAGAGCGAAACTGAGAGGGCGAAACGAACCAGAAGAAACCCAAAAACAACCGGGCGATCTATGCTGGGGCGCCGAAAGGCGGGGTCTTTTAGGGTTTCCGATATGACAGATTCTGAAATCATTCTCTTCAAAACCCTTGCTGCCAAATATCTTTGGTGGATGCTGCCGGACGAGGCACTCAAGCGTCCTGAACGGATTGCTATTCAAGTTATGAACCTTGGCGATTTTGCAGACGTAACTGCTGTTCTGGATGCTGTCGGAGAAGATCAGGCCCGTGAATTCCTCATCCGCGCCGAGGCAGGGCAGTTTTCCCCCCGCTCGTGGCACTACTGGCATTATCGACTGGGGCTTGCCGAAATAGGTGGTGTGCCGCCAATGCCGACACGGAGAGTGTGCTGATGAATTCATTTGTACCCCATATGGAGATATTTCTCCCTTCCCAACAAACAGTCTGGTCCTCGTTGGCTCCAGTACGCAAGGCTGGATTCGTGCTTTATGGAGGCACTGCGGTTGCGTTACGCCTTGGTCACCGTCAATCCATCGATTTTGATTTTTTCTCCGACCAGCCGCTTGATAAATCAGGGCTTTACAAAAGTCTGCCTATACTTGCAGATGCCACGGTCATCCAGGATACGCCCGACTCGTTGGGAGTCATTGTGCCGGTAGATGTTTCGGCTGCCACGGCATACGTCAAGCTTTCTTTTTTCGGGAACATTGACAATGGCCGGGTCAGCGAACCGGAGGTGACGGCAGACGGGGTCATGGTCGTGGCTTCGCTGGTCGACATGATGGCACACAAGCTGAAAGTTATTCTGCAACGGATTGAGGCAAAGGATTATCGTGACATTGCCGCCATGCTCAAATATGGAATGCGGCTTGACGAAGCTATGGCCGGTGCGCGTGCGCTCTTCGGCAAGACGTTTCAGCCGAGCGAGAGCCTCAAGGCTCTGGTTTATTTTGAGGGGGGCGACCTTGACGCCCTTTCCGGCGATGAGCGAGCGGTTCTCGTGTCCGCTGTAAAAAGAGTTAAAAAAATACCGCCTTGTATAATTCGTTCAAAATTCCTCGTGGATTCGTAAAGAATCAGCGCCCACAGGATGAGGCTTTCATTTTTTCACTGATTGTCCTTCAGGTCCCTCGCCGGCAG